>Ga0265338_10000915_pt1 | contig 49753 bp, 24 predicted proteins | sample 42126metaG_FD_193579 | JGI IMG/M metagenome (GOLD analysis project Ga0265338, IMG submission 193579) | Rhizosphere microbial communities from Carex aquatilis grown in University of Washington, Seatle, WA, United States - 4-21-26 metaG | ecosystem: Host-associated > Plants > Roots > Rhizosphere...
ACCAGCGGCGCTGCATGAGCGGTGTTTCGCCGTACTGCTCGCGCTCGAGATACATGACGAGTCTCTTGAGCGTGCTCGGATCGTCCTCATTGATCGGCGGGTTCGCGTTCGATCGAATGAAAACGACGGCGTAAATTGAATAGCCGAGTAGTATGAAGAGAAATGACAGCGCTGCGATGTTGAGAATTCGTTTCTGATTCTTGATGGAGTAATAGAGGAGAAAAAATGCAGCGAGAGGAAGCACGACAGCAACGAGAATCCACAGGTCGGTCGTTATTCCGAACACCTCGCCGTTCAGCATAGAGGGGTACCACTTGACGATACCCGGATAGGCGCTGAAAAAAATTAGCGAGGCGACGACCCCGAATTTTATTATGTCGGTCGAAAAAATAAATTGCTTCAGTGAATGCTGATAGAATCGGAAGTAGACTACCAGGATCGCCACCGAAAATCCCATGAGTCCATGGATATGGATGCCGGTTGTCAAACCAACGAGGAATGTTATGAGCAGTAAATATGCATCGCTGTGCGGCTCCTCGTACTCTTCATGCCACCGCAGGACGAGCCAAATAATGAGTGCAGTGAAAAGAAGACTGGTGTTTCGAGTTTCGGTTTCGGTCGCGTTAAACCAGAACGTCGTGCTGAAGGTGAGTGCGAGGGCACCGATGGCTGCGGATCCATATACCGCTATCCGGTCGAATGGAGCCTGAGGCAGCTCATGGCGCAGCAGAATCACTCGAACGGTGATAAGATACAGGAGCGTGACCACAAATGCACTTGCCAGCGCATTGATGAAATGCATGCGGACAGCGATGTCTGAAAATAGCGGTATCATCGAAGCCACTCGCATGACAATCACCAACAAGGGAGAACCCGGCGGGTGCTGTACTTGGAGGAGAAACGACGCTGCACAGTGTTCGGGAACGTCCCAGAAAACGACCGTTGGCGGCAACGTATAGAGATACGTGATCAGCGTGATTGCAAATACTGCAAATGCTACGATGCGATTTATTTTTTTGTGTCCCATGTCCGATTCGTATGTGGATGAAGTGAATGGATCCAAAACTATATATTATATGGCATTATTTCCTCGAATTCAACCTCGATTTCATTTTCGTCTACCTCGCGACTCGATCCGGCCGGATCAGGGATTGTCCGTTAAAACGATATTGTCCTCCATTTCGGGGTCTTGCGAGGAGCCTGTACACCCGAAAAAACGAAATGCATAGACAGCTAGGTGCTCAAGATTGGACGGATAGAAAATTGAAAAATGTTTGGAAATTGAGTATATTGGTCAGTGAGAATTGCAGTTCCCCGGAGACGCGGCAGCCCGTTCATCGCCGATGTATTGATCGATATATTATTTTGAAACCGTAGATTGGCGGGCAGGACAACCGGAATATCTGAGTGTGGGAAGAGCGGGCTTTAACTACTATGAAAGGAAGAAAATGGGAAATCTTGGTGCACCAGAATTAATACTGATCCTCCTTGTTATCGTGGTCTTTTTCGGAGCGAAGAAGATACCGGAGATCGCGCAAGGATTCGGAAAAGGCATCCGCGAATTTCGAAAGGCGAGCAAAGACATTCAGGAAGATATCGCAGTAGATGAGGCCAAAATGATCTCGGGAAAGAATTGCCCGTCCTGCAACTCTCAAGTTATTGAGGGCGCGAAGTTCTGCCCAACGTGCGGGAAGTCACTGGTGGGGATCAATTGCGCCCAATGCCATACTTTGAATCCGGTCGGAAGCAAGTTCTGCAAGGAATGCGGCAGCCCACTCGCGGGCTGAGCATTTTCGCCCGAAAACATTCGACACCGATTCTAAAAAAGTTCCACTGCGTACATGATTTCTCAAGAGTTTTTAGCTAAGATACCGATCTTCGAGAAGCTCTCTTCGGCTGATCTCGAAGTACTGCGTACACTCTGGCATCCCCGCGAGTTGAAAGCAAACGAGGTGCTTTTCCGGAAAGGGGAGAGCGGTTCTTCAATGTATATCATCGAGGAAGGGACCATAGAGATCTCCGTTCCGGCGGAATTGGAGCGCAAGGACATTCGGGTGTCCCTCTTGAGCCAGGGGGAATTCTTCGGAGAACTTTCTCTCGTTGACGGCCTGCCGCGGACTGCAAAGGCGACAGCCACGAGCGACACCCGTGTTCTGGAGATGATGCGCGACCACTTCATTCAATTTGTCACCGGCCGCCCGACGGTCGCGATCTCAATGATCAGCGAGATGGGGAGGCGGCTCCGTGCGACGAACGATCTTGTGACCACGCTCGCATCGAAGAACGTGAACGTTGAGATGGAAGACCAGCTGAGTTTTGGCGACAGGCTAGCGGACAAGGTTGCTGATTTTGTTGGAAGCTGGACTTTTGTGATTTATTTCTTTGCAGGCTTTCTCATATGGATACTCTTGAATGTCCTGGAATGGTTGTTCAGGCCGTTTGACGCGTATCCTTTCGTCTTTCTGAATCTCGTGCTTGCGGTGGTCGCATCTCTTCAAGCTCCCTTGATCATGATGAGCCAGAATCGTGCACAAAAGCAGGATCGTCTAAAAGCGGACCTGGACTACCAGGTGAGCTTGAAATCAGAATTGATGCTTCAACAGCTGCACGTCAAGACAGACGAAATGCGGGCACTCGAGTTTCAAACAATGGAAGAGATCCTGAAGAAAGAACTTGCGTATATCCGGCATCAATTGGAAGAAATTCACAACCTTCCTCCAAGCGACCCTCTGGAACGAACCCGCTGAAGATTATTTCGCTGAAAAAACATCCCTCGATGTCCGAATAATCGATTGTCGACATTCTCCATTACAGCCTGACGCCTTCTCGAAAGTTGTACCCGGTTCAACAACCGCCAATCGGCTCGATCCTGTGCGACGCAATCGTCTACATTCACGAAAGACATTCTCGCACAGCTGCCAAAAAGTGCGACCTGTCAAAGGGTTTTTCGAATGTATAATCTGCGCCGAAGTGCTGCGCCATGCGCAGGTATTGTTCGGGACTTATTTTTCCCCCTCCGGAAATCGCAATGATAGGGAGAACCTTGCTTTTGCTGCGGATGGCGATAATAGTCTCAATTCCTTCTTTTTCCGGCATAACGATGTCTGTGACGACAAGGTCAAAGGATTTCGATGCCAGAAGGATCAGCCCGCTTTCTCCGTCATCCGCCCCCTCGGCCTCATAGCCTGCTTCTGAGAGCAGCTGCACTGTCATCCCGTTCATTATTTCGTCGTCGTCGATTACCAATATTCTAGACATGCTACCTCCCTCGCTCATTATTGTCAAAGATTTTTCGGATTGCCTTCCCTATGTCATCAACTCTAAACGGTTTCATAAGTATCTGGCGGACACCGAATGCCGTTGCCCGTTCCGGATTCAACTCGGTGCTGTATCCGGTACAGAGAATGATGGGGAGGTCCTTTCTGAACTTCATTGTCTCTTTTGCAAGCTCGATACCCGTCATATGCGGCATTGTCTGGTCGGTGATCAGAACGTCAATATTGTTATCAGGCTTCTTTAGCAACGCCAAAGCATCCATACTGTCCGACATACCGATCACACCGTAGCCAAGAGGCGTCAGCATGTCAATTGCCATATCGACCATCATCTTTTCATCATCGACGAACAATATTTGTTCAGAACCGTGGAGTTCGAGCAGAACATCATCAGGTTCTGAATAGGATACAGATTCTTCCGCAACGGGGAAGAACAATTTGAATGTGGTGCCCTTCCCTAACTCGCTTTCGACAAGGATATTTCCTCCCAGCGACCGAATTACGCCCAGGACGACGCTCAGCCCCATGCCCGTACCTTCATTAACGGCTTTGGTCGTGAAGAAGGGCTCAAACGCGCGAGAGAGAGTCGCCGCGTCCATGCCGCAGCCAGTGTCAGTCACCTGTATGACGGTGTATTCGCCGGGAGCGATCTCTCCTGTTTGACCGTATGTCGTCCGATCAAGGAAATGTCCGTAGAGGCGGACCGTCATCGTCCCTTTACGATGCATAGCATGGACAGCGTTCGTGGCCAGGTTCAAGAGCACTTCGTGTATCTTTGTGGGATCAGCGAGTACGGGTTTCGTATTCCGATCGAGGTCAACGTCAATGATTACCGACGAAGGGATCGAGGCCCTAAGGAGGTCGAGAGCTTCTTTGATTAATGGCCGGATGGATACGATCGATTTTTGAGAATTGGTCTTCCTGCTGAATGTCAATATCTGGTCGATCAAGTGCTTCGCCCGGTCTGTTGCTTTCAGGACCTTAAGGAGATTTCTCCGCAGCTTGGAATCCTTTTCCGTGAGTTGAAGCGACATCTCGGTATATCCCATAATGCCCCCCAGAACATTATTAAAGTCATGGGCAATACCTCCGGCAAGCGTACCAATGCTCTCCAGTTTTTGAGCCTGACGCAGTGAATCTTCGGCATGCTTGAGCTCAGTGATATCTTCTTTCACCGCGACGAAGTTCGTGATCACGTTGTTCTTATCCGTAACGGGCGAAATGGACGCCCTCTCCCAAAAAAGCTCGCCGTTCTTTTTCTTGTTGTGAAATTCGCCGCTCCAGTGATTACCCGCCAGGATCGTTTCCCACATTGTTCTGTATTCCTCTCTGCTCATCTCTCCGGATTTCAAAATGCGCGGGTTGTTTCCGCGAACTTCTTCGAACGTATAGCCCGTAATTTGCGTGAACTTCGGATTGACGTATTCGATCGTGCCGGTTGGGTCGGTGATGACAATTGAAGCGGGGTTTTGTTCCACTGCGAGAGATAGTTTACGGAGCTCCATTTCCGCATTTTTTCGTTCGGTAATGTCGCGGATGATGACAAGTGAAAACACCTCTCCGTCGAGTTCGTACGTGGAGACGTTAACTTCGGTATCGAATTCCGTGCCGTCTTTCTTCATTCCCCGCATTTCATAGGCTTTGTCGACTTTTTCTCCGGCAGCCCGACGCTCCACGTTTCGGGCTATCTGCTCGCGATGGCTCCCGGCAATACTTTCAATGATGGGAGTCCCGATCATTTCTTCGGAATTATTAAAACCGAATAACTTGAGGTAGGAAGGGTTCGCATAGATGTGGACTCCTTTCTTTGATACACCGATCGCGTCTCTTGAGCTGTCGAACATTGCGCGGAATTTGGCTTCGCTTTCGCGTAAGGCATCCTCCACACGTTTACGCTCCGTAATGTCCCGATCGATGCCAATGGTGTGAGGGTTACCACGCCACATGATGGGCACGCCAACATATTCAATGATATTGCTCCTTCCATCAGGACGAACCCATGAGAAAAGGCCTTGTAGAGGAGTGTTGCTGTCGACAGACCAGGCTTCATTGATGTTTGGCGAGTCTACCGCTGGCAGCTGAAGTGCCCGCGTATTCCCGATGGCCAACAGTTCTTCACGGCTTCGTCCTGCCATGGCGGCGTAGCGATTGTTGCATTCGATAAGCCGTCGTTTCAGGGGGTCGGGGTCCTCGCTGTAGATGCTGATGCCGTCAAGGACATGCTCAAACACAAATCGAAATTGCTCTTCAGAAGCGCGCATTTCCTCTTCAGCCCGTTTTCGATCGGTAATATCCCGGATGATCGAGAGTGCAAAAACTTCGCCGTTCAACTCGTACGAAGAGGTATTGACTTCAACGTCGAATTCCGTGCCATCGACTCTCACGCCTCGTGTTTCATAGAATTTAGGGACATCTTCTCCGGCAGCCCGGAGATGCGAATATCGGGATATGACGTCGCGGTGGGTCGGAGCAATAGCCTCAAGGATCGGCCTGCCGATCACTTGATCGCTATTCTCATAACCCAGCAGCTTTACACATGCGGAATTTACGTAGGTGTGGATCCCATTCTTCGAAACACTAAGGGCATCTCTAGAATTATCGAACATCGCGCGAAGCTTTGCCTCGCTTTCGCGCAGCGCCTCTTCCGCGTGCTTGCGTTCGGTGATATCCTCGATCATGCAGATCGCATATTGAGGAACCCCGTTTTCATCGCGTACGAGCGATGCGTCAACAAGCGTCCAAATGATGTGGCCGTCTTTATGGAAGAAACGCTTTTCAATGTGATAATGTTGTCGTTTGCCGTTCAGCAACTCCTGATACAGAGTCATGTCCGCAGCGATATCGTCCGGATGAGTATGCTCAAGCATCGGTTTGCGATTTATCTCTTCGATGCCGTAGCCGAGGATCCGCTCCATGGCTGGGTTGATTTCCAGGAAGCGTCCGGTGAGATCGCCGATTGCAAGTCCGATGTTGGCGCCTTCATATATTGACCGGAGACGTTCCCTGTTTTCATAGAGGAGTTTTTCAGTCTGTTTACGCTCCGTGATGTCTGCGACGACCCCATGCCATACCGCATCTCCATTGTCCAACAGCTCCGGTGTGGAGTCAATTCGTACCCACTTGGGTATTTCTTTGACCTCGATGCGTCCCTCCCACGCAAAGGTTCGAGGCTCTTGAATGCGCTCGTTGTTCATTTTTACCAGCGAATCGATATCATCGGGATGAATCGTTTGGAATGCGCATTGTGGGTTTGACAAAATGCTTTCCGCATCCACGCCGAGCAACTCCTCTATTTTTGGGCTGACGTAGTCGAACGACATCGCACCATCTCGTGAGGTATGCAGGAGGTAAATGCCAACCGGAATATGAGCGGCCAGACTGTCGTATTGGTTTTTGCTCTTTACTAACGCCTTTTGTGCGCGTTGTATCTCCGTAATATCTCGCACCGTAGCATGGAGAAATGTTTTCCCCTCCACTTCCATTCGCGTGAGAAGCACTGTTGCGGGGAACTCATCACCGTTAGCACGCTTGTGGGTCCATTCGAAGAAATGAGACCCGTTACGCATTGCAGTATCGATCATTTCTTTTGCCTTCTGATCCGATCTACGACCATCCGGCTGACGCTCCGGGGACACCTTTCCCAGCCCATACAAAAGAAATTCTTCCACGTTTTTCACTCTGAACATCTCCATCGTCGACTTGTTGCATGACGTGTATGACCATGAAGGAGGAGTCAACGTCATCAGTGCGTCGCGCGAGCTTTCAAAAAGTGTTCGGAATTTCTTGTTGCTCTCTCTCAGCGCCTTTTCGTCCTGCTTGCGTTGAGAGATATCTCGCGCAATGACCACGATGCTCCTGGGCTGACCGTCGATGTCCCTGATGAAATCGCTGTTCACTTCTATGTCAAAGGTGCTGCCGTCTCTTCGGAGAGCACGGTATTCGTTCGAGCTGGCAATGGACGCATTAAGCTTGAGCGATATGTTCCGCAGTGCGCGCTCGCGATCTTCGGGAACCAGAAAATCAGTAATCAACAGGCCGAGGGCTTCTTCTGGTCGTTCAAAACCGAACATAGGAATCGCGATGGGGGAGACCATGATGATGCGCCCCTGCATGTCCGCTATCGTTATGTTGTCGGGAGATGCATGGATGATTGATCGGTATCGTTCTTCACTTTCACGCAACGCTTCTTCTGTTCGTTTCCTTTTTGTTACGTCGTTGAAGAGATGGGCGAATTGTCCTTTTCGGGGAGAGAAAACTCTTGTTTCATAGTAACGGCCCAGTGATTCATTGTAGCGTTCATACTCAATAGGCTCGCCGGATATCGCCACCTTGTACAATCGCTGCACTACTTCCGGGGGCCAGATGATCGGCAGATCTTTGCTTGTTCTTCCTATCAGGCTTGCAATGGTTAAACCAGTCATTTCTTCGAAAGCCGGATTACCGCCGATAAAGCGGTGGTCGCAGGGATTTCCCGACTCGTCGTAGATAACTTCGCAGACCATAATGCCGCTGAGAATCTGGTCAAAGAGCTGCCGGTGTTTCTCCTCGCTATTCTGCAGGTCGATTTCCGCACGCTTGCGGTCGGTGATGTCGCGGAATGACCAGACTCTGCCAATGTTCTTTCCGCTCAAGATGATCGGGGCAGAATAGCGCTCGAATATTCTCCCATCCTTGAAGTGCAAGACATCGCGATCCTCTGCGACGGAGGCGTGTAACAATCGCACTTTGGAAATAAATGACTCCGGTTCCACCAACTCGTTCATCACATATCGTAAGATGACCTCAATATCTTTAGAATTGACAAGGGATTGAGGGATATGCCACATTTCATTGAATCGCTGGTTCGTCCGAAGCACTCGCCCTTTTGCGTCGACTGCAAGGATACCGTCCGCCGTGGATTCCAGAATAACGTTTAACTTGTTTTCTTTTTTCTGCAAAGCCTCTTCGATCAGCTTGCGTTCAGAGATGTCTTCGAGCGCCGAGATGAAATACCACGGGGTGCCGTCCTCGTGACGCACTAGTGATACTGACAAATTGGTCCAGACAACAGTCATGTTCTTGCGGAAGTATCTCTTTTCAGTTTTGAACGAGTTGCTCTGGTTGCTCAAAAAGGTCTCAAGGTGCGCAACGCTGCTTTGAAGATCGTCCGGATGGGTGAGATCCTGGAAGGACCTTGACATAAGTTCCTCCCGCGAGTATCCGAGTATGTTGCACCACCGGTCGTTGATCTGAAGGAATGCGCCCTCAAGAGAAACGTGCGCTAATCCGACAGCAGCCTGGTTGAAGCTCTTCCGGAACTGATCGTCGGTTTGCCGGGAGGCATTCATCGGGCGCACATACAATAGATAGAGTAGGGGGAATGCAACTAGAGTCAACAGTGATGCCTGCGCGACGGTCGAGAATATTCCGGCAGAAGCTATGATGCTCGAGGGCAGCCGCATCATTGCCAGCTCGCACATAAAGATCGATCCGACCAGGAAGATGAGGGACGTAGTCGTATTTCTATCGGGTTTCCTGAATTTCATTCTCATTCTGTTACTTTGTTAATGGAAAAAAATGTTCCTCGCCACAGCGGGCTAATTCGTATCATCGTGTGCGCGGCCGGCATCAGACCAGCCCTCGTTCCTTCCGATAAATCACTTGATTATTGCGCGATGTTCTCTATTTCTCAGTTTGACAATGACGGGTTTCACCTGACTCTCGTAGCAATCCGGACATATTCCATGTGAAAATGCGGTGTCGGTTTTTTGCTTGATATGTTTCTCGATGGATACCCACGTATCGTCATCTTGTCGTATCCTTCGGCAGTAAGAACATATCGGCAAGATCGAATGAAGCTGTCGTATCTCGTGCTGCATTCCTAATATACGTTCTGCAACGCGTAAACGTGCTGAGAGCTGTTCAGAATCAAATGGTTTCGTGATAACGTCGTCTGCGCCGGCGTTCATTGCTTCAAGATAGCTCCCTTTTCCGCGCAGGATTGTCAAGAATATTACAAAGGTGTAGGATTCTCTATTCTCCTGGCGGATCATGCGTGTCAGCTCAAGGCCGTTCAAGTTCGGCATCATCCAGTCGGTGATGACGAGCCTCGGGTTCTTCGCCTGGAAGATACTCCATGCTTCCTTACCGTCAGCGGCGACGTAAACTTCGTGGTTAAGTTCCTGGAGTTGTTCTGACAAGAGCATTTGAGTGACGATGTCATCCTCAACAACAAGTATTTTCATTGGAATTCTTCCTTTGGGATGTACGTTGCAAGCTCCGTTGCCGCTTGCGTAAACAAATTTTCAAGGGTCTCAATCAGGCTAGCCGATTCTTCGATGGATTCATTCATATCCAGATGTTCAATTTCCTCGCAGGCTTTTGCCAGTTGAAAGGCGCCAATTTGGGCGCTGCTTCCGCGTAAAGAATGTGCAACCTTTCGCACTTGGGTCATGTCTCCGGAACGTGCCCAGTCTCGCATTGCGGCGATCCTCAATGGAACATCATCCCTGAACTTGCGAATGACACGCTCCAGAAGACTTGGTCGTGATTTTGTCTTGATGCTTGCAATCTCCTGAATTCTCGCCCTGTCGATGACATTGTCAGCATACGGCGGACCGGATGTCGAAACGGCGCATTTCTTCTGGAGGGTTTTCCGAGTTCCCCAATAGCGTGCACTCCATTTTTCCATCATCTCGAGAAGTTCCACTCGTTTGAACGGCTTCGCGATATAATCATCCATGCCGGCCCGCATGCACCGTTCCCGGTCTCCTTCAAACGCATTTGCGGTCATCGCTATGATGATCGCTTTTTTGTCTGGGCTTTCATGGTCACGGATGCGACGAGTTGATTCATACCCATCCATGACAGGCATCTGACAATCCATAAAAATAATATCGAAAGGGGAGCGTTCGTTTTTCTCCACGGCAGAAAGCCCATCCGGGACGACGGTTACCTGAAATCCGAGTTTCGTGAGAATGGCGGTGGAAACCTCCTGGTTGATCTGGTTATCTTCTGCAATTAGAATGCGGATTCCTTTGTTTGAAGATTCAAAACCATCGGGCCTGGAATCCGGGATAATTATTTCCGCCGCCGTGCGTTCGTGTTGTAAAGACTCGTTCATGATCGGCTGCGACGAAGCAGGAACATGACTCTGCATCTGGTTGCGCAGAGGGATCGTAAACCAAAAAGTACTCCCTTCTCCGGGAAAGCTATTGACTCCTATGTTGCCGCCCATGAGTTCCACGAGTTGTTTGGATATTGCAAGCCCGAGCCCTGTCCCGCCGTATTTTCGTGTTGTCGATCCGTCGCCTTGCGTGAAGCTTTGGAATAAGTTCGCCTGCACATCGGCGGGGATGCCAATACCCGTGTCAGTCACCGAGACCGTAATCATCGATTTTACTTCATCCCGGTTATCCGCGGCGGCACTCACGGTAACAGACCCGTGCTCCGTGAATTTTATCGCATTTCCGACGAGGTTCATAACAATTTGCCGGATCCGAAGCGAATCTCCGCAATACTCCGTGATTGAATCCAGAGAGTACTCACAAATGAGTTTCAGCCCTTTTTGATCTGCTTTGCCCTCAAGAATCTCAACGACGTCGCGAATAACCTGAACAAGGTCGAATGCGACGTTTTCGATAAGCAGCTTGCCCGCTTCGATCTTAGAGAAATCAAGAATGTCGCTAATGATCGCCAGGAGTGCGTCTCCTGATGTACGGATGAGCATCGCGTACCTTCGATCTTCTTTCCCTAGTTCAGAATCCATGAGAAGTTCTGACATGCCGATGATCCCACTCAAGGGAGTCCGCAGTTCGTGGCTCATGTTGGCTACAAATTCGGACTTCAAACGAGATGCGCGTAACGCCACATCCTTGGCCTCCATAAGTTCCTTTGTTCTCTCTTCTACTTTTTGTTCGAGAAGCCTGTTCTGATTGCTGATACGCTGATAGAGTTCAAGCTGTTCAAGTGCGACCGTCGTTTTGTAAAGAATAATTGACATAAGGCTAAGGGCCATCTTGTTCGGAATCGTCTCAGGGTTCCTGGCTATACCGACGAACATGCCGATGACTTTCCTTTGCGTCTCAAGACCGTGTAATACAAAGATGCGGGCATCGTTCCTGGACGGTATGGGAATGGGCCTGTTCTGATGTAATGCCCAGCCGAAAAGCCCTTCTTCGATAAGTTCGTCAACTTCCTTTTGAACGGACTCCCTTTCGCGGGGCGGCTCGACATTATCGAGCAGAAACTCGTTGCTCGTTTCGTTTGGCCGAAAAAAAACAAAAGTTTCAAATCCGACGAGACGGCCGAGGTGTTCACAGGCTGCCCTGTAGATCGCATCCTTATCCCGGTTAAAATCGATAAAGGACCGCACTTCATCGAAGGCTGAGACTTCTTCGAAAGATTCCAGCATCCATTGATTTGTTTCTTCGAGGTAGCGAACCCGTTCCAGCAGCGAGTCGACGCTCGGCTTGGTATTCTTATCTTCGTCCAGCATCAACCCCCCTTGTGAAACATGTTTAGGACGCCTTCCAGTTGCCGATCGACGAGATCGAAGATCTGGGGAAGAAATCCCGGATTCAATCCCAATATTTTCCATGCATCTTCGTCGATGGGGGGGACAAAGAACTCCCCGCTGTTTCCACACTGCATTGAATGTGCGATGGCATCTGCAATGTGAATAACGTACGCTTCCTGCCGATAGCGGTCAGCGTTCCGGGGTATATGGTGATAACGGACAACTTCCTCCAGGCTGCCTGGCAGCTTCCATGCTTCGATCAATGCCGCGCCGACTGCCGCATGATCATAGCCGATAATTTCCTGTTCAGTCGTGAACATCGGCTGCGGACGCTCGGCCGCGCGGGTAAAGACCTTGTCCATCAGGTCAGGTATCTTGTCGTACATGAGAAGTCGTCCGACGTCGTGGAGGATGCCTGCAACAAAAAATCGTTCGACGTTTGATTCACGATTGAGACCTGCAAGGACCCTCGCTGCGAGGCCGCAAGCGACGCTGTGTTTCCAAAACGTCTCCATGGAAACAAAGCGTTCGGGTATACTTCTGAAAAGAGTCACAATAGAGGTAGCGAGAGTAAGGTCATGAAGCTGCTGCGTACCGACCACCATGACGGCGCGCGAGATGGTATCGATCTTTCGAGGAAAACCAAAATATGCGCTGTTCACGATGCGCAGGAGTCTTGCGGTAAGTCCCGCATCTTGCATGATGATGGAGGTGATCTGCCCGACGGTAGTTCGCTGGCTGAAAATTGCTTCGTTCAGGCGTTCGTGTACGACCGAGACAGAAGAGAGTCTTTCAGTGCCGTCTAAAAGATCCCGCGGACTGCTGAACACGTTTAACCTCCTTCTGTCCATGACATTGCGATTCTATTCGTTGCCAATCGTATTAGTTCTTTCACAAAAATGTTGTTCCGGTCCGCGTGTTGAAATAGTGTTTCCGCTTTGGCTGCCGCCTCCATCATGATCCGAGCGTCGACGTGAGATTCCTGCGAGATGCTGTGTACAGCTGCGCTCTGCTCGTCAATGCTTATTTCGAGAATGCCCCACGTTTTCAGGATCTTAATCCCATTGTGAGTTATGACAGTTCCTTTCTGCAAAAGAATCGTCCCGCGAAGATCGGTTACCGTGTCCTCGACGATCATTCCCTCACAAAGTTGATTGATGCCAATTTTTGCCAAGTGAGCCTCGAAATATTATTTGCGACGCGCTGCCGTTGAGCGACCCAAAGGGACGGCAGCAGATTCACCCACACGCCAACATGTTTCGATAGAGCGGTATGATCTGAGAGCAACTGGCGACCGCCCACTGCACCAGTTCTTGACAAAGTTCGGAATACGGACAAATAAGCTTTACACACAACTCGCGTATGCTGCGTCGATAGAACAAATGTGTGACACTGGACCTCACGAGAGGGGTCATCGTTGCCTCTAAGAGCAACACGTGTGCCATAAACATCATGGAAAATCAATACCAAGAACGAGAGGAATAGCCCAAGAATCTTGCGAAGGACGGCAGTTCGATAGCTTGCAGGTTCGCATCACCAAGAGATTTGGTCAATTGCAGCCAACTGTCTAAAAAGAGGAGCTCAAGCGGTTCTGCGGTACGCCGCACGAATTTCGATCGATGAAGAAGCTTTATGAATGAGCTAGTGCCGTTTCCGATAAATGATCTTGTGTTTTACCGCCAAGGCGCGGAGAACGCCAAGAATATTGTTGCTCATTAATACTTATAACTTCTTAGCATGCTTGGCGTCTTAGCGGTTAAAAATGCAAGATTATTTTTGAGAAACAGCATTAGTGCCATTTCCCAAATCAAATATTGTATTCTTAAAAAAATAATTCACCGCAAAGGGCGCTAAGGACGCCAGGATTTCTTAGTTTGTTTTACAAAAACATCTTTGCGATCTTATCGTCCTTTGCGGTTTTAGTTAAAGATTTAATATTAGAAAAAGCACTAGATTGAACATACCGGCGAAAGCGTCTTTGAGAGGGGGAAGGGGTATCAGTTGTGTTGGGCTGGAAAAGGCACGAGGTCGTCAAATCTTAAAATGATCTTGGGTGACGAGATCGATGCCAGGTCGAGGGTTTTTGTTTCGCTGAATTTATAGTAGATGCTTTCAATGAATGTGCCGGAAAAGGTAACCATCTGGCCAGCGGATAGCCGTGATGCTTGTTGGTACGTTTTGGATCCTTTTTCAATTATCGAATTGTTCTTCCATGTCGGCCAGCGTTGAAAATGGGTCTGGTAGGAAATAGTAAATCCCGCAGCGTCGCTAACTATCCTCAAAAGAGTCCAGTCACCCTTGTTTTCATTTCTGATCTCTTCAATCCTTCCGATCCAGTGAATCGCGCGGAATTTGTTTTACTTAAAAAATTCTAACCGGGATTTGTCGCATTCATCAACCGCTGCAGATCTTTGGCCGTCATTTTTTGCCAAACTTAATTGTTCCCGGAATCGAAGATTGGACTGGTGAAACAACAACTGTTCTGCCGGATACCGGACCGAGGGCGCGGTTATCGGTATCCGGTCTGAATCGATATCGTCCGAAGCCGCTTTCTGTTCAGGCTTGCGAGTGTTGCACGATGGAAGAACGATGAAGATAAGTCCCAGCAGCACGAGAGTAATCTTGCGTTTGGCAGGGATCATCGGTTCATACGCCCCCTTGGGAGCCCACAACGGGTTTCTGAATAATAGCTATCCTCTCCGAGGGAAAATATTTCGGACATGGCAGTTTGTTTTGAACGAAGGGCTAAAGAGATGATTCTAGATTATTCATCGGGTTTCTATCACCCGATCTCTTAATGCATCTTATCAACGAACGCGATGCTCAACGTGATACTCATATAAATAATGCCGGCGAAGAAGACGAGCAGACTCCATTTGTTTGATTGAGAGAGTTTTCCGGTTCTTACCAGGATGTAGCCGATGAGCAAATTCGCCAGTGCCCACAGAACGTTTACCGTCGGAGATGATAATCCTTTCCCCGGCGGGGTAGAAAAGGGTGACGGAAATGCGTCGCCGGACACTCCGTGGACGAAATGCGGGACGGTGTTTGCTAAAAATGCTCCGGCGAAAAAGCAAGCGACATAATGATACCATTTCATGATGCTCTCCCTCTATTATAGTTGATGATCGTGAAGACTTTATGAGCGATACTTCTCCTACGAAGAATAAGGGGCGGAACCGCTGGTGTCCTGATTGAAGACACCGCAATAACCATGACGGACACAATATAAAATACTCGGGTCAAAATGCCAAGTGGATTGTGACACCTTCAAGCCTTCGATGCTGCGCATGTCACAATGGGGAATATGTTTTCTTGGGGATAGAGCCGCTCAAAAATCTGAAGAAGCACCAATTAATATCCTCGAAACTTTTTCCATGAGCGCACTCGGCTTGTAGGGCTTTTGTATGAAGGAGTGAGGGAGGATGTCGCCGAATACAGATCGAATCTCCTCTTCCGTGTAACCGGAGCAGAGAAGCACATTTACGTCGCTGTTGATCTTGAGAAGTTCGTGAAAAGCGGTCTTGCCATCCATGCCCGGCATGGAGTAATCTAAGACCACCAGCAGAATGGATTCTTGGTGTTGGCGGTAGAGTTCAATCCCCTCGATCGGATCTAAGGCCTTGATCACTTTAAAACCTGCATCCGTGAAGACATCCGTCAATAACTCAAGCACGGAAGGTTCATCGTCAATCACGAGGACGGTTTTTCCCTCACCGTCAAGCGCAGGAATCTGTTTCGTCTCTTGCGATTTCGGTTTCAATAAAGGCTGGACCATCGGGAACACAACGTCAAATTCACTCCCTTTACCGCTTTCGCTGTGAATGCGGATCCCTCCATGGTGCCCACGTATGATTCCAAGCACTGCGGCGAGGCCCAGTCCTCGTCCGGTAAATTTTGTCGTAAAGAACGGGTCAAAGATCCGCGCCAGCAATTCCGGCTTGATCCCGTGTCCCGTGTCGTTCACCTGGAATGAAACGTAAGGGCCGGGTGGAAGGGAAATGTTGGTATACCTGGAGTATTCCTTCGCGTTCAACGCGATTTCAATTTGACTGGTGTGAACGGTGATAGAGCCCGGATTTGTGCCGAGCGCCTCGCCCGCATTGATGATAAGGTTCATGACAACTTGTTGGATCTGGCCTACGTCGCCCCGCATGCAAAGGGGTGTGCGGTCGAGGTCGTACAGCAGGTGGGCCGACTTTGGTATGGACACTTCCAGCAGCTGTGCGTTTTCCTCTACCAACCGGTTGAGATCGAAATCATCGGTTAGAAATTTTCCTTTTCCCGAGTAGGCGAGTAACTGTCGTGTCAGATCTGCGGCCCGCTCGGCTGCCTTGAGGACTTTTGCGATGTTGTTGCCGGCCGGACTTTCTTTCGGGAGCTTGCCGAGGGCCAGAGATGATTGCCCCATGATGGCATTGAGGAGATTATTGAAATCGTGAGCGATACCGCCCGCAAGGGTACCGATGCTCTCCAACTTTTGTGCATGGCGAAGCGCCTCCTCTGCGCGCTTGCGGTCCGTGATATCTTCTTTCACGGCAAGGAAATTAGTCACTACGCCGTCCTGGTCCTTGACGGGGGAGATTGACGTTATTTCCCAAAAAAGTTCGCCGTTTTTCTTTCTATTATGGAATTCACCGCGCCAATCCTTGCCGGCAGTGATGTCCTGCCACAATCTTCTGTACTCTTCCGGCGATGTCTCTCCGGATTTTAATATGTTGGGTTTTTTCCCGATGGCTTCGTCCATGGTGTAGCCCGTAACTTGTGTAAATTTCGGGTTGACGTATTCGATATTTCCCTGCGTGTCGGTGATAACAATGGAAGCCGGGCTTTGTTCGATGGCGATGGAAAGCTTGCGCAGCTGCCGTTCAGCTTCTCTGCGTTCCGTGATGTCATGGATAATTGAAAACAGGTGTTGTTTTCCATCCAACATAATTGGGGAGGAATGCACTTCCACGCTGCGCACTGCGCCGTTTGCAAGGCGATGTGCAAAAATGAATGAGCTCTTTTCACTCACCAGCGCTCGCGACAGCTCCGCTTGGACTTCTCCTGCCGCCATCATGTTGATATTCTGTATGGACATTCCTCGTAACTCGTTTACGGAATATCCATAAAACCTCTCTGCAGCCGGATTGGCATCGTTGATCTCGCCGGACACGGGCTCGATAAGGAGCATGACGGCATCGTGCATCTCGAACATACTGTGAAACCGTTCCTCACTTTCCCGCAACGCCTCCTCGGCGCGCTTTCGCTCTGTGATATCCTGGACAAGTCCGTGAACGTAATGGCGGCTTCCCACTTCCAGCGACGACCCGGTGATGAGAGCAATAAAGGTCGAACCGTCTTTCCGCATAAGTTCGACTTCTCTTTTGCCCGACTCACGTTGATCGGCAACCCGGCTGAATAACTTCAGGGAAGAGCGCTTCGGCATGAGATCGATGACGCGCATCGCAAGAAGCTCTTTTTCTGTGTACCTCGTCATCCTGCAGAATGCCGGATTGACCATGATGTAACGACCGTCCAGATCGGCGATAGTGATCCCTTCATTGCTTTGTTCGACCGCGGCGCGGTAACGGAGCTGGCTTTCACGCAGCGCTTCCTCCGTTCGTTTACGCTCCGAGATATCGCGGACGATAAGCTGCACAGCGGGTCGGTTGCCGAAGGTCACCGGCAGAGCTTTTACTTCGACGTCGACGTCCGTCCCGTCCAGCCTCACAAATTTCTCCTCCAGGAGCGGAAGCGGATCGTTCGATAATAATGCTTCCTTCATCCTCTCAATAATCATCTGCCGGTACTCAGGATGAACGAGATCGAGGACCGGCGTTCCGATCAACTCCTCCATACCCGATGCTCTTACAAGAGCGACGCTGGCGCTGTTCGCAAAAACAATCTTTCCGTCGACGTATATCGCAATGCCGTCGGGGAAGCCTTCGACGAGTTGGCGGTAATTTAGTTCGCTTTCCTGAAGCGCTTGTTCTGCCTCTTTCCGCTCAGTGATGTCCTGGACAAGGCCGTCGTAAGCAGCGATCTCCCCCGTTTCATCGCGATGGAGAACAAACGTGTTTCTTACCCAGCGCAACGATCCGTTTTTATGCACGATTCGGTGCTCGAGAGGGGGGGGGATTTTGCCGGCCATGATCAGCCGCGCTTGTTCCTCCACAACGGGACGGTCTTCGGGGAACACCATGTCGATCCAGAGGTAGGGTTGGTCTTTGAACTCATCGGGCTGGTAACCGGTGATAGAGACACATCCCGGTCCATGGTCTGTATTGGTAACTTTTCCTTCTTTCACATGCGCGGTATAGATGTAGTCAGTGATCGCCGCAATGATTCTCTGGTAACGATCCTCGCTGTCGCGAAGTGCGTCTTCGAACTGCCTGCGTTCCGTAATATCCCTTACGGCCGCCATTCGCAAATGCTTCCCCTGATAAAAAATTGGTTTTGAAAATACTTCGAGAATCAGCCGCGTGCCGTCCGAACGGATCGCACCGGTTTCGAAGTGAGTCTCGTCACCAGAAGCGATGTGCTGACGAAGTGAGGTGTGCATTTCGGTCGCCGAAAAATCGAGCAGTGATTTGCCGATGGCCTGCTTCCTGGTATAACCGAGCATTCGGCACATCGCCTCATTGACCTCGACGATCACTCCATTGTCCTGGATCGCAATTCCTTCGACTGTCGCTCCCCACAGTTCGCGGAACTGGGATTCGCTTGCCCGAAGCGCGATTTCTGCCATTTTGCGCTCGGTGATATCTTCCACGGTGCCATCATAATAGAGTATCTTGCCGTGAGAGTCCCGGATTGCACGGGCGCTTTCTCTTACATAGATGACCGAGCCATCGTGACGAGTCCAGGCACTCTCCAAGCCATTGACCTCTCCATCCTGTTCCACACGGTCGATAAATTGTCTTCTTTCATACGATGGTTCGAAGCCTTCCCGTTCGAGATTCCTTGCTGCCAGTTCTTCGAATGTGGAGTAGCCAAGTTTCTTGACGAGTGAAGGATTTGCCAGAATTATTACTCCGTCTGGCGTTGTCCGGTACAGGCCGAGACTTGAATTTTCGTAGATCGAACGAAAGCGTTCCTCACTAGCCCGCAGTGCTTTGTCTGCCTCCTTGCGTTCGGCGATATTTCTTGCGGTTGTGTGCATATAGAGCACGCCCGCTATCAAAATGCGCTTGTTATTAAACTCTGCGTCGACTTTTGAACCGTCTTTGCGGAGGATCTTCGCCTCGCTTGCGATTTCTTCTCCATCGAAGATCTTATTGTTGTAGGTTGTATACGCGGTTAAATCGAGCTGGTCATGAAGATCGGGAATCTGCATCCCGAGGAGCTGCTCTCGAGAGTAGCCGGTGAGTTCACAAGCGGCGTTGTTGACGGCGACAAACCGGGAATCCGTGTCTGAGATGAACACGGAATCTCGTGAGCCTTCAAAAATGGCTTCCTGCCATTCGAGGGCTTGCCTTAAACTCTCTTCTCCATGCTTGCGTGCGGTGATGTCCTGGATATGGGTGATGAAGCATTGAGGGCGGTGTTGTGCGTCTCGAATGAGGGAACTTGAGATGCTCGCCCAAATAATGTTTCCCTGTTTGTGGAGATACCTTTTTTCAAGTTTGATTTTTTCCTCTCCGCGGGTTTCATGGCGGCTGAGAAAGTCCAAGGTCAGTGCCATGTCGCCCGGATGCGTTATCTGTGAAAGAGTCATTTGTTCAAGCTCTTCCTGGCTGTAACCAAGAATCTCACACAGCGCATTGTTCACTCTAAAAAATTGTCCGTCAATACTTGTCAGGCTCATTCCCACATTTGCGTTTTCGAAGGCAAGATGAAATCGCTCTTCAATTCCTTCCAGCGTGCCCGGGAGCAATTCTAAAGGAGCTGCAAACGTGATCGAGATTCCGCAGACAACAACGATCATGACGATCCAGGCAAGGGGAGACCGAATGTAGAGGAGAGGCGACGTGCCATAATCAAGCCAGCCGCCGACAAAAAGAACCGCTGTGATCGAGAGGAAGAGAAAAAGGAAGGCAATGCTCGCGTACGCAGTCTTCCGGTGGCCGAGCATCATCAGGTAGAGAGTAATAGCCGGCGCGATAACGAGCGCTGCAGACATAAGACCCAATGTAACGACTCCTGAGACAAGGATTAGTGCGAGCATGATGATCATCATCACCGCGAACGTCTCAGGCCGAGTACTTTTTCTTCGAAGGAAGAGAATCGTCATCACGATCGCGAGCAGTACGTGGAGATACATGACAGGCCGGACTCCCAAGATCGGAATTCTAGCGATTGTAAGGATGGCGTTAATCAGGATGGCCGCAAAGAACAACGGAATGAATCGACGCGTGATGTTGTTTCGCAATGATTCAACAGAAATGTGGAGATTCTGTCCGTCGGGTTTCAAAGGATTTATCCTTATGGTTTCAATTCTCAAATGCCGAAATTCGTGAAATGTCCGCGCCGTAGATCTGACACGCTTGTGGAAGAGAGATCGTGCTGAGTCGTGTCAATATTTTTCGCTAAGGACTCCCGGTTTCGCTTCAGTGATTTCAGGGGTTGCAATACAGTCCACCTTTATGTATATCGGCAGAACGATCAACAATCTTCTCTCCAAAAGCGATCGATTTGCAGCAAACAAACGACAGTTCTCTCAGGGAGAATACGATCGTGCACGCAACAACGACTTTTTGCCTTCGATTTTTGTTATAACAGGAGCCCCTTTTATCGAAACGTATCATGCGCTATGGGGATTCGCTTGTATTTCCCCGGCGCGTCAAGTTCTGATTTCTGTTCCCATTGGGAGGGTGGAAAAGTTACTAGTTCCTTTAATTCTACAATAACTATGCCTCTCAATACAGGCAATATGAAGTGGATTTTGAGCAAATCTTGTCAAAGATGGGAAGAATTGGGCTTGAATTCGCCGTCACGCTAAAATCAAGGGAAGGGTATAGTCTGCACACATCACCAGCCATTTGGAGGAGTTGGGTGGAATGTGATCGACGATAGGAGGAGACATTTGTTTGGCGGAGAAGCTGCTGCGGCGAACGATCGGTGTTCTGTCGGCATCTGCGCAGCTGATATCACCATTCCCCAAAGTAATATTCGCCTTCAACGTGCCCGGTCTCTGTTATTCAGCGGGTAACCACATCGCCTTCGCTGTCCTTTATAATGATCAGGCCGGATCCTTACGAGGGAAAATATCCGGGTAGAGATTGTTTGCACAATCGGGACAAAGCCCATGGGAGAATTTGGCTTCGGAGTGACTTTGGATATATCCTTCCAAAAGATCCCAGTATCCCCTGTCATTCCTGATTTTCTTACAGCTTGAGCAGATCGGAATTAATCCGCCGAGAACTTTAATACTCGTCAGGGCTTCCTGGACCTTCAGTTCTAACTCCCTTTTTCTTTTGATGAGTTGCCACATTCGAAGCAGATAGAAACCGATTGCGCATCCGACGAATAGAAGCAGGACCAGAGTGTAAAACCAGTATGTCTGATAGAAATGAGGCTCGAGAATAAACGCAAAGGCTGCCCCGGTTTCATTCCATACGCCGTCATTGTTGCAGGCCATTACACGAAATCGATACTTACCAGGCGGAAGGTTTGTATAATATGCCACGCGGCGCGTTCCTGCATCAACAAACTCGCGGTCAAATCCTTCCAGCATGTACTTGAATCGGACCCTCTCAGGTACCAGGTAGCTCAATGCAGCATACTGAAATTCCAGTTTCTCGGTCCCGGGTGAGAGCGAGCAAGAATCTCCGGGAGCGATAACTTGGAGGTCCGCAATCACATGCTTAATAAACGTGGGCGGAATGAGTCCATTTCTATTGAGTGATTTCGGATCGATCACCACGGCTCCCTTCCTAGTTGCAAACCAGAGCCGTCCGTCGTGAGTTCTGCAGGCAGCCGGCTGCCACGAAGGAATACACTCTTCCGTTTTCATTCCGTCAGCCTCGTCAAAAACCTGGGTATGGATGCCGCTGCTTCGGCCTGTTTCGAAATCATCGAGTTCCTGGCGCGACACATGTCCGATTCCCCGTGGACTGCTCAGCCAGAGATCTCCTGCATCGTCTTCTAAGACGCAATAGATTTCATCATTGAACAATCCGACTTTTGTGTTGTACTTGGTAAACTTTCCCTCATGGAATCGGGTCACTCCTCCGCGAGGTGAGGCAATCCATAAGCTCCCTCGTCCGTCGTCAAGAATGGAGTTAACCCAAGAATCGGCCAATCCGTCAGCCGGGCCAAAGGTCTTCACCTCCCCGTCTCGGACTCTAAGCAGTCCATTCGATGTCCCGATCCACAGTGTGCCGCTTGCATCGAGAAAGAAACAGCTGACGTAATCAACCGGCACAAATGGCACACCTTTTTTCAATTCGTACGGCATTAGTTTTCCATCTTTGAATCTTCTTATGCCTACATAGTTGATATATAGAAGAATACTTTCCGTATCCTCGCCGATCGCCGTAATCCAACGCATCGGCATCCCGGCGCTCGTATCATACTGTTTAAGTCGTCCGTCTTTAACTACTGACAAAAATCCGGTTTGCGCGACCCATAATCTCCCATCATGCGAAACAAATGCGGGTCCTACCGGAGTCTTTATCTCGGACAGCTTGCCGTTCTTCATTCGAGTGATGCTGAACGTCTCGTCACTGAGAAGATACAAACTTCCGTCTGGTGTCTCTGCGACGCTTGAAATGTAGTTGCTGACAAGGCCCTCTTTCGTAGAATACGGCGTTACGTTGACATCCTTAAACCTGTTCAGGCCGTCAACCGTGGCCACCCACAGGCTTCCCTCACGATCTTCGACAATCGACATGACGTAATTATTGCTTAACCCGTCAGTCTCTGTGAATGATGTCCATTTTCCCGCGCTGTATCTGTTCAGCCCGCCTTTACGAGTGCCGACCCAAATATTTCCGTCCCGGTCTTCGAAGATGACAGTGACCTGTTCATTTGAAAGTCCGTCAGCAGTCGTAAAGGCTTTCATCAATCCATCGCTCCAGCGAACCAGTCCTTGGTATCCGCCAATCCAAATATCTCCAGCTTTGTCGGCACAAAGGGCGGTGACGTATTGACGGCGTCCATGGATTGTGACCTGCATGGACTGCGTTACCGAGTCTCCTTGCAGGATGCGTACTCCGTCTGGTGTGCCTACCCAAACTCTTCCTTCCGAATCCTCGGTAATCCCGGTTACATAGGGTGGAGCAACTGGGACATCCAGAAATCTGTCACCGTCCAACCTGTAGAGCCCGTACGAGGTTCCCGCCCAAATATGTTTTGACGAGCTCTGATGGAGTGCATTCACATTCCTGCTCTTGATGCCTTCGGATTCGCCATAACGGTAGATCTTTCCATTTTGTAATCGACAAAGTTGATTAGCAAAAGTACCAACCCATAGACTGCCATCGCCGGATTCGCACAATGATGAAATGGCTTCGCGGTTGACATTGTCGCCTGTAATCGTGCTCACAGACTCAAACGTCTCTCCATCAAAGCGAAACAGGCCGGCGGTCATTCCAAACCAAAGGTAGCCGTCTGAAGTCTGCAGGCATGCGTTGACGGCGCTGCCCGGCAGGCCGTTTTGCTTGAGCCATTTGTCGTGCACATACTGATCGATGGTCTTTTTCGGATCTAATGCATAGAGGTGTGAGATCGGGAATATGAGCGCGATGACAACAAGTGCCGGGAGGAGAGTCCTGTAACTAAAGCGCTTCGCGTCATTGCCGTGTTTCACGACGTGTATCGCTTCGCGTCTTCGTCTATTGTGTTCTGAGTCCATAAGAGTGTCCAAGGTCACAGCGCAAAAAAAGGGAGGTTGCTTCCGGAGCCGAACTAGTTGGAAGGCCCTCCCATATCATTATCGACAAAATTATCTTAAATCTTAAGATTAAAAGCTTCCGCCCATGTGTTGGTGGACCGAGATGATGAGCATCTTCCGACGGAACGGCGATCACAATCCTCGAATCCCGACCTCGTTTTGACGGCGCTTTTCCCAATCTCAAGATGCAGAGTTAACCTCTCCTCAATAAATAGCCAATAACCGTGCCAGCAAGTCAAGAGATTGTTCTCTTTTCTCACATAAAATCGTCGAATAAGGGTTCTCCCAGTGAGAGTAGATGTGCGGTATTGATGATATTCCCACTTTTCAGAATTCAGTGAATATTTCATTAGATCGCTCGCCTGGAAGGTTCTTTGTTCTTGATTGGCCCTCAGGCTGCACTACCAATCCTCTTTTAGATGTTTCTGGTCGTCGCAGCTGAGGCGCTGACTCCTGCATAAATCCATCGGCAGAGATCGAAGGGGACGTGGAATGATAGTTGAGAGTTTTCGGTGCTCCGAGAAATTCAAAGCTTACCGTGAGATATTAACCACGGGTATTGTGCAAATATTGTCACCCATTCTATTCGCAAATTAAGGTAAGAAAGCCTCATCATCCGTCGTTATGACGATAAGGCGTTTCAGCCTGATCTTCTGCTCAACTTGATGAGGAGAACTGCGACGAGGTGCAACAACGAGTCAATCCGCGCTTACGGAGTGATTGCATTGTTGCAGGTCGAATTGGTTCTGAAACGTACCCAGTTCGAGTCCTTTGGGTCCAGATCGTCGAGGAAGAAGTGGAAACAAAAGCTGCGCGATCGCGAAAAAATGAACAGGAAGATAGGAAAAGAAAGCAATCTCTCACGAATCCCTTTATCCAGATGCCTGTGCGCGTGCCCGATTTCTTCGAGGGCTATTCATCAAGCGGAAATATTCGAAGAATGTTTTTATGGTGAGTGTCCCCGGATCTTTTGTATCCGTGAGGCTCAATTGAAAGTCGGTGCCGAAGAAAGCGTTAGGAGATTTGGCTTTTGAGTTGCAATCCCTTCCACAGTGTAGTATATTTACACCGGATTCTACGCGGAGATTCCTCATGAATCAACTGATATGCTCGCACCTGTCCAAAGATCAGAAGCATATCGGTTGACCGCTGTTAATAGCAAGTGGTTACAGAAGCAATTACGTGTAGCCAAAATAGTGCAATCTTCATCTGTCTGTTTATTGCACGAGCGCTGAGAACATATTGATTTCCCCGCCCTTGTAGTTCAACAGGATAGAACGGGAGTTTCCTAAACTTCTAATCGCAGTTCGAGTCTGCGCGAGGGCACTGAGATAGAGTGAAAGCTTAGTTGCGAAACTTCACAACATGGTTTTCTCTCAGTTGTTTTGAGTATCTTACCGCATCGACCAGGTTGCAGAACATTTCAATGAGCAACGCCGCAAAAATATCAATTCTCGGAGTCGGCGTCTTCGCCGCGTTCTTCTTGTTCTTCGTGAAGTTCGGTTCTCCCGACAGTTCGACCGACTTCAACAAAGTACAGAAGGTGTATTTTGCCGACCACATTTCAGCGGCTCACCGCGCCGTCATCGAACGATTCAATCAGCAATACGCGGGACGAATCGAAGTAGTTCCTGTTGATCTTCCCTTCAGCAAGTTTAATACCAATGAGAGAAAAGAACTTCTCGCCCGTTCGCTGCGCAGCAAGAGCGACCGGCTGGATATCTTTTCCGTCGACTATATTTGGACACCTCGATTTGCAAAATGGAGCGAACCCCTCGACGGCTATTTTTCCGAGGCGGACAAATCGGCGATCATTTCTCCCGTACTTCAATCATGTATCAGCGAGGGAAAGCTTGTTGCGATGCCTCTCTTCATCGATATCGGGATGATGTATTACCGTCGTGACTACCTGCAGCGGCTCCCCAATGCACGTGCAGTAGAGGAGGAGTTGGGGCAATCGATCACCTGGGATCGGCTAATAGCTATTCAGAAGCCGCTTGGGATGGAGAACAAGCCTTTTTATGTCTTTCAGGGGTACGACTACGAAGGATTGATCTGCAATTACTTTGAAATGATTGCTTCCATCGACAACGATTATTTTCGGAACAACACTATTCGATTGACGACACCTGTTGCGCACAAAGCCCTTCAGACCCTCGTCGATTTTGTCTACAAATCGAAAATCAGTACTCCTGATGTTTTGGAACTCGATGAAAATAAATGTTACGAATACATGATCAGTCACGACGCGATGTTCGTTCGGGGCTGGTCAAATTTCCTCGAGACCGCCCGCGCGCCGTACACCGACAGCGTACCCAATGGGCTCATCGGACGGGCGCCGTTACCTCATTTCAAAGGACAAAAACCGACCTCGGTGTATGGCGGCTGGAACCTGATGATTTCCAAATATTCCACAAAAAAGGACGCGGCGATTGAATTTGTCCGCTATCTTCAAACGCCGGAGGCCAAAAAGATCATGTTTGAAATTGGCGACTACATCCCCGTCAATAAGGATGTGTACAGCGACACTGCATACGTCCGTGCCCATCCGAAGCTTATCTTTTACCGACAGCTTATCGAGCATGGCTTTCATCGGCCGTCTCTTTTGGATTACACCAGGATCGCCGATATCATCGCTCACTACGTTCATCTTGCGTTGAAAAAAGAATTGACCGTTGACGAGGCACTTACCAAGGCATCGGCAGTCGTCAATTCAAACCAAGTACTTATCAAGTGACTTTGACTCCGCAGCATGAAGAATCCTCTTCGATCTCTATGGGAAAGCGCGCGCCAGTATCGCTTTGAGATTCGGCATCTCACGGTGCTGTTTCTCGTCCTGATTGTATTCCAGATAGCGATCTCCTTCGTCCATAAGATTTCTCTCCAAAAGATCCTCATGGGGACCCAGGAGTGGTACCAACAGGATTCTGCCGAGCGGCTCGCGAATCTAACGGCTACGTCTCTTGAACTGCTGCTTGAAGCGAAAACGAAAGACAAGATTCTGGAAAAACCGGAGATAGAAAAAATTATCGGGAATCTCAACATCATCTTGAGCCAGCAATACCTGCATCAAAATGTCCAGGAGCTTTGTCTTCTTGTAGAGATGGATTCATCGATTGTGGCGATTGACGACGGACGCGTCCTGTATTCTTTTGTCTTCGACGAGGACAAGAAGCTCCCCCCGTCGTCGTGGAATCACTCCGACGCCATTCGAATGTACGCCCGGATGCAAACGGCGTTCCGTGCGGAAGAACAAGTGCAGACCATCGTAGGGAAGGGGGAGACGTTTCACATCTTCGTCCCTTTTGTACCGCGCGGTGAATTCGTCGGTGCAATGTATATGAAGAATACGCCCGATTTTTCGATCATCACGAATGAGATGATATCAACGTATGATCAAACCGCGATCACGTATACGGCGTTAATTTTCTTCGGCCTCCTTGCGATGTTTTTCATCTCGACCTATACGCTGCAGGAACGCAACAAGGCGCAGCAGTTGTTGTTCGACGAGCAAAAGCATCATCTCGCAGATCAGATCAGTACTCAGAACGAGCTGCTGTTTACGAAGCGCATTTACCATACCCACCATAAGGCCGAAAAAATAATGGGCTTTATCAAGGAAGACGTGCGATTGCTGAACGTGGGGAATATAGATTCAGTGAAGGTTCGAATTAACAGATATGCGAACTTTATTGCACGCGTCATTTATGATATGAAGTGGTATGATCCTCCGGTGCAAACAATCCGCAGCCCAATTTTCGTGACTGATCTTAATAAGGTCTTGCGATTTCTCGTGGAGAACGTCTTCCAGAGGATTTCGACGATGAGCGACGTCATTTCCTTTTCGTTCGAACTGGATGAGAATCTTCCCATTGTCCATATTAACGAGTTCGTTGTCTGGGAAGTCTTTGAGCCGATCATACAGAACTGCATCGACCATGCAGAGAACAATAGGATCACCATCACGATCAGTACAAGCTATGACGCCGAGTCCCGGGTGTCGCGAGTCAGGATCATCGACAATGGGGCCGGCATCGCTCCGTGGCTGCTCGAAGTGAACGAAGAGGGGATAAAACCCATTTTTCTCGAGCACACTTCAACGAAAAGCACCGGAATAGACCGCCATGTGGGGTACGGTTGCTATATCGCCCGAGAGATCGCGCGCGCGCGATGCGGCTGGGATCTCGATGCGGAAAATGTTCCCGGCGGCGGGTGCGTCTTCACTTTTACCATTCCTAATTCATTGTCATGACCATACACTCGGAAAAAGAAATCAGCGTTCTTCTCATTGAGGATGAAGAGTTCGATGTTCGGCGGATTCGAAATACGGTCAAGCCGCTCTCGCACATCATCAACATCCGGAAGGTCATATCGAACGGCCGTCTCGCCCTGGACGAGCTCAATGCTTCGAAGGAACTGTACGATGTTATCATCATGGACTTCCAGATCGCCGGGGGGTTAATGGGCGAGCAGCTCATCCGTGAGATCAAGAAGATCGACCCTGCCTTTCAGATCATCGTCGTGACGAAGATGACAGTAAACCTTGCCGATTACGATTTTGCGAACAGTTTGATGCAAGCCGGGGCATACTGGTACTGCACAAAATATCCGGGAGATATTGACGAATTCATCTATCAGCCCACGGATTTTTTGTTGTCGATCATCAACGCGTTCCAAAAAAGGGTTTTGGAGAAAGAACAGACTAAAACGAAAAAGAAACTCCTTCATACCGTCGAGGAGACCCTCTCGCAGAATATCATCATCGGGGTATCACCGCCCATCGTTCGACTGCGCCAGCAGATCGAAAAGTGCGCCGAGAGTGATGCCAATGTGATGATCTCCGGTCATTCGGGGACGGGGAAAGAACTTGTCGCAGTGAACATCCATCATCGGAGCAAGAGGCGCTTTGAGAATTTTGTGCCGATCAATTGCGGGAGTATCCCCAATGAGCTGATCGAAAGTGAACTGTTCGGATACGAAAAGGGCTCTTTTACCGGAGCCACGAATTCCAAGCTCGGACTATTTGAACTCGCCAATCATGGAACAGTTTTTCTCGACGAGATCACCGAACTTCCTTTGGCGGCGCAGGTGAAATTACTGCGGATCATCCAGAACGGCGAAGTAGAAAAAATTGGCAGGAGGGAATCCCTTAAGGTCGATGTCCGGTTGATCGCCGCGACCAACAAGAACCTGGAAAAAGAGGTCGAAGAAAAACGGTTCAGGGAGGATCTCTATTACCGCCTCAACGTTGTCCCGATCGAAGTTCCTTCGCTTCTAGACAGGGGAGAAGATATTCCTCTGCTGGCAGATTTCTTCCTCCAACAATTTTGCAACGACATGGAACGTATGAAGCCGGTCGTCGACCCGGAGGCGATGGCAATTCTTCGCAACGCGTCATGGAAAGGCAATGTCCGGGAGCTAAAGAACGTTGTTCACAGACTTCTCTTTCTTGAGCAGGCACACATCACTGTTGATGTTGTTCGGATGGCGATTGGAACGCACCCTCAGTTGTTATCCATGTCGGGGAACGACATTTTGAAGGTATTAGGGCTCGCCGAAGGGACATCGCTCCGCGACCTCGAGTACGTCGTCCGCCGAAAATTCATCGAATTCGTCCGCTCCAATTCATCGTCCGATGCCGAGGCGGCAAGAAAACTCGGACTTGCCCCGCCAAACTATCATCGATTATGCAAGGACCTTGGCATTAAATAGAGCTCATGCATGCCGGTCATGAGAATTGCCCGGCGAATCGGCCCCTGGCCGCCCCATCTTTTGCGTTATCATACTCATAAGGTCTTCATTATCAATCTAGTAACACATCCCAGCAAAAGCTTCAATTCTGTCCGATAAGTCATTGATTTTGCATAGGCAAAACCGGCACAAAATGTGCAACATGCCGGCTATGTAACCATGGATTGCATTTTCGCGAGTTCTAAGTTCTTTAGGGCTGTCAATGAAAAGTGACCGACACTTGCATGGGCGGTGGTGCCGCGAAAAGCTTCGAATTGCAACTCTTAAATTGGACCTGCAAGATTGAGTTCTCTCGACGACAGATTATTGGTTCATCAAAATCTCCGATTTAAGGTTGATTCGCATTGTGATTCTCTTCCTAAACTTTGGACAATTCAATTTCAAAAAAAGGGTTTGGAGTTTCTTTCGCGCGAAAGGCGTCTATCCAGTGGTGCGCCTTTTTGTAGCCGGTAGGATCGCGGCATTATGAGTTCTGCTACACGGTACGTCGAGTGTTGAAATAAGAACGCCACAAAGGAGAAAATTTATGTCATCGTGCACCATCCGAAATCTTACATTGTCCTTCGTACTCCTTCTGTTGATGAACAGTCTCTCCGTTGCGGGAACTACCGGAAAAATAGCGGGGAAGGTCACGGAGAAAGAAACCGGCGAACCGCTCGTTGGCGCGAATGTCATCGTGAAGGGAACTACTCTTGGGACGGTCACTGATATTAATGGTTATTACTCCATCCTGCTTGTGCCTCCCGGTGTTCAGACTGTGCTCGTCAGCATGGTCGGTTATTCAAGTGTGACAGTGAACGAAGTTCGAGTTCGCATCGATGAAACTTCACCGGTCGACGTTCAGCTGGCGCAGGCAGAAATCAAAATGGGTGCCGTGACGATAATTGCAGAACAAAACGTGGTAAGAAAAGACGTCTCGGGGAGCGTCTCCGCAGTGCAGCCCCAAGAGATTCAAACCCTTCCGGTGACTACGATCAATGATGTTGCGGGACTGCAAGCGGGCGTTGAGAACGGATTGATTGTCAGGGGCGGAGGGGCGAACGAGCTGCTTCTTCAAGTTGACGGTGCGACGCGTCGCGATCCCAGAAACAACCAACCTATTTCTAATATCGCGTTGACCTCAATTCAGGAAGTCTCTCTCGAAAAAGGGGGTTTTAATGCCGAGTATGGACAAGTGCGTTCGGGAATAATAAACATCGTAGAAAAAGAAGGGGATGCCGCTCACTATTTTGGTTCCTTCAACGGCAAATACAGTCCGCCGCAACAGAAATATTTCGGCATCTCCGAATACGATCCGAATTCGATGTGGAACAAGCCATATCTGGATCCGGCGGTCTGCTGGACGGGAACTCAAAATGGCGCTTGGTCGACATACATGCAAAACCAATATCCGCAGTTTCAAGGCTGGAACGCCGTTTCGCAGTCCCTTCTTCAGCAGGGGATTAACTTATCGCCGGCAGCTTGCCAGCGTTTGTATGAGTGGCAGCACAGGCAGGAACCCGACACCAAGTCGCCCGACTATAATCTTGACGGAACTTTTGGCGGCCCGGTACCAATCATCGGCGAGCAGTTGGGCAATCTTCGATTCCTCACCAGCTTTGTCATGAACAGAACCATGCTGCTTATCCCGCTCAGCCGTCCGGACTACGAGGACTATGATTGGTCAATAAAAATGAATTCAGATTTAAACTCAAAAATGAAGTTGACGTTAAACGCATCAACAGGCAAATCCTACAATGTCGCCATCAACGCGACGGATAATGGGTTCTATAATCAATCATATCTTACTCAGGCTGCGGGAACCTACCCGTTTTGGAATCCGGCGGACTTTCTCCAAACGCCCGATCAGATTGCCGGCGTAACGTACGAAGAGAGATCGAGCAGGGTGTATACTAATTCCTGGTATTCTACCGCCGACGTCACTGACTTCAACGCTTCAGCCAAACTTACTGCTACCGTAAGCTCCTCAACGTTTTATGAAATAAGCGTTGAAGATCAACATCGAAGTTATCTTACGGCGCCTATCGCCGCGCGTGACACAGCCCGGAACTTTGAAATAACTCCCGGAATTTTCGTCGACGAAGCACCATTTGGATACAGTCCGGCCCTTACGGACGGCAACGGTCCACTTGGTTCGGCGATCGGAGATTTGGGCTTGTTTTTCGGAGGCCACAGTGCCACAGCGCACGATTCGAGCAGTCTTAATACGGTTACGGTTAAGGGAGATTTAACGAGCCAGGTAAATCAAGAGAACTTGTTTAAAGCCGGAATTGAATTTTCGACTTTTGCTCTTCATCTGAATTACGGAACGATAAACCCGGTTTTCAGCGACGTAAACTGGGTGGACCAGAGTTGGAGTCCCTATCGCATCGCAGCATATGTGCAAGACAAGATAGAAGCGTACGGATTCATAGCAAATCTTGGTTTGAGACTGGATGTAAGCAATCCGAACACAAGTTGGGTGGCGGTGGATCCTTTTGATCAGGCCTATTTCTCTAATTCTTACAGCGCCTCAACCAACTATACGAAAACGAGTGTTAAGCCCGACGTATCCTTAAGTCCCCGTTTGGGTATTTCGCACCCGATCACAGAAACTTCAAAGCTGTATTTCAACTATGGGCACTTCAAAGAAATGCCTGCCTATGAAGAGCTCTTCAGAGTTGGACGTGCGGCGGCCGGGAGTATGCTCAATTACGGCGATCCCAACTTACCACAGGCGAAAACAGTTTCGTATGAGTTAGGATTCGATCAATCGTTATTCGATACATATCTGTTCCAGATTGCGGCCTTCTATAATGATATCACGGATCAGCAGGCATTCACGTTTTACACAAGCGATCAGAAAGGTATTTCCTACTATGCGGCCAACGACAATAGCTACTCTGATATTCGCGGATTGGAGTTGACTCTACGAAGGAATTCAGGCGATTGGGTACGAGGTTTTATTAATTATACGTATCAAGTCGTACGGACCGGTCAGTTCGGTCAGGTAGTCATTGCTGACAATCCAGCAAGTCAAATACAATTTGATAGAAGTCAATCGAATCCTCTGTATTCGCTGGTTCTGCAAAAACCCGTTCCGCAGCCTCGCGCAAACGCAAGTATTACATTCTTGACGCCGAAAGATTTCGGACCAACGCGTTTTGGGATTGCCCCTCTTGCTGATTGGAGTCTCAATGTCATAGCATCGTGGAAAGCGGGGCAATGGCTTACCTACGATCCGCAAAACGTTATCGGCATCGCAAACAATGTTGAGGTGACAGATTATTACAATATTAACCTTCGCTTGAACAAGACGTTTGTTTTCAAGTCTTTCTCGGTTATGCTGTTCATGGAAACCACGAACTTGCTGAATACGGAACACATGTCAGGAGAAAGTTTCTATAATAATCCCGACTATTTGGCGTATATGGCGTCGCTGCATCTGCCTACAAGCCCTGCCTACAATAACACGAATATCCCCGGCAGTGATCGAGTCGGCGATTACATAAAGAACGGCGACAGTTACCAGCCAGTGCTGTTTAGCGGAAACGTTCGTGGGATTACCACTGGCATAGACCCAACTGTTATCTATTATGATAAGCCCACAGGCAGGTATATGAACTATGTCGATGGCAATTGGGCGGAGGTAGATCACAGCCGTATGCAAAAGATCTTAGATGATAAAGCTTACATTGACATGCCGAACAACAGTTCTTTTGACTTCCTCAATCCAAGACAATACTATTTCGGCATTAATTTCTCGTTCAATCTCTAAACGAAGAATTCTGATCATGAGAGGTAGTACAGTATGACGACAAAATATCTGCCAAGGGCAATCACGGTGGTCCTGTTATACAGCGTTTTTGAGCTGATCGGTTTCCAGGAATTGCATGCCCAGGTTTATGGACCTCAAGAAGTCAAATGGTTATGGGTGGGTTCCTTACGGCATTGGTTCTCGAGCGCTTGTGCTGAAATTGAGTATGGCAGAAGGGGAAGAGGCCTTCATTTGAACACGGACCAGGATGATGGGTTGCGCTGGCCAGCACAGTACCAAAATCAGGATCATAGTGTCGGCAAAGCATTATGGATTGGCACGACAAATTTTACAGATCCGACGAATGGGCTGACGTACCCGTACAAGGTAATCTCCCTTGGGCGGTCAAACATGTACATCAACTCTGTCGTGTATCCTGAAGAATTTAGACTTGTCGGCCGATTTAATCATCCGACCGTTCTCGTCGATAACGTGATCGCGAATGATCTCGACGCCAATGATCTTAACTTAGGCGGCGGCGAAGATGAAATCAATCCCAGTCTGCCTGCAGATCGTATGATCTACAACAGGGCAAATACGCCGTTAGGGATAACGATATACAGAAAAGTTCTTGCCTTTACGCAACAGTACAACGACAACTATTTCATTTATGAGTACGTCTTTAAGAATACGGGTCTGATAGACAATACCGGCGGGCAAATGTCGCCTGCCAGAACACTGACGGGAGTGGTCTTTGATTTTCGGTATCGTCTCGCTGATGATAATGATGGCTACATTGAAGGATGGGGGTTTCCCTCTGAAAACTACGGGAAGAATACCATAAACGATGCCATCGGTCAGGATGCTGCTCATTCGCTTGCTGCTCCAAACAATTTTCGCGCCAACCTCGCGTATTACGGACCAAGTTCAGCGTCGACCGGAGTATCGGATGATATCGGCGGACCGGATTTTGTCGATGGTCACGTAATGGGCGGAACGCACTTTATGGGGGAATTAGTTTTGCATGCTGACAAGTCGGCGAGGGATACATCCGATGATCTTACGCAGCCAACTACGACACAATTCATGGGCTCAGACGGCACGATCGAAAGCATTGACGCCACCTATCCATTTAATGCCGGCCTGATGACGCAACAGTATCAGTCAATGACTGCCGGTCACCCGGTACATACACACGCTGAACAAGTAGGAGAAGATGTGAACGGCTGGCCGACGGCCTTTGCCAATACATGGGGAGGAAACACCGGCGGTTATCAAAATCAACAGGGCTTTGGACCGTATACCATTGCGCCGGGAGACAGTGTCCGAATTGTCATTGCTGAAGCTGTTGCGGGAATTAATCACACGTTCAATCAAGGAGTTGCACGAACCTGGTACGCATGGCATTCGAACGGAAATAGCGGCACTACGGCACTGCAACTTCCTGCGGGAGCTCCCTGGAACGGGGGCACAACGACGGATGCAAACAGATATAAGAACGCCTGGGTGTTCTCGGGTAAAGATTCGTTGTTTCAGACGTTTCGAAGGGCGAGAGCGAATTTCGCCGGTGGATATAATATTCCCAACCCGCCGCCTCCCCCGGATAGATTTTCAGTGACATCCGGTGGCGACAGAATTACTCTTCAATGGTCTGGCAGCGCAGAATCATCGCCGAATTTCAACGGATACCAGATCTACCGCTCGGTGACCAAGACCGATACGACGTTCCAGTTGATCTTCTCTTGTGATAAGAATAACGTTGTGCATTCTTATGACGACAAGACGCCTCAGCGTGGATTCAATTATTACTACTATATACAAACCAAGGATAACGGTTCGACAAATAATATTGAACCGGGTGTCCCGCTGGTAAGCAGTATGTTTTACACGATGACGAACACGGGAGCGACGCTTTTGCGTCCGGCCGGCAACAGCCTTTCGCAAATACGTGTGGTCCCCAACCCCTATAATATCAGAGCAAGGGGAATTCAATTTGGTTCAGATATTTCCGTTGCAAATCAACTTGCATTTTTCGGGTTGCCGCCGATGTGCACGATCAGAATATTTACAGAAACGGGCGATTTAATTCAAACAATCAACCATACGGATGGAAGCGGTGACCAACGATGGAATTCGTTGACATCTTCCGGCCAGATTATCGTGAGTGGATTGTACATTGCGTACTTCGAGGTTACACAAGATTACACCGATCCAAACACCGGGCAGGTGGTTTTTAAGAGCGGCCAAAGTATTTACAGGAAATTTATTGTCATCAGATGATGCTACTTCATTTGGAGAATGCAATGCATAATACGTATCAAAACATGTACTCTTCTGCGTTAAGGTTCATTCTGGCGGGCATATTGTGCTGTGCGGCAATCGGATGCGACAGCGTGCTGCCGGCTAAATTCAAAGCGAAGGACATTAATGCTCAGGACATTGATCTGCGGGCAGGCAAGCTGCTTGCGAGCGATACCGTCAATGATGCCCATGGAATTACTGTCGCCTATCAATATGGTCCTGTCCTAGACAGCGCAGGTATCCAGAAGCTGGATAGCGCGGGTAATCCCCTCTATCGAAGCGTTCCGGTTACATGGTCTGTGCTTTCTTCACGGCCACTCGAGAGCTTTTCCGGCGACACAGGCGGCACGGTTAATCAGATCATCCATACGAATTTCCAGTCGTTAGCCGACAGCCTGCCGTCGCTGCATTCGGATTCGTTGTTGTCGATAAGTTATGATGTTGCTTACAAAGTCAGTTATGCAGTATTAAGAGTCAGCCAAGCGGAAGATATTTATATCTATACGAGTTTGTATTACTATCTCGTCGGCAACAACATAAGCAATGCAGGCGATTATGTTTCTGTCGACCTCGTAAGCAAAGATACTTTGGCGTTAAGCTCTTCGCTATTAATGCCCCAGGAAAGTGTCTATGGGTCCACGGAAACCATTGCTGACGCCCAGGCCACGTCGATTGTCTCACTTATTGGCGCGCGATATACATTTCATGTGGACAAGGCCGGCGTTTATCTGGTCCGGTTCACGTTAAGCAATCCGACGGAAATAAGTAATCCCCAGGCTCAGGTTTCCGGGTTTCCGAGCATTGCGGACAAATTTAAAGTCGTTATTCTGTCATTTTAGGAAGAGTGTAATTCGAAAAGGAGTACAAGAAAGTGAAACGGTTTATAATAACATGCTTAACGGCAATTATGATAATCGGATTGCTCACCTCTCCGTCGTATGGTCAGCAGGTAAAGCTTGCGCAGACCGGTTTCAATTTTCTTAGCGTATCTTCTGATGCGACCGCAGGCGGAATGGGTGACGCTGTGAATTCTTTTTCAGGATATTCAGGAGCGTTAACTCATAACCCGGCTGCGATGGCGGAAATGCCAGGATTGCTGAATCTCAATGTCAGCGTTAATGACTGGATTGCAGATATCAAGTATCTGTCTTTTAGCGCGATAGTCTCTCCGTTGTCGGGAGAATACGGCGTGATTGGTTTAAGCATACAATCTGTCGACTATGGGGATGTTTTGACGACAATGGTCAGGCCGGATAATTCGGGCTATATTGATACCGGGGTGATGGACCCGGCTGCGTTGGCAGTGGGTATTGGCTATGCGAAAGCAATTTCTGATCGCTTTAGCGTTGGCGGTCAAGTTCGATTTGCCTATCAATCGTTGGGCAGCAGTGTCGTTCCGGGCGGGAATTCTTATGTGACGAAACAAAACGTTGCAAGTGCGGTTACTTTTGATTTCGGTACGGTTTTTAAAACCGGTATCAAGAGCCTGGCGTTTGGGATGTCGATAAGGAATTTTTCCCAAGACGTAACATATGAAGAAGAGAGTTTTCAGCTTCCCTTGTTATTTACTTTTGGTATTTCTGCAAATCTTCTCGATTTCACCGAATTTCGCGGCTCAAATCAATCTTTTATTCTCTCCTGTGATGTCGCTCATCCCACCTCTCATCCGGAACAATTGAAGATAGGGGCAGAATATGAATTTATGAAAGTGATCGCGTTGAGAGGCGGTTACATCACCGGTGACAGCGAAGACGGAATGACATACGGCGTTGGCATTTCTTCCGCCGCTCTCGGTCTAGGGTCAACGGACTTCAGGATCGACTATTCCTACACGCCGTTTGGCGTGTTTAATAATGTACAGAGATTTAGTGTATCGTTTTCAATGTAATACCACAGGAATGGAATGAATATGAAAATCGCACGATTTATCTTGTTTGTCTTGGTTCCCCCCGTTTGCGCGCTTGTTCTTCTCAGCGCCTGCAATAATTTTGCGACGCCGCCTCGGATTTGGAATCCTGGCCAATCGTACTTGCCGGGGGCAGTGATTTCTGGAGTGTCGCCGTCAATTTCAGCCATTGCCGGAGTGAGAGAAATCACCGTCGTCGGAAACGGCTTTTCGAAAGTTGCCGATTCGAACTGGGTCTGGCTTGGGACACAGCAAGCGATCGTCAAGAGAGTCTCTCTCGGTGCTGCCGCCGATACGCTAGTTATTTACAGACCGCCCAATAATGGACTGCTTACGCTCAAGGTCGTGGTCCTCGGATCTGATTCTATCGGCACTACTCCCTACGGTTTGGAGTCCCCCGTAAGCACGTCGGATATCAGCTCGATTCCGGCTACGTACCTCGTCATGGAAGCAGGCAAGAATGACACGATGTTGATCGGCAGTTATGTACAAAGTCCAAAAGGCTGCTATATCTACAAGTTATCGCCAAATGGGGTCGATATTAACAAGTACTTGGATACTGCCTATCTGAAACCACTAATAAACAAAAAGGCAACAGATTTCGCACAGGGTTTTGTAGATATGAAATTTGGTCCGGGAGGATTTTTGTACGCCACCTTCGGCACGGCAAGCACCACCGCGAAATCCCTTTACTGTCTCGAACCAGACAGCGCGACGCCCGTGGTGTATGCGAAATTTACGGCAGCCAATAACGCCGGATACTTCGATTTTGACGACAACGGAAATTTATATACGGGCAAAAGCACCGGGCTGTTTTTGGTTAAACGGGGTGCGACGCCGCTCATCGGTGCAGCGCCGGTCGCCGTCGGAGACTATGCGGGCATCACATTTGTCGAGATTCGCGTGTTCAATAAGTTCGTCTACGCTGCGAGCGCTACCAATGTATGGATGAGCCCGATCAATTCCGACGGGACGGTAGGCAGCAAGCAGCAGCTTGTCAATATTTCGTCCGATACTGCATTTACGGGCGATAAGATCACCTCGATAAACATTGCTGCTGATGGCACGCTGCTCCTTTCCGTGTCGAACAACCCGACGTATTCACTGTATATTTTACAGAATGGTTCCCTCACGCCTTACTATAAAGATAATATTCTTCCGACAGGAATAGATCAGTTGATCTGGGGGAGCGACAGATATTTGTATCTGAGCCGGGGTAAAACGGGAGCAGCGACCGCCGTTCGATTCTATAAGATGGGAATAGCAAAAGAAGATAATACACCGCTGCATGGCGCGCCATATCTCGGCCGGGGTTTGTGATCGTTGCAGTACATCGTGACGAAAACATTTCGCATCTGTTCTAAGAGAAGTAATACGTCTTTTCGTTTGTCAAACACTTGTTTATTCACCATCAGCGCGCAGGCTCTCGTAATTGCATTTCGGGATGTGTGAAAGAGGAGCCTTGAAATGAAAGGAGGGCGTGGAAAGAAAAGAACTTGAGTCTCTAACCAACAGTAACTCATCAATAACCACAGCTAAGGAGTGAAATATCATGAAATTGGGCAAAACGTTACTATTTGTTCTTTGCTTAGTTCTGGTCGCCAGTATCGCCCAGGCGAAAGTGATTCATGGGGGCAAGGTTGCCGGTGACACAGTACTGATCATTCCGCAGACAACGATCGCGCCCGTCATCGACGGCGTAGTGGATCCAATTTGGAATTTGGTAGATGCTACGTGGATGGAATATTGCCTACCTCAAAGCGGCAACTACCCAAGCGACTGGTCAGACATTTCTGGCTGGGTCAAGCTGCTGTACGACAGCCATAATCTCTATGGCCTCTACTATGTTCAGGACGACGTGATCGATACGACGACCGCCATAGACTGGCAAATGGACGGTGTGGAGTTCTATATCGACGCAAACAATACCCATACGTCTACCATTAGCGTTAACCAGGCTTCGTCTGTTGCATATCAATTCAATTTACGACCCGCTCAAAACATCGACTCTGTTGAAGGAAAAACAGGAGCAGGAGTAGGGAAGGGCTTAAAGTATAAATGGATCTTGGATACGGCTTCGATTCACAACGGCGGTCCGAGCGGTTATTTTGTGGAATTTTCGTTCCCGTTGGATAGTATCGGTTTCAAGAACAAAACGGTTCCAGGCACGAAAGTCAGTGTGCAATTTCAGCTGGACGATAACGATCTTACTGCAGACGGCAGGATCCATGTCATGAACTGGTGGAATTCGCCGAACAATACTGATTACCAGACGACACAGGGCTGGGGCAATGCTGTTTTCAGTACAGACCCTGCAATTGACACAAAATACGTGTTCTTGAAGACTACAACAGCTCCAGTCATCGACGGCAAGCGGGATGCGATTTGGGATCTTGCAAACCAAGCATCCATGGATTATCTCTTAAATCAACCCTTAGGCAATGTTCTAAGCAATGTTAATCCTCAGGATAACAGTTGGAAATTCTATGGCTTGTATGATGACAAATACATTTATGGTCTCTTCACAGTTTATGACGATATCATCGATACTACCACAGCTGTTGATTGGCAGATGGACGGGATAGAGTTCTATACAGACGCGAACAATACCCACACATCGACGATAAGCGTAAATCAGGCCAGTTCTCTCGCATACCAGCTTAATTTAAGGCCCGCGCAGAAGATCGACTCGGTTCAGCCAGCGATCAACAAGGGCCTCCAATACAAGTGGTCTCTCTTTGGCCAGGGTCATGAAAATGATACCGTTTTCAGTAGCATGTCCGGCTGGCAGTTAGAATTCAAATACTCCCTTGACAGTTTGGGCCTTGGCGGCGCAACGCTTGGGAAGATATTCAGCTTCCAATTGCAAGTTGATGACAACGACCTGACTACCGATAACCGCGTTCATGTTTCAAATTGGTGGAATTCGATCGCCAATTCCGATTACCAGACGACACAGTATTGGGGCGATGCCGTCCTCGGTCCGACGATCGTTACGGCTGTGAAGGCTCAAAAGACTTCAGTTGCCAGCGAGTACCGACTTGAACAAAATTATCCGAATCCGTTCAACCCATCCACGCAGATCACATTCACGCTTGCAAAGAGCGGAATCGTGAAACTCGCCGTCTACAACATACTGGGACAGCAGGTTGCTACGTTGGTGAACGGGACAAGGAATGCCGGTCCTCAAGCTGTTACATTCAATGCCAGTTCACTTTCCAGCGGCGTCTATTTCTATAAATTAGAGGCAGGCGGGACGGTGTTAGCAAAGAAAATGATGTTGTTGAAGTAACATCACGATAGACTCACAGAAAGCGTCTGTGGATCAATTGCCGCAGACGCTTTTTTTTACAGTTCACATTATTTGTGTCCGTCGGAGTCGCTGAAAATGCATCTTCATATTATCGACATTGGAATTATCCTTCTTTACATCACGTCGACCATCTTTATCGGCTTCTACATTTCGAAAAGAGCCTCTAAGGACATTCATAACTATTTTCTCGGGGGAAACAGTATTCCCTGGTGGCTCTTAGGCGTTTCCGATGCCTCGGGAATGTTCGACATCGCGGGCACCATGCTTCTGGTCTACTGGCTCTCGGTGTACGGAATGAAAAGTATTTGGATACCTTGGATCTGGCCGGTCTTCAACCAAATCTTCCTCATGGTATATTTGTCTCCGTGGCTGCGCAGATCGAACGCAATGACCGGTGCAGAATGGCTGAAAACACGGTTTGGAACGGGGAGAGGAGCGACCCTCTCACACTTCGCCGTGGTTATTTTTGCCCTCATCAGCGTTATAGGCTTCCTGTCGTATGGCTTCAAAGGAATTGGGAAATTCGCCGTTGCGTTTCTTCCCCCACTGGTCACCGACCCCGCGATCCTGATTCATTATCCCCAGATCAATGCAAACCTCTATGCGTTGATCCTCATGGCGATCACGACGATCTATGTCGTGAAGGGAGGGATGATGAGCGTGGTGGCGACCGAGGTGGTGCAGTATTGCATCTTAACGGTTTCCGCTATTGCGATCGGATGCATCGCGATGTACCACGTTTCGCCGGAGATGATATCGAGCGTCGTACCGGCGGGATGGAAGACACTGTTCTTTGGCTCGAACCTGAATCTTGATTGGTCGTCAGTACATTCTGCGGCCGCCACGAAAGTTGTCGCCTTCAACCAGTGGATCAAGACAGATGGATATTCTCTTTTCGGCATTTTTTTTGGAATGATGGTATTCAAAGGTCTCTTTGTCGCCGGAGCGGGCCCCGCTCCAAACTACGACATGCAGCGCATTCTCTCAACGCGGAGCCCGAAAGAAGCCGCAAAAATGAATTCTCTCGTCAGCGTTGTGCTTAATCCGACGCGTTATTTCATGGTAGCCGGACTGACGGTTCTCGCTCTGACGAATTTCGACACGCTCTATAAGAGTTCTACGACAACTCCGGATTTCGAAGCAATTCTTTCGGAAGTGCTCGCACACTATGTTCCGGTGGGTCTCCTCGGCCTTCTCATGGCTGGTTTCATTGCGGCATTTATGAGCAACTTTGCCGCTACGGTGAACGCTGCTCCCGCGTATATTGTGAACGACATCTATAAACGCTACATAAATCCGAACGCGGCGTCGAAGAAATATGTGCGCATGAGCTATGTCGCCTCCATTGCCGTCGTCATCGTGGGCATCACAACGGGATTCTTCGTCGAGTCCATTAATCAGATCGCTCTGTGGATCGTCGCTTCGTTGTGGGGAGGGTATACGGCTGCCAACGTCCTGAAATGGTACTGGTGGAGGTTTAACGGCTTCGGGTATTTTGTGGGAATGGTTTCCGGCATTGCTACGTCCTTGATCCTCCTTCTCCTCCAAAGTCTCAATCTATTTCCGTATCTGAACGATTGGCCTCTTCCTGCCAATCCGAGTATGAATTCATTTCCGCTTATTTTCTTAATCTCAATTATCGGCTGCGTCACTGCGACGCTCTTAACCGAACCAGAGAGCGACGAAGTGCTGATGAGTTTTTACCGTTCCATTCGCCCGTGGGGTTTCTGGAAGCCGATCCATGAGAAAGTTGTCCGTGTCTCTCCTGGATTTGTCGGGAATAAAAACTTCAAGCGAGATATGGCAAACGTTGCCGTGGGAATGACTTGGCAAATTACGCTGATGGCAACGCCGGTCTTCCTGGTGCTTCGGGAATTCTCCTCCTTCGGTATCTGTATCGGTGTCCTTATCGTGACATCGCTGATTCTAAAATTTAACTGGTGGGATAAACTTGATGCGTCGTATGGCGACAACTCCGTTGTGTCGGAAGGTTCAATCGTTGAAAAGGAGATTCCGCTTGCATTAAAAGAAGCGTAACCGATCATCAAAGAATGTTCCTTTGCGCGGTCACGCTGGATTTTAGAAACAACGCCATTGCGTCACTCATGCCCGAACTGCAACGCCGGCCTCTGTAGATTTTTAGCTGATTTTTATTAGATTCTATATGCAATGAGCATCAGAGGATCACGCTTCTTGCGGGATGCGAACGTTATTCTATGCGCATTGTGATCTTGCCCCTCAAACTGAGGATACTCACTGACAAAGTGCGCTGTGGCAGCTTCTGATTCCACGAATTAGCAGTGGTGACATGAAGTAATTGCCGGATAACGTGGCCCGACGGAAACCGCCCGCTTACGGTCCTCCAACGAATCGTATGATCAATTTGACACGCCGCAAAAAAATTCTTTTCATCACCATCTCGATCCTCTTGCCCTGCCTTTTCCTCGCTCTGATCGAAATTGGATTGCGACTGGTTTCATTCGGAGATGACCTGCGGCTTTTTGTTCCGGGTTCGGATCTTCGCTACCTTGAAGCGAACCGGCTCGTCGGTAAAAGGTTCTTCAGTAAATTTGAGCAAACTCAACCCCCGCGTGACCCCTTCTTGAAAGAAAAGCCTTCCAACGGGTACCGGATCTTCGTTCTTGGCGAGTCGACCGTTCAGGGTTTTCCGTATGAGCCCAACCTTGCTTTTCCCAGGATCTTGCAGCGACGACTTCAAGACGTGTTTCCAAACCGCACTATCGAAGTTGTAAACCTTGGCATGACGGCGGTGTCGAGTTATACCCTGCTCGATTTTGCGGGCGAAGTGCTTGAGCAGAATCCTGATGCAGTCTTGATCTATACGGGGCACAATGAGTACTACGGCGCTTTAGGCGTTGGCTCTATGGAAAACGGCTCAATTCCGAAGTGGCTGAAGAAAATACATTTAAGACTGGTGCATTTTAAAACATATCAGATGCTTCAGATATGCATTAACGAAATTTCGCGATTTTTCAGTCCAACGGTCGAGAGTGCTAACAAGGCGACTCTGATGGAACGAATGGGTGCTAAGAACCAAATTCCCTACAATTCAACGGTCTACAGAGAGGGATTAAGCCAATTCTCCGATAACATAGGCGCATTACTGGAAGAATTGAAAGAAGCACACGTATCCGTTCTTATCGGTGACCTTGTCAGCAATGTTGGCGACATGCCCCCATTTCAATCGGTTTCGTTGCCGACGGCTTCCTCGGCGGACTCGGCGTATTCTGCCGCGCAAGGCCTCATGGCTGCTCACGCGTATGGAGAGGCGAAGGCGGAATACCTCAGGGCCAAAGATCTGGATGCGATCCGTTTCAGGGCTCCCGAAGATTTGAACAGGTTGGTTGCGGCGATCGCGGATTCGCTTCATATACCTCGCGTCCCTGTCAAGGCGATCTTTGAAAGTAATTCGCCGCATGGCATCGTGGGTGACAACTTGATGATCGACCATCTCCATCCCAACATCGACGGCTATTTTCTCATGGCGGATGCCTTCTTCACGGCTTTGCGGGAGAACGAAATGATCGAGAGGAGCTGGGATTCCTCAAAAATAAGATCGCCGGGTTATTACAGGAGCAACTGGGGATTCACCGAGCTCGACAGTATGTTTGCGGTCGTACGCATCCGGCATCTGAAAGCGGGATGGCCGTTTCAACCTGAGACGGTCGTCAACAATTTTCGAACGACATACGTGCCGAAAGGCATCATAGACTCGTTGGCATTTGTCAGCGTAGAGTATGTCGACGTTACGCCTGTCACGGCTCACAAGAGACTCGCTGCCTATTACGAATCGATGGGGGACCTGCGGCATGCGTCGAAAGAATATCTTTCATTGGCTTATCGGTCACCTTCGGAAGCCTCCTCCTTCTATTTTGCCGGCGACCTTGCGTACAAAGCGGGTGATTACTCGAATACGGTCCGATACCTTCAAGAATCGCCGTATCCCGATACAAGTTCGTTTGTCCAATTTACTCTCGCGTCAATTTTTTCGTCGCAGCGAAAATACTATGAGGCGCTGGCCTCGCTTGCAAAACTCGAACAATTGCCGTTGGATAGAGGGATTTCGTTGCAGGCGGAGAAACTCAAATACAGGGTTCAGCAAGATTCAGGGCTCATCGATGGTGCTCAACAAACGCTGGCAGCGATAAGGAAGGTCGATCCGTTATTTGACGAATCGAACGAGAGAAAAAACCTTCTCATTTTGGTTCCGGGAAAGATAAAACCCTATTTGGAAAGGGCCGATGCACTAAAGAACGAGGGACACTTATCGGAAGCGATCACCATACTGAAAGAAGCGAATAAGATTCGTGAGATACCTTACACCGACCTTCTTATCGGAAAGATGATGTTTGCTCAAAAAGATGCCGGCGCCCTGACGTATTTGGAAAAAGCATTTAAAGAAATCAAGAACGACCCGGCGCTTATATCCAGTCTTTGTCTGCTTTATTTGATGGATGGAAATATTCCAAAAGCCAAAGCGAGGCTTGACGATTTCGAAAGAATCGAGGGGAGAGATCAGCCGAGGTCCAAGCAGTTGGAAGCAATTCTCAAACGAGGCCAGGAACGAAGGAAGATAAACCGTAACTAGCGTCGTTTCCAATAAATAATCTTGTGTTTTTACCGCCAAGGCGCGGAGGACGCCAAGGGTATTGTTGCTCATTAATACTTATAGCTTCTTAGCGTGCTTGGCGTCTTAGCGGTTATAAAAAAATGCAACATTATTTTTTGTGAAACAGCACTAGAAGTATCTCAAAAAACATGTCACCTTATCCTTCCCTACGGGTCTACGACACGTAGGGTCGTGGACGATGCGCTCGCTCCGCTCGCTTACTCAGGATTAGCGGTTATTTGTTCACCCTGAGCAAGTCCCCCGAAGGGGGACGCGTCGAAGGGTCAGCGCAAAATCATTTTTGAGATACTAGTGTTCTTTATGAAAATAGTATAGTATCTCCGGCCAAGACGTTAAGCACGTTTAGCGTGCTTGAGGTCAAAGAAAAACACTACGCATGGCATCCCTGGCGCCTTGTGCTGAAAGCATCCCTTCGTACGTGGTGAAGGAAAGATGGAAGAGCTTTTGCTGGATCACAGTCCTCTAAATTCAGGTGAAAGTTCATTTTTTTCAAATCTCGAGTGTGGAGTGCGGCGGATTATTGCGGGTTTAACGACATTATTTCATAACTGTGAGCAGAGCGGATGAGCAAAAGGCGAGTATGATGCCGTGTTATCAGATTCTTAATCAATACATTATCAATTTAGTAATGACGCTTTAATAAGCGATAGATAATGCTCACCCGTGCCGCAATTCATTTAGTTGTAATGCGGCACAGGATATGCATTGAACATTATCGCTATGCAATTGTTGCACGACACGACTCTCCTCTATACCCTCATCGCGACGATTGCCGCAGGCGGAATAGTTATTTCCCGCGGACAAGATAGTCGAACCTTCGGACCGCTGAACCAGGGGAAAATGTATCCTTGGATCCTTCCCGCGCTTGCGATTCTTGCGAGTTCGATTTTTCAATTCTGGATTATCATGTTGCCGATTCTTCCCTTTGCGCACCCTGAGGTCTTGATTTTCTGCGCGCTGTCCGTTTCGCTTCTTGCTCCAGTTGTCCTTTCTCGCAATCCTGCCCATAGCGCCCGAAAATTTCGCGAGCTGCTCTCATCACGACTCAGGACAACGCTTTCGATGATTCTGCTCGTTTTTTATGCTCTGGTTCAGCCCCTCGCATTCCTCTACCTCGCCGACCACACCCTCTCTCATTACTTCATGAACTCCGGCTATTTCCTGCTAGTGTTTCTGATCGTGGTTGCTGGGATTTGTGCGTTGATTGGAGGGAAAAATATTTCGACGTACATGAGCATGCCGTTTGTTCTCACCATCGTCGTCCTTGCAATTGGAGTATCGTATTTCGGGATAAAGATTCCGGAGCTTTTGGCTTTTTTGAGATTTCCGATGGAAGAAGCGGAGCATTTCTTCATCGAAAGAAATGTCGCTGAATCGAATTGGATTTATGGGACCGCAGGCTTCTGTGCCGTAAGTTGGTGGATATGGTGGAGTGATAAGGGCGTTCTCGTTGCGTCTGAAATGTCCGATGAAGAGGCGAATCCGCGTTCAACAGTTGTTGCCTCGATCGTCTGTGTCGGGCTCGCGTTGGTATTGCTCTCGTTGCGTTCATCCGGAATTGTTTTGCAGACGAACTCATCGATGGGACCTTCTTTATTTCTTCGGCAGAACGACGTCTTCACGTTCTTTCTCTTGTTCGGCCTGGTCTCGGTCTTTATTTCTGCATTCGTTCAGTCATTCCAGATCATCGGCAGAGTAGTTCAGGCTTATTTGATCAGCGCTGTGCTGCAAAGAGAAAAAAGCGAGAAGCATCGCTTGGCAGCTCGCCTTGCGATTTCATCGGGAGTTTTGGTTTCTATTTTTGTTATCCCGTTCGTACAGCAGTCGGGGGTTGAATTGGTGTTCGTCTATCTGGCATACCTCGCATGTTTTGCGACACCGCTGTCGGCGCTCTTTGTGGTTTTTTTAATCTGGCGGGATCGAAGCGAGACAGGAATGATCGCCGGTTTTGTCGGCGGCCTGAGCGGAGGCATTATTGCCATGACAGCCCTGTTCCTGGAACGGAAGCCCGGTCAAGATTCGTGGCTGTCTCTCTACGAAATTGCTGCGGGGATATTCTTAGTTTCGGCCGCATGCACGATTTGCGGAATCTACCTTCATTCTTCAAGGGTGTACCTCCGCCTCTCATCCAAAGAGCCTTGAGCCGTCACCGACCCGCCCTCTTCAATACCGCTATTCGAAATAAAGTATTCCGCGAATGCTTCTGTATTTGTTAATCCTGCGTCGCTCCCGGAACACGCACAGCGAAAGTGGAAATAGGATTAGGCCGTCGTCGACATCACCTCTTTATTAGTCCCAACGGCATGAGCGCTCTGCCAAAAATATCGTTTAATATTAGCGCCATTCCAGTGTAGCAGGCAGAAAGTCCGCAGATGATTCCTTCAAAGCCGGTAAATTGTTTTAGTGGCACGCTGTCGGTTGCATCGCCAAGAGCCAGAAGAAAAAAGAGAACCGTCAGCGTTCCGAAGACCACCTGCAAGGCGCGGGATAATTTCAGCGTTCCGAAGAACATGAACATCGTGAAGACTCCCCATAACGTGAGGAAGCAGATCATCCCCGGCTTTGACGTGGGTTCTCCCATGCCCAGTTTTGGCATGAGGATCAACGCAACAAGGATCAGCCAGAAAAATCCGTAGGAAGAGAATGCGGTCATCCCGAAGGTATTGTTCTTTTTCCATTCCATGACGCCGGCAATGATCTGTGCCATTCCACCGTAGAATATTCCCATTGCAAGGATCATCGAGTTGAATTCATAAAATCCGGCGTTGTGGATATTTAACAGGACCGTCGTCATACCGAATGCTAGTAAGCCAAGTGGTGCTGGATTGGCGGTTGTGTCTTTTATCTCGTATCTGGCGACATCGCTCATGGTAATTCCTTTCAATGGTTGGTTGAACGGGTTTAGGGATGACGTATCAGGATTGTTTCATGGTCCCTTTTGGTTCTATTTCTTGATCTTTGCTGCCGGCCGGATGATGAGGTCCAGCAGATCGGGTACTGATTGATCCTGCTCTAAGTACGGATATCGTTCGCCGCCATGGTAGCTCACTGGATACGTCTGAAAGAATTCACCGTTCGCCGCAAGCAGGTCGAGCGGAAGGGAAGATGCTTTACTCAATTTCAAGGCATCTCGAATAATATCCTTCGTATACTTCCGCCCGTTCACAGCAATGAGTTTCATGCCCGGCCCGAGGCCTGCTTTGAATGCAGGGGTTTCCGGAATAACATCGATTATCGTTCCGTCTTCTTCTGCAAGAATGCCGAGAGAAAAACGGAGATCGGTAGTCTTTCTCACCTCTTCTATGGATCTTTGCATTTCATTCATCGTATCTCTGTAGACTAATTTCCAGCCCCCTTTTTGGATGCCCCCCGTTGGAGCGTGAGCATCGAGTGATTGCAGCCGAGTGATGAAAAACGTTTTCCAATCGTAAGCAGCAACCTGGTTCATCACTGCCACGACATCTTCGAACATGTAAGGTTTTATTTCGGGGCCGTTGTTTTTGCCGCCGTGGAATATCCTGCAAAAGTCGTCGAGTGACTTGCTTCCGTTAGTGAGCTCTCTGATCTTGACGTCGGCTTCCAGCCAGATAAGGTATCCTTCGTCGTAAAAATCAACATCTCTTCGCCATGAATCCCAATCAGACCTGGTGTTGTACAACAACTCCGCTTCGTCGTTTGCATCTTGAAGCGGCCGCCACGTCCGGCCCGGGCGATTGTCGAGCCTTGCAGCAACAAGAGCGAGGTCTTCGCGAAACTCTTCGGGAGAAAGGAGTCCGGACCGTGCCGTGAGGATCGCACCGAGATATTCTGTGAGGCCTTCATACACCCAAAGCAGGTCATCCTTCATCGGGCTTGAGTAGTCGCCGGTTGCGAGTCCCAACGGGCGGCGGAATTTGCCGTTCCAGGAATGGACGAACTCATGCGGGAGCAATCCTGCCCTCGTCCGGTACAAATCCTCGTCGATCAACGTCCGTTCCCCAACGCGGTCGTCGCTGCTTTGATGATGCTCAAGACCAAAGTGAGCGACCTGGTCGCTGAGCGTATAGAGAAAGTCGTAATGATTGTAATGATGCGTGCCAAAGAGTGCGTTGGCTTCGATGACCAGCTGTTTGTAAGCGCGGACTTCTTCCGGGGTGATTTCCAGTGCCGCCTCGTTATCGCTGAGAATGTCGAGGAAATGAGGAACACCCGAGGGAGGTGTGAGATCGACGCGGCGCAAATGCGTTCCCGTGAGAAGAGGCGAGTCGATCAGCGTTGTCAGCGAGACCGGCGAGAAGGAGACGGAGTTGTTCGTTTCGCTCTTCGTTGCCAGTGCTGAGACAAATTTCCATCCTGGCGGAAGCGTTACGCTCGGTGTTACGGTGATGTTGTCGGGCCGCGCGGAGAGGGGATAGACAACCACCTGGTTCCAGCTCAGTACGAGAAGCTGCGCAGTTGAAGACGCTCCGGAAGAAAAGCCTTCAGCCTGCGGAGGAAGAATGAAGTCGAACGAAACATCAACT
>Ga0265338_10000916_pt1 | contig 49698 bp, 48 predicted proteins | sample 42126metaG_FD_193579 | JGI IMG/M metagenome (GOLD analysis project Ga0265338, IMG submission 193579) | Rhizosphere microbial communities from Carex aquatilis grown in University of Washington, Seatle, WA, United States - 4-21-26 metaG | ecosystem: Host-associated > Plants > Roots > Rhizosphere...
ATGATAGGCATAGTCATCGTCGAGAGCGGCGGACTTGATGCTCGTCAACTCCTGGAGGAGTTGTGGCGGAAAGTTTTCTTGCTGCGCTTCGGATGCCTGCGGCTGCCCAAACAAGGCAGCCCCTGGGGTAGTTTGCGGGTTCTGCGCATGGGCCGATGCTAGAAAAAGAACGACACTGAGTAAGGGGAAAGACAGGCTGTTTCTGTTGTGCATGGTCGTCGGTCAGTGTATCTGAGGAGAGGCGTTTCTAGAAATCGTACGCGTCTTGCCTTCGCAAATCAGGTCAACGAGTGTAATTCTGCAGCAGTTGTGGCTCTCGGCGCTCACCGCCTATCAGGTGTGACCCAACTCACTGACAGGACGTGCTAATTCGTGTTTGCATCAACGCGTCCACTCGCCTCTCCGAAGAGCAGTTCCCACCAGTTGAGACGCACACCCCCTGCGGCGAGATGCTCCCATCTTCCCTCTTGGGCCGGCACCCATAAGGGAGAGCTGATGGGCATCGCCCCGACGGGCAAGCCGGCAAGAATCAGCGGCATGGGAATTGGACCGGCAGGTTTTTCTTTCCGTATGCGGGTCCACAAGGAGAAAAAGCCATGAGACGTCTATTGACACTTCTCGCAGTAATCCTCACGGCAGCCTCATTGGGTTGGGGCCAGGCCGGAAAAGTGGAACAGACAGTAATGCAGATGGAACGGGACTGGGCGCAGGCTTTAGTAAGAGCCGATGTTGCCACCATGGACCGGATTTTGGCGGACGACTGGTTCGGTCAGGGGCCGCCGGGCGGCAGCAGCAACAAAGCTGCGGCTCTGGCGGACCTCAAGTCAGGAGATCCAAAGTACGACGCCGTTACGGTGGGTGAGATGAAGGTCCGTGTGTTTGGCGATGTTGCAGTCGTCACCGGCACGCAAGATCAAAAAAGCTCGTATAAAGGCAACGACACCAGCGGTCATTCCGTATGGACCGATGTCTTTGTGAAACGACAGGGGAAGTGGCAGGCGGTCGTTTCACAGTGGGCGCCAGTAAGCTAAGTAGGTTCAATTCAAGCAAGGGCCTCGTCCGGAATCGACGGAGGGGTTGCCGCTCCTTGCGGAATGGCGAAGGCCGGGTATCCCAAAATATTCTTCCCGGATACCCGGCCCACGGGTTTTCTCAGATCAAGTCAACAATTTCGAGACGAGGCATGAATCGGAGGTTGGCCATGAGACGAATCGTTATCCTGGTTTTGGTTCTAGGTACGAGTTGGATACCGCTGCAATGGGCGCAGACGCCAATGGTAGGCCCTGCACCGGAACTACAGAAGTGGGACATCTGGGTCGGGGACTGGACGCTTACAGGGACCGCAAAGGATACGCCGACGGAGCCTGAATACAAAGCGGACTGGCGAATGCAAGGCCGCTGGATTCTTGGAGGCCACTTTGTGGAAGTCCATGGGACCTGGAAGGGCAAGGGAGCGGAGTCGACTTCGCTGGAGATTCTCTCCTACGATGCGGTGCGGAGAATACACGCTTTCTCCGGCTTTGAAACTGACGGCGAAACCTGGGTTGCGACGGCGACATTCTCTCCCGGAATATGCATCGAAACGGGTACTACTACCGGACCTGAAGGAAAGATCGCAACATGGCGGAATACGTGGAGTGTAAGCCCCGATGGAATGTCCATCTCGGGAAGAGAAGACGTGGAGCAGGACGGCGTTCGTTGGACGGCATTTACGGTCAAGGGAACCAAGACCAAGCCTCCCTCAGGAAACTAGTAGAACACTTGATCCGGACAGCGGGATGGATTACGAAATTACGCCATCACACGTTTTGACGGCTGATCAACGAGCGCTGTGTGGATTTTTCGCCAGCTGTCGGGACGTTCCAGCATGTATCCATACGTAGCTAGCCCAATCTGTTCGCAGGACGTGTAAGCAGACCATAGCGCCCCCTGAGAATGGCTGAGGAATGAGCGCGCTGGGCTCCCTTGACCACCCAATTGATCTGGCCACCAAAAAAATGGCCCCATTTCTGGGGCCATGTTTCAAGAGGCTACGGTTTGGTAGGTGATGTCAGGAAAGGCGATGCAAAATGCCGCTCCGCCAGTGGAAACGGCCTTTCGGGAAGTGACACGGAGAATCGAAGAGAGTGAAGGTCATGTTGCTGAGTTTGCGGCCTCTTTAGTACCTGGGATGAAAGCACTTCCCGCACCAAAGCTTGTGACCGGCGTGATTGTGCTCACTCGAGCGCATAAGTAGAAGACGGTTAAGGGTTTACTCCGCTACCCCAGCGTCCGTAGAAAGCCAGGCTCGCAGTCCGGGAAAGATCAGAAGTGCAGAACAATGCACATTCGCTGCATTCCCATGCCAAACGCGTGAAACACCAAGCCCCTCGCGGGTTTTGGCCGACGAGGGGCTGGTCGAAAAGAGGAGATGGATCGCTTCTTAGCTATTCCCGGCTACGGTGCGTAGCTTGCCCGGCAGGAAATGGTAGGGCGGCCACGGTCCACTGATCGCCACTTCGCAGTTCTTCAACTGCTTCGCGGCGGTGGTATAGCGGTTCTGGTATTTTTCAATACTCTTGGAATCGATCAGGTGGGCGATATCGATGAGCATGCCCTCGGGAGCGACCTTCTTGCAGCTGACTTCTTCCTCGAGCGGGTTAAACAGTTTGTGAACCTGAACCGAAAGGGCGCGCGCCTTGGTCTGCCGCTCTCGCTCACGCGACGCCTTTACCTTCAACTTCGACAGATAGTCGCCGCCTACGGTGTCCGGCAGTTCGATGTCGATCATGGCCTCGCGCAAGGAGCCGTCGCGCACGATCAGCTTGATGTGCATTTCGGACTTGCCGCGCAGTTTGGCGACGCTCAGGCCAAAAGCCCTCCGGTTGACCCGGACAGCCTGCCGCAAGGCATCGTCGCTATCAAAGATGGTTCCGAATTTGAAGGGAAGTACGGTGGAGTTCCGGAAGCAGTTGCTGACTACTCGAGCATGTTCAATTGCCGCTTTCTGGTCAAGGTTGCCAGCGGTATGGTCATATTCGCTCACAATGACTGCGAATTCACCACTGGGATAGCTCAGAACCGCAGCGCCGTTCACTCCTTGAACGCCCTCTAGCAGGAAAGGGCGGCGAGTGCGGGTTCCATTGGGAAGGGTTTGATGCTCAGTAAGACAGTACGCGTACCACGCCATGTTGAACTCTCCGAACCGGGATGGAGGCGGACCGAGCCGTCTCTCACGTCGAGTTTTTCGCCAAAGCTTGTACAGCGATAGTGGAAGTTGAAAGAACCGGGCGGTACAGGGTCAAACGAACCGGAAACGCTTACAGTCGCATTCCCTATTTGCATATTACTTTGGGCACCCACAAAAATGCAACGTTTTCTTTGCGAACAGCATCGTTAGGTTTCATCTTGCCGCTGCTGAACGATTTGCGCGGTCCTGCAACGCCAGCAGAACCACCCGCAGCATCTCGTCCCACGGTGCCGGTTTGCCGGTCCAGATCTCGAACTGACGGGCCGCCTGGTGGACGAACATTTCGATCCCTGGAATGATCTGCGCACCCCGCTCCTTGGCCAGCTTCAGAAGCCGCGTTTCGGCCGGATCGTAAACCATATCAAAGACATAGCGGGTATTGATCTCGTTGTCTTGCAGCGGCGTCTCGCGCACATTTCCCATGCCGACCGGGGTGGCGTTAATGATGACGTCAAAGGCCAGCTTCTTCAGATCGGCGCGCTTAATAACCCGCGCGCGCGCCTGGTGCGACAGCTTCTTGGCCGGCCCGATACTCCGGTTCAGGATATAGACCTCGGACCCGCGCTCCTTGAGTCCGAAGACAGCGGCACGGGCCGCTCCACCGGCTCCCAGCACCAGAATCCGGGCGCCCTCGAGCGTATTCAAACGGCGCTCCAGAGGCCGGACGATTCCTGCCGCGTCGGTGTTGAATCCGTAGAGTTTGCCGTCCTGCGCTCGGACCACCGTATTGCAGGCGCCGATCTTCGTCGTGTGCGAGTCCGTGTTATCCAGGTGCGGCAGGATCGCTTCTTTATACGGCATGGTCACGCTGATGCCATGGATCGGGATCTCCCGCACACAAGTGAGCAGGTCCTTCAGAGTCTTGGCATGGAGGGCCAGATAGACGGCGTTGACGTTCTCCCGCCGGAAGGCTGCATTCATAATGGCTGGAGAGAGCGAATGTGCGATCGGATCTCCCACGACACCATAGACCCGCGTCGCCGCGTCGACCTGCTCGATGCGGTAGACGCTGCGCAATTCCTGCGCGGTCACCTGACCCGGAGCTGTCTCCTGACCCGCGCCAGCGGACGCGAACGTGAACACGCTGCCCGCCCGCACTCCCAGCACGCGGCTGATGATTCCTTGCTCTCCCATGCACATGCTGACCATGGAGTGGCGGTCACCCTCCCGCGCCAGGAACTTGATCATGGCGACGTTGTCCGAGAGCGTCGTCGCCGTGCTCACGACCTTGTAGAAATCAGCCTGGTACGCCAGCATCTTCTCCAGGGTCTCGTCCAGCTTCTTGGTGGCACGGAAGTCATGAAAGGACAGAATCAGTGCGCCGCGACCGCGTAACTTCTGTAATTGCTCCGGCTTGCACTTGGAAGCAGTCTGCAACTCAATGTCGACCAGCTGGCACCCGGCTGCGGCGGCCTTCGCCAATACATCCAATTGCGAGGCGATCGAGCCCCGGAACTTGCCGCCATTGGCGACTCGGCGGCAGGTGGCAATTACTACCGTCCCAGGATGCGACTCCATGAAGCGCTTGATTCTGGTCATCGCCATTCCCGGCTTCGACAAGTAGTCCAACCTGAACTCCAGAAAGGAGTTATCCCGGACCAAGGATTCCGCTCTCTCCGCCATCTCGTTGGGATCGGAGCCGATCACGGCCACGCACACCCGCGGCAAACGCAGGGGTAGCAACCGCGGCATGTAACTGGGAGCAGCGTTCATCGGTCTGGGACTCGGGGTTCTTAGTTCGGGCACGCGGGTCAGGGCTCGCAGGTCATAGCTCGCACTTCAACGACGGCGAATTATTACAGGGGCGTAATTACATATGCAACAGCCGATTCATGGTTTTAGCGAAAAACTTTTTCTCTGCGGTGCCCAACACCCTCGTAACCTTGACCCACCCTTACCCACTTGTTACCTTCCGGCTGAAGCCTTTCTTTTCTGGCATTTAACTAAGCTTAACTAGGGAGGGTGTGCCTGGCGCACCGGTCCCGGAGGTAACATGAAGAAAACAGGACTGTTAGTGTTGTTGCTCGCAACGGCCGCTTGGGCGCAATCGGGTACTGAAGGCACCGCCGATGCTCCGCAGGGGACTTCGCCGACTTCCAACAGCTTCCCCACTCAGCGGGTGCAGACGCCCACCTACGCCGATTTGTATTGTGCTGGATTTATCAGCAAACAGATCCTGCCAGACGCCAACTTTGTCGCGGGCGGACTCCAGACACCGACCACGACGAAATTTACCCGTGGCGACCTCATCTATCTCCAGGGAACTGGATACACTGCCGGCGCCGAGTACGAGATTGTGCGTGCCCTGCGCGACGTCAACGAATATGAGATGTTTCCCGGAGAAAAGAAGCTGCTGAAAGAAACCGGCCAGCCTTACGAAGAAGTCGGCCGCGTCAAGATTGTGGATACCCGCAGCAAGACCGCCATCGGCGAGATCGAATACGCTTGTGACGGCGTGAATCCCGGAGACACAGCGATTCCATTCGCCGAGAAGCAGGCCGTGACGTTCCACACTCCCGTTCGCTTCGATCGCTTCCTGCCCTCCAGTAACCGCCTCAAAGGCCGTATCGTGATGGGGAAGGACTTCGACTCTCAGTTGGGCACCGGTCACAAGCTCTATATCAATGTTGGTGCGAACCAGGGAGTGAAGATCGGCGACTTCTTCCGTGCCGTACGCAACTACGACGTCGATTTGGATGACCCTGTCGATTCTCTGTCATTCAAGGCCGCGATCGCCGAGGACACGCAAAAGAAGACTCCTTCGGTCGATCCGCACATGTTCACCAAGGAGAATGGTCCGATCATCCACGTGAGGGATCTGCCCCGCCGGTCCGTGGGAGAGATCGTAATCATCGGAGTCACCAATACCACCGCCACCGGTATGGTCGTCTTCTCTCTGGAAGATGTGCATTCGGGCGACACGGTGGAACTGGATCAGGTCAACTAGTTCAAGCAGCGGTTCTAACGCAGTCACGATCCGGGGACGGGAAACCGTCCCCGGTCTTGTTTGCCATTGTCTTACACATTCGGATGTGTAATAATCTACACATGCCGACCAACCTTGCGATCGATGACAATCTGATCGTGGAAGCGTGCCGTCTTGGAAAGCACAAAACCAAGAAGGCAGCGGTCACCACTGCACTCGAACAGTACATTCAGCGTCAAAGGCAGCTGTTGATTCTGAAAGATTTCGGCACCGTGGATTTTGATCCGGCCTACGACTACAAGACCTGGCGCCGCGGAAAAAGTAAATGATGGTGCTGGTGGATACGCCCATCTGGTCCCTTTCCTTGCGCCGCAGGGCCGTAGATTTGTCTCCTCATGAGCAGTTGGTGTCAAAGAATCTCTATGACCTGGTGCAGCAGCAACGGGTGAGCCTTCTCGGGTCTACAAGGCAGGAAGTGCTCTCCGGAATTCGCGAGGAATCGATGTTCCTGCGCATCCGGGATCACTTGAGAGGTTTCAGAAATGTGGAATTGGATGAGAGCGACTACGAGGAAGCGGCGCGCGCGACGAACCGATGTATCCGCGGCGGAATCGCAGGTTCAAACGCCGATCTGTTGATGTGTGCCGTCGCCCTTCGCAACGACTGGCAAATCTTCACCACCGATCGCGATTTTGCTCAATATATGAAAGTCCTTCCCATCAAATTGTTTCAGCCGTCCTGAGATGAGGCTGTGCCGGGCCGATCGGCGCTGTCGCCGAACACTTCCGCAGTAAACGCTTCGATCATTGCACCGCGCTTCCACGCATCCAGCGGCAGTCCCGCTTTGCGGCAAGTTTGTTCGAGAAAGGTCACGCGGTCCCAGTTGTGCTCGACCGGCACTTGCGGCAGCAGCAACCCCCGATATCCGTTCATGCTGACTAGAAGTCCGTGGCGGCCGATTTCAACAGCCTCGGCGGAAATGGGTTGCGGAGGCGACAGGATGCTGAGTTCGATTTCCAGAGCGGGCGCTTCTTCGCGTGTCACGGGATAGAAGCGGGTGTCTTCAAAAGCCGCGGCCCGCGCGGTTTCCGCTACAGCCCGATATACGGAACTCACCGGCAGCACGTAGCCGACGCATCCTCGTAACTCACCGTGCAAATAGAGGGAGGTAAACGCGCCGCGAGACTCCGCAAGATGGGAGCTTGGTGGATCGAAAGAAATCTTGCGGTCTTCGATTGCAGAGAGAATGGAATCGTGGGCCAGGCGCAGCAACAGGATCCGTTCGTCTGGCGAGAATTCGCCCTGCGACAACTCGCCAGACTCCACGGCAGCGGGGCTTGTCTCGGAAGCGGGTTCGGAACTAGGTCGAGGTAGCGACATCGCGGTCCGCCGGCGGCGGCACCGGCACGGGCTTTCTACGCCGGCTAAGGATGAAGGCCCGGCGGCGGCTCTTTACCACCCGCCGGTCAATCTTCGACCAGAAAGCCACGAAGTAGTCGATCGCCGACACCAATGACACACACACCATGAACCAGATCGCCAGGTACGCGATCCAGTGGATCGGAAAAATGTAGTGGCTATAGATCGGCCATTCCTTCCAGCGATGGTCGAGGATCACCGCCACCACCGACACAATCTGCACCACCATCTTGAACTTGCCGAGCTCGCTGGCTTCGATGGTGAAGCCCTCGGAGGCCGCAATCGAGCGCAGCCCGCTCACCAGAAATTCGCGCCCGATCACAACCACGGCAATCCACGCCGGAACCAGGCTGGGATTCAATTGCACCAGGGTCACGAACGCCGCCGCGATCAGCAGTTTGTCGGCAAGCGGATCGAGCAGGATTCCCATCGTCGTGATCTGCCCGCGCTTACGCGCAAGATAGCCATCAATCCCGTCGGTCATCGACGCGGCGATGAAGATCGCCGAAGCCAGCCATTCCTTTTCGCCGGTCACGCTGCTGAAGCGTGAACTGGACAGGATCCACATCAGCAGAGGAATGCTGAAGATACGGATCAGCGTGATGGAGTTGGGCAGGTTCACACTACGGGGTGGTCCCAGAGGTCCGCCGGAAACCAACTTGATTATCCTCCTCAGGGGAAGGGAACGCAATGCACGATAGGGCGGGAGAGAATCCCGAGGTCACAATGATGTTCAAAAAGAAACAGAGGCACAGAGATTCGCGGTCTCTGTGTCCTCTGTGGTTGATTGCGAAGCCGGTTATTTCGGCGCCGGAGCCGTCTTGTCGCCCTTTGCTTGCTTGGCGATGACCAGGTCCTTGATCTTGTCGTAGGTTGCCTGTGGGATGATCTTCTTCTGCACCAGGTCGAGCTTGGTGCGGTAGGGGCGTCCATCGATGATCTTCTGCGAGTAGGCGTCACCGATGCCCGGCAGTTCCTTCAGCTGATCCTTGGTCGCTGTGTTGAGATCGAGCTTCTCGGCTGCCGCGGGCGTAGGCGCCAGCGCTAGAGCCAGGTTCGCCGCCAGCATCGCCGGGGCGGTTCCTCCTGGTTCGCTGGTTTGCGCCAGGCTGAGGCTATTGACCAGTGAAAGCGCAAAAACCAGAACCGCGATCTGTGCCATCAGTTTCTTTTCAATCGATTTCATTTGCTTCTCCTTTGCCAACTCTTAAGCGTAAATGCCGCGCTGACGGATCGTGTAGGCCACGCGATCGATCGCCAGCATGTAGGCTGCGATGCGGTTGTTGACGTGGTGAGTCTCCGCGTACCGGACCACATCCTCAAACGATGACTTCATGATGGCTTCCAACTGCTCGTTGACCACAGACTCTTTCCAGAAGTAGCCCTGGCGGTCCTGTACCCATTCGAAGTAAGACGTAGTCACGCCGCCGGCATTGGCCAGAATGTCGGGAATCACGAACACGCCCTTGTCATTGAGGATGTCATCCGCTGCCGACGTTGTAGGCCCGTTCGCACCCTCCGCCAGCACGCGGCATTTCACGCGATCGGCATTTCGGGTGGTAATCACGTTTTCGGTTGCAGCCGGTATCAGAATTTCGCAATCCGTGGTCAGCAACTCAGCAGGGTCGTACTTTTCCGCCTCGGGGAAGCCGTGCACGGTTCCGTTCTTTTGGCGGAAGTCCACCAGCGCTTTCATATCAATGCCATTCTTGTTGTAGAGGCCGCCGCCGACCTCCGCGATGCCCACCACTTTATAGCCAGCCTCAGCCATCAGCTGCGCAGCATTGGAGCCCACGTTTCCGAAGCCTTGCACAATGACGCGGGCGCTTTCCGGGGCGATGCCCAGCTTTTTGCAGGCTTCGTCGCATACAACCATCACGCCACGACCGGTAGCTTCGCGCCGCCCTCGGGAGCCGCCAATGTTGATGGGCTTTCCCGTCACGCACGCCGTTACTGTCTGGCGCATGTGCATGGAGTAGGTGTCCATCATCCACGCCATGATTTGTTCGTTCGTATTGACGTCGGGCGCTGGGACATCTTTTTCGGGCCCGATGAATTCGATGAGTTCCGAGGTGTAGCGCCGCGTCATCCGCTCGACTTCGCCCATCGACATCTTGTGCGGATCGCAAATCACGCCACCCTTGGCGCCGCCAAACGGGATATTCACCACCGCGCACTTCCAGGTCATCCAGCTGGCTAGCGCTCGCACTTCATCGAGCGTGACATCGGGAGAGTAGCGGATGCCACCCTTGGCCGGACCGCGCGCAATCGAGTGCTGAACGCGGAAGCCGGTGAATACCTCGAGATGTCCGTCGTCCATCTGCACCGGGATATACACCGTGAGCTCGCGGTTGGGATAGCGCAATACCCGCCACAGGCCTTCATCGAGGTTGAGTTTCTGGGCGGCGAGATCGAAGCGGGCGCGCTGCGACTCCCATGGGTTGCTCTCTTTATCCACTTGCGGCGCGGTCAAAATCGCCATAAAGTCATCTCCGGAACGAAGGCAGGTCGGGTGCGGGCCAACGCCGGAACGCGGTCGAAGGCGGGCAAACGTTCACGAGTATATGAGGGCCGATGGCAGGGAAGCAAGCTACCGAACGAGCGTAATCTTACTGGTAACGTCATCGAGTTCGCTCCGGTGGCCTCGCGGGAACACGAACAAAGTCGGTTGACAGCTACCCCCTTTGGCAGTAAATTCCTTCACAATCTGTCAGGGCGTCACCGATCAACAAACCCGGGGAGTAATCGCTAGTTTCTGGGACGTGTCCACGAAGTAGTTCACCAAAACCAACAGTTCAAAGCAGCGTCTGGAACGCGCTGGCTTGGAGGTTTACATATGTCACGATCAGTTGTGCGTGCCCTCAAACTCGGACTTCAGACGACTTTAGCGGCCGTCTTCCTCACCGCCTTTGCGTCCATTGCCTGGGGCCAAGCCGCCATTACCAAGGCGACGATCTTCAAACAGATCGACAAAGGTGACACCCTGGGATTTGTGGTTCAAGTCGAAGGGACGAATCTCACCTCGCCTGAAAATCCAAGAATCGTATTGCTCCCTTCTACTGGAGTTACGAACCCGGGCCCGCCGAGCTACACTCCGACGCTCATCACGATGACCTTCACAGCGTCCAATACTTATGTCCCGGTGGAGGTAACCCTCTCGTACACGACTGGACTTGTGGGCAAGTCCATCACAGGTACCGAGTGCGCGCCGGATGTGGATGTCACCAAGAGTTTCCTGGTGGAACCCGAAGATCAAGTGGCTAAGAAATATGGCCATGGCGTTTCCAAGAACTTTGACGTAGTGCAGGTTTCGATTGTAAACACGTGTCCACTGCCGGTTCTGGTGCCGCTGGCCGGGATCTCGCTCGCGGTCACCGCTCCCGCCCTTCATCCCTTCTCTTTGAGTCACGTGACCAGCATCTTTTCGAACGATCGCACATTCAGCGGACCGAGGGCCATATTCTTCAATATTGTGCAGGGCGTAGCGACTCTGGGAAGCGCCATCGAACCTTTCTTTGGGTCGGGATTTACCCAGGGCGTGAGCATCGTGGGTGGAGGCTTTACGCAGGGGGCTGGAACCATTTGGAAGGATTTGTCGTCGGAGCAACTGCAAAACTTGACCTCTCAGAGCTTTCAGGGGACCGAACAAATTGCAGCGAGCGGCGGTTCCTTGCAGAAATCAGTATTCTTTCCCAGGACAAAGAAGAAACCCAACGCTCAACTAACGACGTGGTCGAAGGCCAGAGACAAAGGCGAAAAAGTCTCGGATCCGATCACGATGAAGGTGATCCCGGTACTGACGGTAGGCGAGAAGTAGTGGGCTCAGGCGGTGCGGCCCCGGCTGCGGCAGGTACTAGGATGCCATCAATACGCCGCGAAACCCCTGAGAGAATATGAGGAATCCCACTCGCTTTCTGCTATACGTACCCGTTCCATGGGTCTTCGTCCTGACGTATCTCGTCGGTGTGGCTTTGGAATTTACGCGCCACAGCGCCCTCAGTCCAAAGGCCGCTCACCAGAGTACGATCGCTGGAGCCGTGCTGTTTATTGTGGGAGCAGTGATTGCCGGCTGGGGTCTGGTGATCTTCCGCCGGGCTCGTACCACAACGGTTCCCGGCAGGGTGTCTGCGAAGCTGGTGATCTGGGGACCCTATCGCTTCACCCGAAACCCCATGTACGTCGGCCTCACCTTAGCCTACCTAGGCGAGGCCGGATTGATGCGGCAGATCTGGCCTGTGCTCGTTCTGCCGCTCATGCTTGCTTATCTCAACTGGACCGTAATTCCCGTCGAGGAAGCAAAGCTGAAAGAAGTCTTCCCAGACGACTACGACCAGTACCGCTCGCGCGTGCGACGATGGATTTAGGGCATCGTCATCGCAGACTAGCCTCCTGGAATACGACTTTGACCAGGTTCATTGCGGCCTCGTCAAATTCCTCGCCCAGATCCTTGTCATTGCCGGCAAAGCGCTGCCGAAAGGGCGCCAAATCCACGGCCCCTTTTACTTCGTCGAGGGTTTGAAACATGGCTGGCCTGCTTTGCCGGAGTTTTTCCGTCATCTGGTCCACTGCGCTCCTCATGAAGTCCCGCATCAAGTAGACATACGTCTTGTCGTGCATGATCGGCCCGTGCCCGGGAACAATCGTGTCGGCATCGAGCTGAGCGAGGTTCTGCAGAGTGTGGATCCACTCGCTGGGATATCCGTCGTAGATGTATGGAATCGGATACACCACCAGATCTCCGGCCACCGCGATTTTTTCCTTGGGAAGATACACGACCGCATCTCCGGGCGTATTTCCGCGGCCTAAGAACTTGACCTGAACTTCGCGGTTGCCGAGGTCGATGCTGAAATCGTGTTCGAAGGTTAGGGTAGCGCTCTGGAACTTGACCTTCCTGACTTCTTCCAGCGCCGGCATGCGGCGCGCGATTGCATTCTTCACCTGCACTCTGTCATCGTCGTTCAGGGCCTGGCCCTCTGGGGTCTTTCCGGTTTCCAGCATCTGCTGAAGACGCGCCATGCCTCTCTCGTCACGCATCGCGGAGCCTGGCCCAAACAGGTCCATCTCTTTCTTGGTTTCAACATGTGCAATGATCGTCAAAGCAGGGAAGGCATCCATGTAGGCGCGGTTTCCCAGGTTGTGATCGTTGTGAAAATGCGTGTTGAGCACGAAGCTGACGGGCTTGTCGGTCCACTGGCGAATTTGAGCGATATCTTCGCGAGCCACAGAAGGCAGGTAACAGGTGTCGACCACGAACACCTGTCTCTCGCCGATGATTACGGTGGTGTTGCCGTTGACGTTGCCCCCGGTATTCGGATGCTGGATTTCATAAACGCCGTCTGCCAGCTTCGTCACCTTTCGTTCCGACTGTCCAGATACTGGCGTGGCTGCTAGCAGTCCCAGGGAGAGCGCCAGCAGGAAAGGCCGCAACGAGTTGATTCGGATTCTCATTCGTATCTCCATGAGGATGGGGTCACCCGCGGCGCTGTGCGAACACCCACCTCACCAGTTCTGGTTCGGTGTAGGCCCACTCCCAAACGTTGTGGTCAACGCCGGCGTATTCAGTCGAGAGAGGATGTCCGCCGGCTTTGCGACGTGCCGCAATCCGCTCTCGCGACACCGAAACCGGAACCGTCTGGTCAGCCTCCCCGTGAAAGTTCCACAGCGGCGTGTCGATGGACCCAGTGCCGTCGTCGGTCGTAATGCTGCCGCAGCACGTTACTGCAGCAGCGAAAAACTGCGGACGATGTGTGATCGTGTTCCAGGTCCCGCCGCCTCCCATCGATTGTCCCATCACGTAGATCCGGCGTTCATCAATGGGGAACTCGTGGCGCAGCGCGTCGATGATCTCAAGCGTCAGCTTTGCTCCGTCGCCCAGACCGGGCAAAATCTTCCCCACGCCTTTCCCAATTCGACAGGATCGTACCGGCACCATCCCCGGTCGGTCTGTGGCGCGACTACGTAGCAAGGGAAGCTCTTCTGGTTCTCGGGGAGCACCCACACCCGCGTGCCAAAAATATTGCCGAGCCCCAACTGTTTCAGGTTGTCGTCGCCCTGTCCGCCGCTGCCATGCAGATGCACCACCAAGGGCAGTTTCCCGGCTACCTCTGGCCGGAACAATCGATAGGGCATCACCCAGTCGCTCTTGTGGGTGCGCGCCTCAAATTTCTTTTCCAGGCCGTCCGACTTTTTCTTGAACTCGTCAATCAAAGCCAGCCGTTCGGCTGACATCGGAGCGCCTGGCGCAAGTGGAGGGGGAGAATCGTCTTTCGCCGCTGTCGGCGATGCGTTTGCCGCAATTGGAAAGTCCAGACCGATCTGCGCCGCCGCCAACAACGCTCCTGATGCGACCGCGAACCGGCGAACCGCTTCTCGCCGAGTAATCATCTGTTTTGCAACCTCTCGCCCGGCTTACGCGTCGCGCCGAGAAAAAATCTTGGCTATGCCTCGCGATGGCCTCGATCACTTCTCCAGATCCAGAGTGATCTGCTTTTCAATCGCATGTTGGTCTCGATGAAGACTGTAGAGTGAACCGCTGCTTAGACGGAGGAGGACTGGAAACGTTTGCGCGTCGACTTCAGCGCGAAATCGCAGCCGGACACAATCGGCACAGCCTTCGTTATGTGTTGTTGAAACCAGCGACACCCAAATCTCGGTCTCGTGCCGCATCCTCAGTCTCTCTATGAGTACAAGAGCCTGATTTCAAGAGCGGAGCTTCGAGCTTCGGCAGATAAGGGCTCCCGAGTGTTGCCTCGGTGTTCCTGCAGGAACACCTGTGCTCCAATGGCCGGGCGCTTGAGGCTGTAACTTAAGAGGAAAAGGTAGGAGCGCGCGAGCTTACAGGCGAATCTGCATGCCTTCCGCGGCGGCTCTCACTTTGGGGTAATAGTTCTTGGCGTCTTGCACGACCTGGTCGACGATCGCGTCTGTGTGATCGGGGTCGTGATGGTAGAGAATCAATTCCTTTGCGCCGCTTTCCATCACTACATTGACAGCCTCACGCCAGTGGCTGTGTCCCCAACCAACTCGGCGCGCCGCATACTCTTCCGGAAGATACTGCGCATCGTAGATCAGAATGTCGGCGCCTTCCGCCAGCTTGCGCACCGCCTTGTCGAAATTCGGATCGCCGGGCTCGTTGTCGGTGGCGTAGACCAGCACGCCTTCTTTGCTCTCGAGACGAAATCCCAGGCATCCCTGCGGATGATTCAACCAGGCGGTCTTGATCTGTATGCCATCTTCCATGGGCAGGCAGCCGTTCTGAATGTCGAAGAAATCACGCTTCGCCTTCATGTGATCGAGATTCACAGGAAAATACGGCGAGGCCATTTGCTCGGTCATCACTTGTTCCAGGCCACGCGTACGGCTTGAAGAGTGAAAGACGAACTGGCTGTTGGGGCTGTTGTAGAGCGGGCGGAAGAACGGCATGCCCTGAATGTGGTCCCAATGAAAGTGCGAAACGAACACGTGCGCCGCGAATGGCCGGTCACCGAATTCGCGCTCCAGTTCATGCCCAAGGACACGGAAGCCTGTGCCGCAATCGAAGATGTAGATGCGATCTCCAATGCGCACTTCAACGCACGAGGTGTTGCCCCCGTAGCGCAGGTTCTCGACTTGTGGAGTGGGCGTAGAACCGCGCACGCCCCAAAACTTAACGAACATAAAAGCCGTGTTGTCTTAGCAAGATCTGTAGCTGTCGATCAGTAACCTTCGGCCGAGTTGAATCATTGCGTCAATTCGAGTGCTGGTTCTTTCGCTCGAACGGTTCGCCACCATCACGAGAGGCACAAGCAAAATGCAGGTTGGTGCAAAATGCTCATAATGCTCGGGATATTCATGATTTTATCGATTGTCCAGAGTCCAACAAGTGACCAAAGTTTCGTGGGCTGGGAGCCGGCGGAGATCCCTCCGGAAGCAGCGGTGCAGTGCGCGATGGCTTGCCGTACTGGGCGCGGCCCGGCAGTCGTCCCCTATAATAAAAACCCCCGCAGCTCGCGCCGGGTCACCCCTGCACTTGAGCGCAGCAAGCCGCGCGGTTTGGACCCAAACGATGCTGCAGCCTGATTTTAAAGAGTTTTCTCGTCTCGCCCGAGAGGCCACCCTGGTGCCGGTAGTGAAGTCGGTGAGCGCCGACCTGCTCACTCCCGTTTCGGCTTTTCTGGCGATCGCCGACAAAGAGCCGTACGCTTTCCTGTTGGAATCGGTCGAGCGTGGTGAACAGATTGGCCGCTACACCTTCCTGGGCGTGCGCCCCTACATGCGGGTGAAGGCTCACCACGGAACCGTTGAGATAGAGCGTGGCCGCAAGCGCGAAACGGCAAAAGACAACGTCTTTCAGGTAGTGAAGCGGTTGCTGCGGGAGCATCGTCCCGCCAACCTGCCGGGCCTGCCGCCGTTCACCGCGGGAGCGGTTGGGTACTTTGCTTACGACGTCATTCGCCAGCTGGAGAAGATTGGTAACCACGCGAAGGATGACTTGTCTTTGCCTGACGCCGAGCTGATGTTCTTCGATCGGCTACTGGCTTTCGATCACCTGCGGCATCAGATCCACATCATGGCCACCGCCGACGTTTCGCGCGAGAGTCCACGCCGCGCTTACGATCGCGCCCTTCGCGATATCGGCGTGCTGGAAGGAAAGCTGGCCAACGGATTGAGCCCGGCGCTGTTGCGCAAGTCAGGCGAGGCCAAGGCAGGGAAGCTCAAGGTCATTGCCCGCACTCCGCGGCACGAGTATCTGCGCTGCGTGGAGCGCTGCAAGGAATACATTGCAGCGGGCGACATCTTTCAGGTGGTCTTCTCGCAACGTCTGGACTTCACGCCTGGGGTCGCGCCGTTTGACTTGTACCGCGCCCTGCGCCAGGTGAATCCTTCGCCCTATCTTTATTTCTTGCGCACCGGCGACACGCACATTCTAGGCTCTTCTCCTGAGATGCTCGTGCGGGTCACGGGACGGAAGCTCGAATATCGTCCCATTGCAGGCACCCGGCCGCGCGGGCGCGACCTGGCTGAAGACCTGCGCCTGGAGCAGCAGGTACGTAACGACGAAAAGGAACGCGCCGAGCATGTCATGCTCGTCGACCTTGGACGGAACGACCTTGGCCGCGTGAGCGAATATGGTTCGGTCAAGGTGAAGGACTTGATGTACGTGGAGCGTTACTCCCACGTCATGCACTTGGTCTCGGCGCTGGAAGGCACGTTGCGCAAGGATCTGGATGCGATCGATGCGTTCGCTGCCTGCTTCCCGGCGGGAACGCTCAGCGGCGCGCCCAAGGTGCGGGCCATGCAGATCATCGAAGAGCTGGAGCCTACGCGTCGCGGCGTGTACGGCGGATCGGTCCTCTATGCCGACTTCGCGGGCAATCTCGACTCCTGCATCGGCATCCGCACGCTACTTATGCAAGGCAAGAAAGCGTACTTGCAGGCGGGAGGCGGAATTGTCGCCGACTCCGATCCGGCTGCAGAATTTCAGGAATCGATGAACAAAGCGCAGGCGGTGCTGCGAGCGGTGGAGAAAGCGCGGGGATCAGGATAGCCCGCCGCCGGGCTTCGCACGCGTGGTACAGCCCAGAGCCTGCCCCGAACTTGCCGAGGGGAGGCAGGCACCACATGAGTGTTTCTAGTGAGCTGTGGTGCTGGCCTGTGGTGGTGTACACCGGGGCGTAATGTCCGCGGGGCTCAGTTCATTGTTTTTCGAATTGCGTTCGAAACACCAAGGGATGAAAGTCTCGGGGTAACGCCGCCGCACCCACTCAGGGATGTCCGACTGGTGCACTTCCTTGAATTCGAATTGGATCGATCCACTCGGGGCGACCGTCGCCAGCAGATATCCGTACACGTCGGTTAGAGATTTTGGCGGCGGGTTATCGGGCAGCTTATAGCGCTCGGCTCCGGCGGTGCCCACAATCCAGCCGGGGAGAGGCACCTTCTTCTTACCGGTCTTGTCGGAAGTCAGCTTGGAGCTATTGAAAATATTTTCCATGTAGAAGTGAGAGTGGCTGGCCAGCACGTACACCGGCTTGAGGCTGCCATCGGCATTGCGGGCGTGGTCCCGGAAATCCTCCAAAGCCTGATAAGCTTGTCCCCCGCTCAGACTCCCTGGCGATCCCGGTCCTTTGTCGCCCATACTGTGGGAGTTTGCCAGGCTGTCGGGCAGAGCTTCGTGCATGCCGACAACCACGCTCTTAGTCGCCGCGTCGGTTTTTGCGCTGTCCAGGTGGTGGCGAAGCCATTTCACCTGATCGTCAGAAAAGAAATTCGCGGCATTGTCGAGGTAGATGAAGTCGACGCCGCCTTGAATCCAGTGGTAGTAGGTCTCGTGCGCCGGAGGTTGCTCTTTGTCCAGCTGGCGCTGTTGCTGTAACGTTGGCAGGTCGAGCCAATCCGCAAACTGGCGGCTGAAGGCGTCCTCATTCTTTGGCGGAATGACCTCGTGGTTCCCAATGCCCAAGTAGAAAGATACGGGGCTGAACGGCGCGATCTGATTCGTGATGAAGTCGCTCCACGCCAGCCGCTCATAATTTTCGCAGGCGAGAACCTGCCCTTGCTTTGCCGCGGCGAACGCCATGTCTTCGTCGATCTTGTAGATAGCGCGCAAATCGCCCAGGTGCCAATAAAAACTCGGGGTGAACCGGGCGCTGTGGGCGGCGATGGCGGGCATGACGACGTCACCGCAGTTGCGCGAGTCGCCAGAAACAATGAATCGCCAGGAACCGTTGGGCAACGGGTCGGTTACGGCAACTGCTGGTTCATGTTCCTGGAGCGACTTGAGACGACCGTGGTCCCGGTGTCTCAGAGTCAGGACGACCAGACACACCGTGGCAATCGTGGCCAGAATCGTGCCGTACATCCACAGCATCGTTCTGAGACGCCGGTCTTGGTCAGGGGTTGGATCGGTTGAAGAGCCCACTAGACTCCTTACCATCGGCGTCAGATCAACAGTCCGAGTTTATAAATCCAGTTTTACAGGTCCGGGTTTCACAGGTTCAGGAAATTTGCCACCAGTTTCTTGCCGGCGTCGGTCAACACACTTTCGGGATGGAACTGGACGCCCTCGATGGCATGGCGGCGGTGGCGCAAGCCCATGATGGTGCGGCTCCCATCTTTTTCGGTCGTCCAGGCGCTGACTTCCAGTTCGGCGGGCAGTCCTTTCTCCTCGACGATGAGTGAGTGGTAGCGCGTGGCCGTCATCGGCATGGGCAGACCGCGGAAGACGGTTTTGTTGTCGTGCACGACCGGGCTGGTCTTGCCATGCATCAGATGAGGCGCGCGCACGACGTGGCCTCCGAAGGCTTCGCCGATCGCCTGATGCCCCAGACAGACGCCGAGTACCGGCAGCTTGCCCGCGAAGTGACGGATGAGTTCGATGCTGATTCCGGCCTCGTGCGGCGTGCATGGGCCGGGAGAGATCACAATGCGCTCAGGCTGCATCGCCTCAATCTCGTCTACCGTTATTTGATCGTTGCGCCGCACCTCAACCTCTGCGCCCAGTTCGCCAATATACTGGACCAGGTTGTAGGTGAATGAATCGTAGTTGTCGAGTACGAAAATCACAAAAGCGGACCTCGGGCTTCACGCCTCGGGCGTCAGGCCTCAGATATCAGCTTACCACTGGATTTCGGTGACTCAGAATTGCGGGGCGGGAACGAGGAACGACTCGACATTTCGGGGTGCAGATCTCCCCGCCTCGCCTGAATGGGCCACCTGCTGACCCAAGGGTGGTATTGACCGCTGCGCGCGCGCGGAGCATCCTCTGAATCAAGCATAAGTACCACTTCGTGCCACTTTGGAGGGAACGCATGGCCGAGCCCCATGAGGAGAAGCGCGCCGCCCGGCGCTTCGCGCTCCGCGTACCCGTGACTGTCGAGCATGGCCAGAACACGACCCAGAACACGACAAAGAGTGAAGTTGCCGAGATCCGCGACGTCAGCGCGCGCGGCATCTGCTTTTACCTGGAGGCCGCGGTGGCCCAGGGATCGCCCATCGGATTCACCTTAACTCTCCCACCCGAGATCACACTCACCGAAAGCATTCGCGTGCAATGCAAAGGCCACGTGGTGCGCGTGGATGACGTCGGAAGCGACGGGAAACTCGCCGTGGCTGCTGTGATTGAAGAATACGAATTTCTGCCGGAAGCGTAACCGCGGGCGTCAGGCCTCGGACATTCGGCTTTCGGCTCGTGACTCTCGGCGCCGACTTCATTCCTCGATATCCATTCCTCGATGTCCATCCGCTCCGTCCGGAAATGCTTAGGAGATGCCCGAGCTCTGGCGTCGGAGGCCTGACGTCTGACCCCTGACGCCCGACGCCTGCTCCCCGACGTGATATGTTTCCTTCAAGCTTTCAGCGAGGGACTCTTGCGGCGACGTGCGCTCAATCCTGTCTGCATGATGTTGGTGGCGGCGCTGCTGCTGACTGCGAGAAGCGCGGGCCAGACATTTGGACCGCCGCCGCTGGTGAAGCGCGTTCGCATCGTGCACGAACGCGGAGTTCCCGTGGTCGAGATTCTCTCCAGTGGTCCCGTCATTCCCGAAGTTCAGACACTTGAATCGCCGCCGCGCCTCGTCATCGACCTGCCCAACTCCCGCCTGGGACCGATGCCGAAAAAGGTCGCAATCAAGCAGGAGAATATCCTCGCGATTCGTGTCGATCAATACCAGCAGGACCCTCCTGTCACGCGCATTGTCCTCGACTTGCTTGCGCCGTATGGCTACACGTGGGATGGCGCCGGCAATCGCCTGATGGTTCGACTGAAGCCTCCGGAGGACGCGAACGCCAGCAAGAACACATCGGCATTTCAGCCGCCCACGGTGCCGACTTTGTCGATCGGTAAGGCTCCAGCGGTTGTTCCCGTGACAGGCGGATCGGGTGCCGTGGTCCTGGCGGGCAGCCGTATCGGGGCCGGGTCGTCCGTGACCGCCGGAACTGACACGGCAGTGCTGCATTTATCGGGCGGCGGCGAAGTTCGCGTCTGCCCGGGCACCACCGTTTCGGTAACGCCCTCGCAGAACAAACGTGACCTGATGCTGGGCATGAGTACCGGCGCTCTGGAAGCGCACTACGCGCTCTCCTCCTCGGCCGACTCCGTGCTGACTCCGGATTTCCGCATCCTGTTCGCTGGGCCTGGAGATTTCCATTACGCCATCAGCGCCGACTCGCACGGCAATACTTGCGTGCGCGCGCTGATGGGGAACACATCGTCGGCCATCGTTTCGGAGTTGATGGGAGACCGCATCTATCAGGTGAAGCCAACCGAGCAGGCCGTGTTTCATTCTGGCCAGATCGACAAAGTCGATGCCAATGTTCCGCTGGAATGCGGATGTCCTCCGCCCGTACCCGTGATACGGACCGCTGTGCCGAATACGCCACCGGTGCCCGACTCGGAGTTGCCGGCAAACGCGCATCTCGGCACCAGCTCGAATCCAGCAGCGAGCGCTCCGGGAAGCAGCGCTCCGGGCGCGACCACTTCGGAAACGCCGCTATCGAAGGGACCCGAGACTGCGCCCGTACCGACAGTGCCGACCGGTGACTCTCACAACGATGTGCGCAACAACGATGTGGCCAACAACGATGCACACGTTCAGGTGGATGCTCCGTTCGTGTTCAGCCCCAAGAGCCGGGCTGAGAGTGCGGTTGCGGCGCCTGTTCCACCGGTCGACGAGCTGCCGGTCGGTGACGTGTCGGCCCGTCAGGTCCACCTCGATCCAGTGATCCAATCTCCGCCGCCACCCGAAAAGAAACCCGAACATCGCAGTTTCTTCGGCCGGGTCAAGGGATTCTTCGCCTCGCTTTTCCGGTAGCACCTTTCGCTCGCGACTCTTTGAAAGAGATTTTCGACAAAGCCGCGGAAATCCTTTTCGCGTGTCTCTGCGTCTTACGGCTGGTTGGGCCGTGATTCTCGCTTTGGCAGGAGCGCGCCATGACTGCTGCAACTCCCGGACCTTCTGGTCCGAATCTCTTCTCCATGTTTTCTGGCGAAGCGGACGGACTCCACCGCATCCGGCGTGAGTCTTTTCTGTTTTCTCTGCTTGGGCAAGCGGTAGTTGTGGGACTGCTCGTATATTTCACCAGCTGCGTACTCGACAGCGGGCACCCTCCGCTCGGGCTGATCCCGAAGATCAAGGATCTTCCGCTAGTCTTTTCAGGCAACAGCGGCGGAGGCGGTGGCAACTTCGACCCACTTCCGGCATCGCAAGGAAATCTACCGCCGGCATCGCTGCAGGATCAGCTCGCCCCTCCAACGGTGATTGTGCCGAAGGAAATGCCGAAGCTCGTCGTGCCAGAAACCGTGGTGGTGGCACCCGAAGTGAAGCTTCCGCAGGGCGGGCCGGTCGGCGATCCCCTGTCGCAATTTACGCGCGTGCCATCCAATGGGCCGGGTGGCCCGGGAGGAATCGGGCCGGGATGTTGCGGGGGTGTAGGACCGTCCGCAGGTCAGGGATTCGGTCCTGGTCCGCCGGGAATCTTTTCACCGGGGAAGCGCGGAGTAACCGTGCCGCAGGCGATCTACAACCCAGAACCGAGCTTCTCCGACGAGGCGCGCAAGGCCAAGGAGCAAGGAGTGGTCGTCCTCTTGCTCGTAGTAGGTCAGGACGGACACACATACAACATTCGCGTGGGCCAGAGTCGCGGCATGGGGCTCGACGAGAAGGCGATCGAGGCGGTGAGCCGCTGGCGCTTCAAGCCGGCGACGCTGAATGGCAAGCCCGTGGCGACGCAAATTGCGGTGGAAGTGGACTTCCACCTGTACTGAAACAGCGGGGCGTCGGGCGTCGGACCTGGCGTTCGACCTCAGGATCTCTCGTAGCCGCTGGGTCTGACGTCTTGTATGCTTTGGTCGTGCAGTCGAAAAAACTGAGGCCCGGGCAAACTGAAGCGCGACGGCTGACGCCCGCTCCTAGCTGCGGTTGATAGCGCGGCGCAGGGGCTCGGCTTTTTCGCGGACTGTGTCGCGCAGATCCTCGGCGATCTCAGCGCCGCGGCTGGCAACGTCGCGTACCCGGTCACTCGCATCGCGCACGCGGTCCTTGGCTTCGTCAGCCCAGTCGCCGACTGTGTCGAGGGCGTCGTCGTACCCGCGTTTGATGTCACGGCGCAGCTGCTTGCCGCTCTTGGGAGCGAGCAGAAGTCCGGCCAGTGCCCCAGCTCCAAGTCCGATCAAGAGAAAAGTAATCGCTGTGCCAACATTGCTGTTGTCTGAAGATTCATAACGTCCGATGCGCATGATGAAGACCTCTTTTCCCGCCCGGCAGATTGGCCTGGGCACCTTCGCCTGAATAACCGCGCCTGAATTGTCGCCACGCTCTATTGCGCTATAGCTACCTTGTGATTCTAGTCCTACACGAGAGGTTGCTGCGAATCCAATTCGTGGAGGCGGGTTGGTGCGAATCCCGAGGGAGTTCGCCTTTGGGAGCCCGGTGCAGATTGGTGCTTGCATCGAACCGCCGGGCCCTTGAATCCTGCGACGACTCTAATGAGGCTATAATTGCGACCCGAAGATGGCACTTTCCTCGGGAACAATGCTGGGGCCTTATGAGATTCAGTCGCCGGCGGGTGCGGGCGGCATGGGAGAGGTGTATCGCGCCCGTGACACACGCCTCGACCGCACGGTGGCCGTCAAAATTCTGCCTACGCACCTTTCTTCCAATGCCGAGGCCAAACAGCGCTTTGATCGTGAGGCGCGCACCATCTCGAGCCTCAGCCATCCCAACGTTTGCCATCTTTACGACGTCGGTTCGCAGGATGGGACCAGCTACCTCGTCATGGAGTATCTGGAAGGCGAGACCCTGGCCGACCGCCTGAGTAAGGGTCCCTTACCAAGCGAACAGGTTTTGAGGTACGGAATCGAGATTTGTGATGGGCTCGAGAAGGCGCACCGCAGCGGAGTAGTCCATCGCGACCTGAAGCCGGGCAACATCATGCTGACCAAGAGTGGCACGAAGTTGATGGACTTCGGCCTGGCGAAACCAATCTTGCCGGAGAGTCCGCCGAGTTCGGGACTGACGCAGACGTTGGCCACATCGAAGCATCCTCTGACCACAGAGGGCATGGTGGTGGGCACGTTTCAGTACATGTCGCCGGAGCAGGTAGAAGGCAAGGAAGCCGACGCGCGCAGCGACATTTTTGCTCTCGGTGCAGTGTTGTACGAAATGGTGACAGGCAGGCGCGCCTTTGAAGGCAAGACCGCCGCGTCGACAGTTGCGGCCATCCTCGCCGCCGAACCACCCACAATGTCAAGCGTACAGCCGCTGTCCCCGCCGGCGCTGGAAGCTACGGTGAAGAGTTGCCTCGCGAAAGATCCGGACGAACGCCTGCAAACCGCGCACGACGTCAAGCTCCAGCTCAAGTGGATCAAGGAGAGTGGTTCGTCCACCGCCCAACTGCCTGCCGCCTCTTCCGTCGCGCGCAAGAGCCCGGACCGCGTGGCTTGGAGCGTAGCTGGAGTGTTGCTGCTGCTCTTGCTCGGCGTCGCTACAACCTGGTGGCTGCGTAGCCGTGAAACGCCACTGGCCATGTACTTCAACACAGCAGCGCCATTTCCAGCGTCCTACGTTTCTCTTGCGCCGGACGGGCGCGTGTTGGCGCTGGTTGCCTACTCCGACCAGGCAAACAAAAACGTGATCTGGCTGCACCAGGTCGGTGGCCGGGGCGCCACCGTGCTCTCGGGCACAGAAGGCGCGTTTTATCCGTTCTGGTCGCCCGACGGACGCTCACTGGGGTTCTTCGCTGACGGCAAGCTGAAGACCATTGACGTTGCCGCGGGGAGATCGGCGCAGATCTTGGCGGATGCGCCTTTTGGCCGAGGAGGTGCCTGGAGCCGTAACGGCGTCATCTTGTTTACGCCCGATGCATGGAGCGGCTTGTACCGGATGCCTTCTTCCGGCGGAACGCCCGTACAGGTGACCACGCCCGATCGCTCACAATCTCAGGTAAGCCACCGCTGGCCTGTGTTCCTGCCCGACGGGCGGCATTTTCTCTACCTCGCGTGCAACTTTTCCGGCAAGCTCGACAAGAACCAGATCATTGTGGGTTCGCTGGACTCGTCGGAACAACACTCCATCGTGAGCGCCAGCACGAATGCCCTGTATGCGGATCCCGGTTACCTGCTGTACTGGCGCGACAATGCCCTGGTCGCACAGCGCTTCGACTTGCACAGTTATTCCTTGACGGGTGAGCCGCGCCCGGTCAGCGACGCAGTGCAATATTACCCGCAGACGAACCTTGCGGTATTCACCGTCGCAGCGAAGACCTTGGTCGCTCAAACCGGGGCGGGCAAGGGCGCCAACAACCGGTCCCAGTTGGTCTGGTTTGACCGGCACGGCAAGCAGGTGGGCGTGGTCGGGCCTCCCGATCAGGTGTCCAATCCCAGACTCTCGCCCGATGGGCGCCGCGTCGCGGTGGACCAGACCGACATTGACGGACGTCACGTGAACGTCTGGATTCATGATCTCAACGGCAACGGCGCATATCGCCTCGGCTTCGGTCCGTGGCTGGAACAAGTCACAATTTGGAGCCCCGACGGGAAGCAAGTCGTTTACACCTCCAATGAAAAGCTCTTCTTCAGCCTGTACTCGAAGAACGCCGACGGGTCCGGGTCGGCGGAGAGTGTTTTCGACTTTGGCTCTCCCCAGCAAGGGCCGTGGGACTGGTCTCGCGATGGTAAGTACTTGCTCGCTCGCAAGGAGCGCGAGTTGTGGTACATCAGCATGGCAGACCACCAGCCGCATCCCTTGCTCCAGTCGCAGTGGCTGATCCGCAACGCCCAGTTTTCTCCAGATGGGCACTTCGTCGCCTACACCTCCAGCGAGACCGGAAACTGGGAGGTCTACGTTTCACCTTTTCCGGGATTCGGCAGCAAGTGGCAAATCTCGCGCGGGGGCGGAGAAGAGCCCCGCTGGAAAAGTGACGGCAAGGAGTTGTTCTATCTCACGCCGGATGGAACGCTGATGGTTGCAGGTGTGAAAACCTCTCCTGGATTCGAAGCGAGCTCACCGGCTGCCCTGTTCGTTACCCATTCGCGGCAGCCGATCTCCGCCATGGATTTCTTCTCCTACGACGTGACCGGAGACGGGCAGAAATTTCTCGTGAACACAAAAATTGAAATGACCAACGCCGCGCCCCTGTCCGTCATTCTGAACTGGGCGTCCGAGTTGGAGAAGTAAACTTTGCGCCGTTAGCTGGTGTGCAGCGGGCAGGAGTGGCCGTTCCACCCAGGCTCATTCTGCCCCGTTTCTTTTCCCGCGCACCTGAGTGTAAAATAAAGCTTTACGCCCCTGTGGCCGACGGAATTTGTGGCGTGCCCGCCTTCCGCCAGCTTCAAACCGCAATCGTACAAGGAGAGTTTTTCGCGATGTCGATCCCTGCCACACAGCTCCGTCCCGGCATGATCATCAAGCACAACAATGATCTGCACTCCGTTTTCAGCGTCGAACACCGCACGCCCGGCAACCTGCGCGCTTTCATCCAAGCCAAGCTGCGTAACCTCCGTACCGGCGCCATGTTCGAGCACCGCTTCCGCTCGCCCGATCCGATCGAGAAGGTCAACGTGGACGAAGTTGACATGCAGTTCCTCTACGCCGACGGCGACAGCTACTACTTCATGGACATCGCCAACTACGAGCAGACTCACCTGACCAAGGACATCCTGGGAGACGCCGTCGAATACCTCATTCCAAACCTCGAGATCAAAGTGGAGTTCTTTGACGGCAAGGCCGTCGGGATCGAGCTGCCGCAGACCGTAATCCTGACCGTGATCGAGACCGAGCCTGGACTGAAGAGCGCGACCGCGTCGAGCGTGACCAAGGCCGCGAAAACGGAAACGGGGCTGGTCGTGCAGGTGCCGCCGTTCATCAACGAAGGCGAGAAGATCAAAGTAGACACGTCGGAAGGCGCGTACCTGTCGAGAGCGTAACCAAGTCAGATTTCAGAAGTCAGATTGCAGGTTTCAGATTTGAGTTGAGTGGGTTTTCATTCTGCAATCTGAAGTCTGACTTCTGCAATTTCTCTAAGTGACTACTGCCGAAAAGCCGATTCAGGCCCGCCGCTTCCTGGTTCGCGGGCGCGTGCAGGGCGTCGGCTTCCGCTGGTTCGTCGAGCGGGAAGCACACCTGCTCGGCATCGCCGGATGGGTTCGCAACAATCACGACGGCAGCGTCGAAGTTCTTGCGCAGGGCACCCGCGACCAGCTTGCCGGCCTGCATTCGCGCTTGCGCGAGGGACCGCGTGCGGCCCGCGTGGATGCGGTCGAAGTCTCCGAGGCAAGTCCTGTCACCGGTGCGAGTTCATTTCGCATTGAAGGAGCCTGGTGAGGCAAGCTTTCCAGGTTTCAAAGTAGCCGGGGTTCAAGGAGACTTGCTTACCAACTCGATTTTCGATGTGAGAGATTTGAAACTCTGAAACCTTCAAGCTTTGAGCCTCTGAAACCTTGAAACTTTCAACCCAAGGAGCAGCAATGCCCACTTCGGCCATGAATGCCGATCAACTGAAAAGCCTGATCCGCGAGGTTCCCGATTTCCCGAAGCCGGGCATCCTCTTCTACGACATCACCACGCTGCTGAAAGACAAGACCGGATTTGCCACCCTCATCGACAAGTTTTCCGAGTACTACATTTCTTACGATGTCGACCTGGTGCTCGGCATGGAAGCTCGGGGTTTTATCTTTGCTCCGGCCCTGGCCTATCGCCTGAACGCTGGATTTGTTCCGGTCCGCAAGCCCGGCAAGCTTCCGGCGGAGACCGTCAAGTTCGGCTACGCACTCGAATACGGTACAAACTCGCTGGAGATCCATAAGGACGCCATCCAAAAGGGCCAGCGTGTGTTGATTGTGGATGACCTGTTGGCGACCGGGGGCACCGCCGAAGCTACGGCGAAGCTCGCGACCTCGCTAGGCGCGCAAATCACCGGCTTGGGATTTGTGGTGGAACTCGAGTTCCTGAAGGGTCGGGAGAAGCTCAAGGACTACGATGTGATGTCTCTCCTGAGCTACGACAAGTAGCCTGCAACCAGCAGAAGAACCGCAAGGATGAAAACGGGACCGGCGCCGTTTGGCGCTCGGTCCCGTTCTTTTTCGTCGAGACCCATTTAGTTATCTTGTGATCCGGCTCATCTCCAGAGGCGAGCCACGATGAAACCTACGCCCGTCCAGAAGCTGGCGCCGACGGCAAGGGCGACAGCCACGCCAGCAGCCGCACCCCATCGGGCATTCCTGCCCTTAGCTCCAAGTTCTTGTTCGTCGTAAGATTCTAGCCACGAGAGTAGCAGGTCAATGTCTCCCGCACGTCGAAGGGGGAAGTTCCCGGGAGCTTGCGCTGAATCCGTTCCGCGGGTGCTTTGGGGGGATAGCTGCAACAAACTGTAGCTCATGAAGCACCTCCGAGTATTCACTCCAGCAACTGATCTGCCAATGCCCGGATCACTGCAACTCGCTGAAGACTAAGACGCTTCCCGTTGACGGGGTAGAGGTCCAACTGCCGATACCGCGTCAATTCTCCAAGAGATCCCCGTCGACGTTGCTCGAATTTCCCCATTCTCGTGCTGGGAACTGGCTGGTAGTGTGAGACGGCTTTCAATTCTCCGCCAGTGACAACTTTGACTCTTTCGGCAGGTAGCTCTTGCGGCGGAACCAGTCCTCCATCGCGTCCCTGAGTTGGTCGAGGGGCACGTTGGAGCCGATTTCCATCTCGCCGTCGGAAACTGGAAGCGTATCGTCGAAGGCGCTGGCGTTGGTGAAATTGCGCATGGAGAAGCTGTCGAGCCACTTCAGCGGGCAGGGAAGCCGTCGTCCGTCGTCTTCGTACTCCACGCGAATCTTGCGGGCAAACATAGCTCGATTTAACCACAGACAGCATCATCCAGCAGGATGCGAATTTGACAGCCAGGGGCCTCCCTCGTACTCTCCTCCCGACACGTTCTGGCCTTTGAACGTGTGCCCTGCCTTTTTGTCAGCGGCAGTGGCTGCGCCCAGTCGAATCTGCATCACCAGAGGAGAATCTCGATGATCATGAATCTGATTTGGTGGGTGGTCGTCGGTCTGATCGCAGGATGGGCGGCTGGCAAGATCATGAAGGGCGGCGGCTACGGTGCGGTGATGGACATCGTGCTTGGCATCGTCGGTGCCGTGGTAGGCGGGTGGCTGATGGGCATGCTGGGGATCCAGGCCGGTGGCTTCATCGGCACGATCGTGGTGGCCATCATCGGCGCCGTGTTCCTCATCTGGCTTACCCGCCTGCTCAAGAAGGCATAGAAACTCAGGGAGAGAGGATTGTTTGTGGGGACGGCCGCCCTCGGCCGTCTACCGGGCGCGGCCCGCTGTATGTGTCCGGGCCCTAGCCATCTCAACCGCCTGGCGCTGCATCCACCGGTCCAGATACCTCCGCTCGGGTGTCTAAACACCCGTAGGGTCCGCTTCCCGCGCCCAGTATCGGCGCCACTCGTTCGTCTGTCGGAAGGCGGCCCTCGCCTAACGGAGGAGCCATGCGTTCCCTGAAATCCGCAGTTTTGTGCCTGGCGCTTGCCTTGGTTTCATCTGGCCAGTCTCTATGCGGCCAGACTTCGACACCGGCCGCAGCTTCGGCCGAGTCACCCGCTCGTCTGCCTGTAACCCGCGTCATTCTCTACAAGAATGGCGTCGGCTACTTCGAGCACTCGGGACATGTTCGCGACAGCCAGGACGTCAACGTCGATTTCACCACCGCACAACTGAACGATGTGCTGAAGTCGCTCACGGTTCTCGATCTCGGCAAGGGACGCATCACTGGCGTGAGCTACAACTCCGCCGCACCGCTCGAGCGCCGCCTCGGCTCGCTGCGCCTGCCCGTCGGTGAGAATCCAACGACGGCGCAGTTCCTCGATGCCCTGCGCGGCGCTCGCGTGGAGATTCGCAGCGGATCCCTGTCCGCGTCTGGTCGCCTGTTGAGCATTGAAGAGCGGGAAATCATAGCTGGCCATGTAGCGTCGAAGAACGCCGGAACCGATAGTGACGAAGCGAAGCCCGGCGGCAGAATCGGCCTGACCCAGGTTTCACTCGTGAGCGACGGCGGCGAAGTCCGCATCTTCGACCTCACACCCTCCACCACTGTGCGCGTCACAGAAAAAGACGTAAACGAAGAAGTGGGTAAGTATCTTGGCCTCGTTGCCTCCACCCGCGATCAAGACGTTCGCCGCATGACTATCTCGACCGCGGGCAACGGCGAGCGCGATCTGCTGGTCAGCTACATCAGCGAGGTGCCGGTGTGGAAGAGTACCTACCGCATCGTGATTCCCAACGAGGGCAAGCCCCTGCTGCAGGGATGGGCCATCGTCGACAACACAGTCGGAGAAGACTGGAAGAACGTCGAACTCTCGCTCATCGCCGGAGCTCCACAATCGTTCGTGCAGGAACTGTCGCAGCCGTACTACACGCGGAGGCCGGTGGTGCCGCTGCCCGAGAATGCGATGCTCACTCCGCAGACGCACGAGGCGACGATGGAACAGTACGCGAAACTGGAAGAGGCACCGCCGCCAGTCATGGCGCATAACGGCGTAGTTGGCGGCGTCCCAGGCGGAGTGCCCGGCGGCAGCATGGGCGGAGTCGTCGGTGGAATCGCCAGTGGCAGCGCCGGCGGAGTGGGTTCAGGTATTGCCCCGGGCGTCGCAGTTCCACCACCCCCGCGCCCCGATGCCACCGAGATTGCCGAGTCGCTTGAAGAGGGTACGTCTGTCGGAAAGTCCCAGGAACTCGGCGACCTGTTCGAATACAAACTCAAGGACCGTGTGACGATCCACAAGAACCAGTCCGCCCTGGTGCCGATCCTCCAGTCGAGAATCGATGCCGAAAAAGTGTCCGTCTGGAACCCGTCCGAGAGTTCGGTCCTGCGCGCCCTCTGGGTCGACAACACCAGCAACCTCACCCTCGACGGCGGCAGCTTCAACGTGCTCGAAGGCGACGCCTTCGCCGGGGAAGGCCTGATGGACGCGATCAAGCCCGGCGAGAAGCGAATACTCTCTTATGCCGCCGATCTCGGTGTTCTGGTAGACGCCAAAGAGAAGGCAGACGCCCAGCGCGTCACCAGGATCGTGATCGCGCACGGTGCCATGACCCAGACTACTCAGGAGCGCCAGGAAGATACCTATACCATCCGCAATCGTGATACCTCAGCGCGCACCGTCGTTATCGAACATCCAGCGCGCATGGGGTGGAAGCTCACCGACGGCGAAACGCCCGCGGAAAGTTCCGCATCCTTCCACCGCTTTCGCCTGACGGTCGACCCCAAGACAACGAAGACGCTCGCGGTCAAAGAATATCGCCCGGTCAACCAACGCTACCTCCTCACCGGCGTGACCGATAGCGAGATCAAATTCTTTCTCGATCAGAAGCTGATCAATCCCGAGGTGGAGAAGGCATTGCGGCCGATTGCCGCGAAGAAGAACGACATTGCCGTGCTCGAGGCGGTGATCTCTGGACGAAACGCGCAAGTGTCGGCGATCTCCAACGATCAGCAACGCGTCCGCGAGAACATGAAGGCACTCAAAGGTAGTGCGGAAGAGAAGGCTCTGGTCGAGCGATATGTCCGCGAACTAAACGAGCAAGAGGACCGCGTGCAGTCGCTAAGGCGCGAGATCGCCGACCTGCAACAAAAGCGTGACGCCGCCCAGAGCGCGCTGAACGAGATGATTGAGGCGCTGGAGATGGAGGTCACGCTGTAGGGACGTTGGGCAAAACCTCAACCCTTGTCATCCTGAGACGCCGTTTCTTCGTCGCCGAAGGACCCATGCAACTGGTCGGGGAGTGCGAAGGTCCCTCGACCGGCCAAAAACGCGGGAAGATTACAGGCGATGCTTGTTCACTTATACCCCTGCCAGATGTACTCCAGCGCCTCGGGCAGTGTCTGTTGAATCACGGTACGGTCGACGTGGCCGGCGTTGCGTGCGAAAACGAACTGGTAGTGATATCCCTTGGCCGCGAGGGCGCGGGCCATGTTCTCATTAGCGACGACCCAGTCGTGCATGTTGTCGTGCATTGCATTGGGATTCAGAAAATCGTGGTCGCCGACCTCCATCCACAGGCGAATCGGCTTGGCAGGGCTCTTGGGGACGAGCTGCTCATGAAATCCCCACGCCCCGTGCGGAGTCTGCGGATCGTAAGGCCACTGCTGGTTCACATAGGTACCCGAGTATGTGAGCACGCGGTGATACAGTTCCGGGTGATACCAGGCCATGATCAGCGCGCAGGATCCTCCGGAGCTGCCGCCCATGGTCGCGCGGCCTTCCGGATCGCGCGTCAGCTTCACATGAAACTTCTCTTCGACCAGGGGCAGGACTTCCTTCTCGACGAACTCCGCGTAGCGGCCCGACATGGTGTCGTATTCCAGGCCGCGCTCGCTGCCCTGCGCGTCGCCGCCGCCGTTGCCGATTGAGATGGCAACCATCACCGGCACGCGGTGCGCGGCGATCAGGTTGTCGAGCGCGGTGAACAGCGGCGGAAACGGCCCGTCGGCCCCGACAATGAACGGCGCAACCGCGCCGCCAACGTATTGCTTGGGAATATATACGGTAACTTTGCGCGTCCATGGAGCTGGATGGCTGCTCGTAACCACAAGCTTCGCGGGGTCGGTGGGGTCGGGCGTGCCAAATGTCCCGGGCTCCCGCGCGATGCCGGGATAAATCTTGCTGTCCGCGGAATTCATCGTGAACTCCGAGACCGTTCCGTGCGGAACATCGGGATGCTCTGACATTTCGGGCGCGGGATTGTACGTGGGCCCGATGACGAAGTTGCCGTCCGCGTCGGCGGGAGCATTCGCGCCGGCGGGCAAATCTTTAGCGGGGACGTAACCGGCAGTGTGCGGGTCGCGCACGGGTGCATCCCGGTTCTGCGCTGCGCCGACTGTGATCAGCATCAACGGGATGAGGACGTGAGCAAAATAGGGTGTGGGAAACATTTTCGTCGCCCGGGTGATTCTCGTCTGGATGTTCATCGTGCCTCGAAGGCGCTTCGGTTCGAATGGTGAGATTGTATTGGACGAGGCCACCTTTTCATTCTGCCATCTTGAACGAGGTATCTGCTTCGCAGAATGACGGGGCGAGTCGGAGAATCGAAGAGGACTCTTTAGCGTTGCGCCTTCGGCCCGGCGGCCTTCACTTCCGGTGGAGCGTCGAAGTTCTCGAAATTCTTAGCGAAGCGATTGCGGAGATCTTCCGCAGCCTTGTCGTACGCAGCTTTATCAGGCCAGGCATTCCGCGGGTTCAGAATTTGCGGAGGCACGCCATGGCACCGCTTCGGAATTGCGAAGCCAAATGTCGGCTCGATTTCGAACTCCTCGCGAATCAACTCGCTTTCGACAGCGGCGTCGACCATGGCACGGGTGTGCGGAATGTCCATGCGCTTGCCGACGCCATACGGTCCGCCCTGCCAGCCCGTATTCACCAGCCAGCATTGCGCGCTATGCTCACGCAAACGGCGGCCCAGCATTTCCGCATAAGTCTTCGGAGGCAGGGGCAGGAACGGCGATCCGAAACAAGTAGAAAACGTCGCTGTCGGTTCCTTCACTCCAGCTTCAGTTCCGGCGACCTTCGCGGTGTAGCCCGACAGGAAGTGATACATCGCCTGTTCGGGAGTGAGGCGCGAGATGGGCGGCAGAACGCCAAAGGCATCCGCTGTGAGAAAGACAACGTTCTTCGGATGCCCGCCGATGCCGGGAATGACCGCGTTGTCGATGAAATCCACAGGATATGCTGCGCGCGTGTTCTCCGTTTTGCTGTCGTCGTTGTAGTCCGGAATGCGGGTGTGCGAATCCAGCGTCACGTTCTCGAGCACGCAGCCAAAGCGCAGCGCGTTCCAGATTTGCGGTTCATTCTTCTTCGAGAGCTTAATGCACTTGGCGTAGCATCCGCCTTCGAAATTGAAAACGCCGTCGGCGCTCCATCCGTGTTCGTCGTCACCGATCAGGTCGCGCGAGGGATCGGCCGACAGTGTGGTCTTGCCCGTCCCCGAGAGCCCGAAGAACAGCGCACTGACCCCGTTGCGCCCCACGTTGGCCGAGCAGTGCATCGGGAACACGTTTCGCGGCGGCAGCAGAAAGTTCATGATGCTGAAGATGGATTTCTTCATCTCGCCGGCGTACGAGGTTCCGCCGATCAGCACGGTTCGCCGCGTGAAGTTCAACAGGATGAACACTTCCGAATTCACGCCATCGCGCTTGGGATCGGCCTTGAACTCTGGCGCCGAGATGACGGTGAACTCGGGATGATGATCTCTCAACTCCTCCGCCGTCGGCCGCAAAAACAACTGCCGCACAAACAGGTTGTGCCAGGCATATTCGTTCACCATGCGAACCGGCAGCCGGTAGGCGGGGTCGGCGCCGCAGAAGAGGTCCTGTACAAACAACTCGCGGCCGCGCAAATGCTCCATGACCCGTGCGTAGAGGGCGTCAAATTTTCCCGGTTCAAACGGAGCATTTACCGCACCCCATGCGACGGTGTGTGCCGTGGTGTCATCCTTGACGATGAACTTGTCCTTGGGAGACCGGCCTGTGCGGTTGGTGTACCCCACGATCGCGCCGTTGGCCGCCAACTTGGCCTCATTGCGTCGGACGGAGTGCTCCACCAGCGATGCCGGTGAGAGATTGAAGTGCGTCCTACCGTCACTCAGCAACTCGGCTACGTCGCTGATGTGCATCGTGGTAGCCATGAAATCTCCTCGGGAAGGCCCCAAATCAGAGCACAACGCAAAACGGACTATTCTGCCCTAAAAGGCCACCGGCTGCCAAGCTATCGTCGATGCGGTCATGGTTCAGGTTGATTTCCTTTCGGATGGATCGCGGAAAGATCCAACGCCAAAAAGATAGAACCACTTTAGAGAAAACCCACACGGTGAGTTCATCGAGTCCACGGAAAAATTCAATAAGGCTATACATCAAAATGATCGAACATCAGACGACAACTTGACCCCTCAATGATCCCACCAATTTCTTCAAACTCCAAATCTGATTGGGAGCTGCAGACGAGGGGTGAACGAAGGGTGCAGGGCGGGATTAACCTGCCGGCCGATACCTCGCCCAGCGGAAGCCCCCCGCTAGTCAGAAGAGGTCTTATAGTCGCAGGCTTTGCGGCACGGCTCGCAGTACATGAGGCCGTCGTTGCAAATGCGGATATCGATCACGGCCTGGCAGAGGCAGCAGAACTTTTCGCATTCGCAGGCGGTTTCAGGCTGCTCGCATTGCGCACAGCGATATTTCGCGGGGCTGGTTCCGGTACTCATGAAGCTAATCTAGCGCGCAGCCCGGGCGAGCGAAAATGACCTTGGTAATCGGCGAAGGCAGGAAAGGGGGCTTCCAGCAACGCCTTTGGCAACGCGCGATTTCGCGGTGGCCTATAATTTCCAGCAATGACCTTCCAACAGTTGCTGGATGGCGCGGAGATTCTCAGCCAGAGCGGGAATCCGGACGTCAGTGGTGTGGAATACGACTCGCGCCGCGTGAAACCAGGTTGCCTGTTCGTCGCCATGCATGGGGAAACGTCCGACGGCAACCGCTTCATCGAGCAAGCTATCCAGGCCGGGGCGGTCGCGGTGGTTACGGATTCGGCGGCGGAGAAGCCTCGCGAGGGAGTGGCTTGGGCCGTGGTTCCTCATGGTCGGCGCGCGCTCGCCCGAGTGAGCGCAAATTTCTACAAGCGTCCGGCCGAACGCCTTGCGGTTACGGGAATCACCGGAACAAACGGCAAGAGCACGACGGCATTTCTGGTGGAGTCGATCCTGACGGCCGCCGGACGCAAGAGTGCGCTGATCGGGACCATCGAATATCACGTGGCCGGTCACGTTTACCCCGCGCCTCACACTACCCCGGAGGCACTCGAACTGGCGCGCATTCTCAACGAGGCAATCGGGCTTGGTGCGTCGGACGCGGTGATGGAAGTTTCCTCGCATGCCCTGGCGCAGCAGCGCGTATTTGGTGTGCCCTTTGACGTGGCGGTATTTACGAATCTGACGCGCGACCATCTCGACTACCACAAGACGATGGACGAATATTTTGCAGCGAAGCGCGTCCTCTTTGAAGGCTGCGGCACCGATGCTCCGCGCGTCGCGGTCACGAACCTCGACGACGAGTATGGTGCGAAACTGGCCGAGTTCAGCCGCAAGCGCAGCGTCGTTGTGCTGACCTACGGATGGGAGCGAGGCGACTTCCGCGCGGAGAAAGTGGACATCACCCCGCGCGGCACACGCTTTGATCTGGTGACGCCACGAGACAAGATTGCCGTCTTTTCACCACTGATCGGGCGCGTGAATGCGTACAACATTCTGTCGGCGGCGGCCGCCTGCTATGCGCGCAGTTGCAGTGCGCAGGCAATTGCTCGGGGAGTCGAGTCGCTCACACATGTGCCAGGAAGGTTTGAGCGCGTCGACTGCGGCCAGCCCTTCACGGTTGTCGTCGACTATGCGCATACAGATGATGCGCTGCGCAATCTCACCGCGCTGGCTCGCGAGTTTGTCGCGCGCGCCGGAGTCTCCGCCCGAGTGTTGACCGTATTTGGATGCGGAGGCGATCGCGACCGTGCCAAGCGTCCCCTGATGGGCGAGGCCGCCGGACGGGGCAGCAACTTTGTGGTGCTCACTTCCGACAATCCGCGCAGTGAGGATCCGCGGGCGATCATCAACGATGCGCTCGTGGGGTTGCAGAAGACTGGGGTGAAATACAGCGTGGAAGTTGACCGCCGCAAGGCGATTGTCCTCGCGATCGGCGAAGCGCGGCCTGGAGACATTGTGCTGCTGGCCGGCAAAGGACACGAAAAGGTGCAGGTGACGCGCGAGGGGTCGCTTCCGTTTGATGACGTCGCGGTGGCGCGCGAAGCCCTGCGCGCAGCGGGATTCGAGTGCGATTCGGCATCCGCGGGGAATCAGGCATGAAGCTGCCACTCTCGAAGATCGCAGAGTTCATTTCCGCCACGGGCGACTTTCCACGGGATCAAATCGCGCAAGCGTATTCCATCGATTCGCGCACGGTCGGCACCGGTCAACTTTTCTTCGCGGTCAAAGGCGAGCGTCTTGATGGCCACGACTTCGTCGGTGCCGCGCTTGAGAAGGGTGCATCCGCGGCTGTGGTCCGCAAGGATCAATTGCATCGCTATCCTGCGGAGAGCCGGTTGCTGGCCGTGGACGACACGCTCACTGCGCTCCAAACACTGGCCACCGCAGTCCGCAAAATGTGGGCCAAGCCGCTGGTTGGCATCACCGGTTCAGCAGGGAAGACAACTACCAAAGAAGCCATCGCGCACGTTCTCGGCACACGCTGGCGGGTGCTCAAGTCGGAGGGCAATTTCAATAATCATTTCGGCCTGCCGCTCATGCTCTTGAAGTTGGAGCCGGAGCATGACGTCGCCGTTATTGAAATGGGCATGTCGCATGCCGGTGAGATTCGCGCTTTGGCAAAGATCGCGCAGCCGGAAATCGGAGTGGTGACGAATGTCGCTCCCGTGCACCTGGAGTTTTTCGATTCGATCGCCGGCATTGCCCGGGCGAAGTACGAATTGATCGAGTCCCTTCCTCCTGGCGGGATCGCCGTGCTCAATGCAGACGACGAGTACGTCTCACAATTCGGCCGCGACTTCAAGGGCAAAGTGCTGACCTACGGAACCCGCGCGACTGCCGATGTAAGGGCTGAAGGAGTTCAGACCCGCGGTGCCGAAGGCTCAGAGTTCGACGTGCATACGGCAAGCGGACGCGCGCACGCGCGCTTGCCCCTGGTCGGAGAGCACAACGTTCTGAATGCGCTGGCTGCGGTGGCTGTCGGACTGGCTCGCGGACTGAAGCTTGAGGAAACCGTCGCCGCACTCGCGACCATGACGCCTCCCGACAAGCGTGGGCAGGTTCTCCAACTGGGTAACATCACGGTCATCAACGATTGCTACAATTCCAATCCGAAGGCGTTGACCGCGATGGTCGATGCGTTGGCGGCGATGAAAGCCGGGCGCCGCATCGTGGTCGCGGGCGAAATGCTCGAACTCGGCCCGGGCGGAGAAGAGATGCATCGCACCGCTGGTCAGCATATTGCAGAGAAGAAGATCGACGTTCTCGTCGGCGTGCGCGGGTTGGCACAGGCGATGGTTGACAGTGCCCAGCAAGCGGGAGCGCAGGCTGAATTCGTAGCGACGCCCGAGGATGCCGGCGGATGGCTTGCCCGCGAAACCCGCGACGGTGATGTCGTGTTGCTCAAGGCGTCGCGGGGCGTGAAACTGGAGAAGGCTCTGGACGCATGGAAAGAGAAGCTAAAAGCTAAAGGCTAAAAGCTGACAGCTGTAGTTCGGAGGCTGATTGCTCTACTGGTTGTTGTTCGTCAAGCTGCAACATTATGTTGCGCCGTTCCGCATCTTTCGCTACGTCACCTTCCGCACGGCGTTCGCCAGCCTCACCGCACTGTTCACCGCGCTGATCGTCGGTCCGCTGGTCATCGGCCGTCTACGCGACTTCCAGATCGGACAGTACATTCGCGAAGAAGGCCCGCAGGCTCATCAGAAAAAAGCGGGCACGCCCACGATGGGCGGACTGCTGATCGTGATCGCAATCGTTGTCCCCACTCTCCTGTGGGCTGACCTGAGCAACCGCTTCATCTGGATTGCCGTGTTCTCGACTTGTGCCTACGCCGCCATCGGATTCACCGACGACTACACCAAAGTGGCGCATCGCCGCAATTTGGGCCTGACCAGCCGCGCCAAGCTAGGATTGCAGGTCGCCGTCAGCATCGTCATCGCATCGATGCTGATCGCCATGCAGACCTACAGCATGTATTCCACCAAGCTCATCGTGCCTTTCTTTAAACAGTTTCACCCTGATCTGGTGCTCGGGACGCTCGAACGCAATCCTCATCTATGGCCGCTGGCCTTTCTACCCTTCATGGGGTTTGTGGCGTTAGTGATTGTGGGTTCGAGCAACGCCGTGAATCTCACCGACGGGCTCGATGGGCTGGCCATCGGATGCACAGTAATCGCCGCGGGCGCGCTCACCGTGCTCACCTACGTCAGCGGGCATGCGACGTTCGCGACTTACCTGGAGCTGCAGCGCATGCCCCAAGTGGCCGAGTTGACCATCTTCTGCGGGGCCATGGTCGGATCGTCGATCGGGTTTCTTTGGTACAACGCCCATCCAGCGGAAGTGTTCATGGGCGATGTAGGATCTCTGGCCCTGGGCGGCGCGATCGGCACCGTTGCCGTCATCATCAAGCAGGAACTGTTGTTACCGTTCATCGGCGGGGTATTCGTCATTGAAGCCGTATCGGTGATCCTGCAGGTCGGCTCGTATAAACTGCGCAAGAAGCGCATCTTCAAGATGGCGCCACTGCATCATCACTTCGAGTTGTTGGGCTGGTCAGAGTCGAAGATCATTGTGCGCTTCTGGATCGCGTCGCTGGTGTTCGCCTTATTCGCGCTGACCACGCTGAAACTGCGATGATTTTTCACCACAGAGGAACAGAGGCGCCGAGAACGGCAAGAAATAGAATTCAGTTTTCCTCCGTGTCTCTGTGTCCTCTGTGGTGAAATGAACTCAGATGGAACTCAACAACAAACGCGTGCTGGTCGTAGGCCTTGGTAAATCCGGCGTGGCGTCGGCTCTCTTCATGAAAGCCCACGGCGCCAAGGTGACCGTGTCCGACACCAAGAGCGGCGACGAACTCCGTAACGAGATTCCGGTGCTGCTGGATCACGGCATCACCGTCGAGACCGGTGGTCACGGCGACCGCACCTTCCGCGGGCAGGATTTGATCGTGGTTAGCCCCGGCGTTCCGGTGGACGCGCCACCGCTGGTGCAAGCGCGTGCTCTGGGCGAGACTGTGATTGGCGAGATCGAACTCGCAGCGCAGTTCCTGCCCGGCCCCATCGTGGCCATTACAGGATCGAACGGCAAGACCACGACCACGACTCTCACGGGCGAGATCATGACGGCTGCGGGATTTCCGGCGCTGGTGGGCGGCAACATCGGAACGCCCGCCATCTCGCTGGCCGAGCGTGCCAAGCCGGAGACCGCGATCGTGTTGGAGGTTTCGAGCTTCCAACTGGAAACGATTCAGACCTTCCGCCCGAAGGTTGCGGTTGTGCTCAACGTTACGCCAGACCACCTCGACCGTCACCGGACGCTGGAAGTTTACGTGAACGCGAAGGCCCGGATTTTTGAAAATCAGCAAGAAAACGACTTCGCCGTACTCAACGCCGACGATCCGACCTGCGTGGCCATGGCATCGCGCACTCGCGCTCAAGTGTTCTGGTTCAGCCGGCAGAAAGAAGTGCGGCAGGGCGCATGGGTGCACGGCGGCAACATCGTGTTTCGCGAGGCGGGCGGGGAAAAAGGAACGTCGCAACGCGAGGTTCTGCAAGTTTCCGAGATTCCGCTAAAAGGCGCTCACAACCTGGAGAACGTACTGGCGGCAGTGTGCGCCGGCGTGCTGATGGGATGCGCGCCGGAAAAGATTCGCCAGGCCGTGCGCGACTTCAAGGCCGTCGAGCACCGCTTGGAATTTGTGGCCACGATTGGTGGAGTCGACTACTACAACGATTCCAAGGCCACCAACGTGGATGCGACGATCAAGGCGCTCGAGTCTTTTCCCGCGAACATCCACCTCATTCTCGGGGGCAAAGACAAAGGCAGCGACTACACCGTACTCAATGACCTGCTACGAAAGCGCGTGAGGCGCGTGTACACGATTGGCGCGGCCGCGGCGAAGATCGAGTCGCAGATCGTTTCCGAAAAGAATGGCGGTCCCGAAGTCGTGCATGCGGAAACGCTGGAGAATGCCCTCCGCAAAGCCAACGCTGCCGCGCAGTCAGGAGACGTCGTGCTGCTGGCCCCCGCCTGCGCCAGCTTCGATCAGTTCAAGAGTTACGAGCACCGCGGGAAAGTGTTCAAAGAGATCGTGAGCGGATTGGCAGCCGGGAAAACCTAGGCGAAGACGCTCACAATCCACCGCGAACCAAATCAGTTAACCCACCGAGCTCAACAATCACCCTCTCCTCTGACCGCGCGTGGTGAAATAGATGTCCCCATGGCGAAGCGTGTGAGTGTCGACCGCTGGCTGTTTACCGTCACCATGCTGCTGGTGTTTATCGGTCTGGTAATGGTCTTCTCCGCGTCGGCGGTGATGGCGCGCGAGCGCTTCGGGTCGGAATACGCCTTCCTGTCAAAGCAGTTGGTATGCGCGGTGGCGGGGCTCGCCGCCATGGCTGTTGCCATGCGCGTGGACTACCGGCGCTACAAGCACCCGGCCTTGGTGTTTTCGGTGATGGGCGTGACCACACTGCTCCTGATCTCCGTCTTCTTCCTCGACCGCTCGCACAATACGCATCGCTGGATTCACGCCGGTGGATTTTCCCTCCAGCCATCAGAGTTAGCCAAGCCGGTGCTGATTCTGTTTCTCGCCTACTTCTTGGAGAGGCGTGCGAAGACGATCGATGACGTGCGCAACACGCTGCTGCCCGCGGCCGTGCCGGTCCTCGTCTTCCTCGGCCTGATCGTACTGCAACCCGACCTCGGCACCGCCATTGCCTGCGCCGGAATCGCCGCTTGCATCCTGTATGTAGCCGGCATGCGCTTGCGGTATTTCGCTTACGCCTTCGGAGCCTCGCTGCTGCCGCTTTACCTGTTGATCTTTCACGTGGCGTGGAGGCGTGACCGCATCTTGGCATTTCTGAATCCCTACGCCGACCGCCAGGGCTCTGGATTCCACATTATTCAATCGCTGATCGCAGTGGGCACTGGCGGCGTGACCGGCATGGGACTGATGGAAGGCAAGCAGAAACTGTTCTACCTGCCCGAACCCCACACGGACTTTATTTTCGCGGTCACTGCAGAAGAACTGGGCCTGGTCGGTGCCATGGTCGTGGTGACGTTATTCGCCATTTTTCTGTGGCGCGGGATGCGGGCTTCGTGGCGCACCGAAGACCTGTTCGGCCGCTACCTCGCCGTCGGAATCACCAGCATGGTGGTGCTGCAGGCGTTCATCAATATCAGCGTCGTGCTCGGCATGATGCCGACGAAAGGAATTCCTCTCCCGCTGGTGTCGTACGGAGGATCATCGCTGTTTGTGACGCTGGCGTGCGTCGGCGTGCTGCTGAACATCACCAAGCAAGCGGAATGAAAGAGCCCGACGCTCGATCCGCTACTGCTTCACCATGTGGTCGCGTAACCACGCTGCCAGCGTCTCTTCACTCGGATCGCCCGCGGCGAGCGCCATCATCGTCGAAATGCAATCAGCATCGTCGGCATCGAGAGTCCAGTGATTCAGATTGAGGAACAGTTCCATCACTACGAAAGCCGCGCGCTTGTTCCCGTCGAGAAACGCATGATTGCGAGCTATTCCAAAAGCGTAAGCCGCGGCCAGCGAGGCCGCATCTGGATGGTCACAATAGGCTTCAAGATTGTGCGGGCGAGCCAGCGCAGAGCTGAGAAGTCCCTGGTCGCGGATGCCGGCAATGCCCCCGTGCTCGGCGAGTTGCGCTTCGTGAATGGCGAGGACAACGTTATCAGCGATCCAGATCCAGGCCACGGCTACTTGGCCAGTTCACGCAATACATTGCGGCGCTTCTTCATGATGCGTTCAGCGGCCTTCATTTGTTTTTCGAAGGCAGGATCGTAGGGAGTGATTCGATATCCATCAGGCGACTCCGTCAGGTAAACGATGTCACCTTTTTCGACCTTCAGGTGCGAGGCAGCTTCTTTCGGAAGGACGAAGCCGACGGAGTTGCCGATCTGCATGAGCTTGAGGGAAATCATTGTAATAACGAATGTTATTACATAATTCCGCGAACGTCAATCCCCAGTCCTTACTTTGGGGACCCGCAATCGGCAACTGATTGAATCCCCTGGGTTTCGCTGAGATATATTCAGATCATGCGGGCCATCCTCGCGGGCGGCGGTACCGGCGGTCACGTGATCCCTGCGCTGGCCATTGCCAATGAACTCAAGAAAAGTTACGCCGCTGAGTGTCTCTTCATCGGAACCGCGCGCGGAATCGAGAACCGCCTTGTGCCCGCCGCCGGATATCCCCTGCAACTGGTGCGCGTGGGCGCTTTGAAAAATGTGAGCCTGGTGACGCGTCTCAAGACATCTTTCGACCTGCCCCGCGCCGTCTGGGACGCCAGTCGCATGCTGAATGAATTTGCGCCGGATGTGGTCATCGGAGTGGGCGGCTACGCCTCCGGCCCGGCTATGCTCGCGGCCGTGGTCAAGCATATTCCGACGCTGGCCTTCGAGCCGAACGTCGTTCCCGGATTTGCCAATCGAGTCGTCGCTCGATTCGTGTCTGGGGCAGCGGTCCACTTCGAAGAGACCGCGAAATACTTTCGCCACGCCGAGGTGACCGGCGTTCCCGTGCGACAGGCATTTTTCGAGATCGCGCCCAAGCGCGGCGGGACGCCAACTCTGCTCGTGTTCGGTGGAAGTCAGGGCGCGCACGCCATCAACGATGCGATGATTCGTTGCCTTCCCGTGTTGCAGCGCGAGGCTCCGGGCATTCACATCATTCACCAGACGGGTGAGCGTGACTATAATGACGCGCTGGCGGCGTATCAGGGTTCAGGTGAGTCAGCGGAAATTTTCAAATTTATCGAAGATATGCCCGCCGCCTTCGCGCGCGCCGATCTCGTCGTATGCCGGTCGGGTGCGAGCACGGTCGCGGAAATCGCGGCCGCAGGCAAGCCTGCAGTCTTCGTTCCGTTCCCGCGCGCGGCCGACGACCATCAGCGGGTCAACGCCGAAGCGCTGGCAAAGCACGGCGCAGCAGTCGTGGTGGAAGAGTCGAAGCTCGAAGGAGTCTGGCTCGCGGAAACGATTGCAGCCCTGTTGCAAGACCCGCGCCGTCTGCAACAGATGAGCCACGCAGCGAGGGAACTGTCGCATCCGAACGCCGCACACGACATTGCGGCAATGGCCGCAAGAGTCGGAGGAATCGAGGGGATTGAGTAATTGAGAAGATTGGTAATTGAGGAATTGGAAAACTCGGTGTGCAGGTAGTCACCAGGCGCAGCATGCAAGCGCCTGACTCAATTCCCCAATTACAAATTACCCAATTACTCAATTGATTTATGTTTGCCAAAATTCAACACATCCATTTCGTAGGCATCGGCGGCATCGGCATGAGTGGTATTGCCGAGGTGTTGCTCAATCTCGGCTACAAAGTCTCGGGCTCGGATTTGAAGAGTTCCGCAGTGACCCAGCGTCTAGCCGGCCTGGGCGCCTCCACGTTTGAAGGACATCGCGCCGAAAACATAGGTGGCGCCGAAGTGGTCGTAACCAGTTCCGCAATTTCTCCAGAGAATCCCGAGGTGACCGAAGCCCACAAGCTTCACATCCCGGTAATTCAGCGCGCCGAGATGCTGGCCGAGTTGATGCGCCTGAAATATGGCATCGCCATCGCAGGCATGCACGGCAAGACCACCACAACTTCAATGGTCGCGGCGGTGCTGGCGGGCGGCGGACTTGATCCGACCGTCGTCGTTGGCGGCCGCGTCGACGCCATGGGGTCCAACGCGCGCCTCGGCAAATCGCAATACCTGGTTGCCGAGGCCGACGAGAGCGACCGGTCGTTCCTGAAGCTGTCCCCAATTCTCTCGGTCGTCACCAACATCGACCGCGAGCACATGGACACCTACCGCAACATGCGCGACGTGAAGAAGACGTTTCTCGAATTCATGGACCGCGTGCCCTTCTACGGGATGATCGTGGCCTGCAATGATGATCCCCTGCTGCGCCGCCTGCTGCCAGATGTCCAGCGGCGCACCGTGACCTATGGAACCAGGCGCGGCTCAGATTTCCTGATCAAACTGGATGAGACGAGGCACGAAGCCCTTGGCGATGCCCGCCCCCTTAGCCGCTTTCGCGTGAGCTACGGAAAAGCGGGCGGAAGCAAAAGAGATCTCGGCGAATTCACGCTACACGTCCCAGGCGTGCACAACGTGCTGAACGCGACGGCCGCCATCGCCGTCGGCGTGGGCCTCGACGTCAATGTCGACGCCATCCGCACCGCACTCGACCAGTTTCGCGGCGTCGATCGCCGCTTCCAATTGCGCGGACGCGCCGCCGGCGTCAGCGTCATCGACGACTACGGCCACCATCCCACCGAAATCAAGGCCACGCTGGCGGCGGCGCGGCAGTGTGGATTTGGCAAGATCCATGTCATCTTCCAGCCGCACCGCTACAGCCGCACCCGCGATCTGATGCAAGACTTCACCACCGCCTTCGGCGATGCCGACTCGCTGTCCGTCCTCGACATCTACGCCGCGAGTGAAAAGCCCATCGAGGGAATTACCGGAGAGACGTTGGCCGCGAACATCCGAGAAAAAAGTGGGAAAACTGTCCGATATGCGGGTTCCTTCGCCGATGCAGTCAGCGCCGCCGCCTCGTCGGCACAGGACGGCGACATGATCCTGACGCTCGGCGCTGGTAGTGTCTCTCAAATAGGCCCGATGATTCTCGACAGACTGAAAGAACTCGCAACGGACGCTCGTTCCGGATACTGACAATACCGACTTGGAACGAGCTGTTTTCATCCGAGGATGCATAGCCTATGACAGACTGGTTCGCGCGCTCCGTCTTACACGTGACAGACGTTGAGGCCTCGCTCCGCTTTTACGTTAACCTGCTTGGCTTCACGAGCCCCTGGCGCTACGACGAGGACGGCAGAGCGCACGTCGCACAGGTCGAACGGCAGGGCTGCGCACTCATCCTCGCCGACACGTGGCCGGAGAAGATTGGCAAGGGTCTGGTATTCATTTCCCTGAACACCGAGCCGGAGGAGCAGGTTGCCGCTTTGGACGCGCTGCGCGCGGAACTCGAGGCCAAGGGCGCTCCGGTCAAGGAGGGTTCGTGGGGCTACCGACTTCTGGTGGTCGATGATCCCGACGGCAATCAGCTCTTCTTCAACTATCCGAGCGAGACGGCATCCGGCAAGACTGCTTAGAGATAAGCGTCATCGTGCAGCTTCGCCTCGCCGGAAGATGCGGGTAGCGAGCGCAGTTGCGCAGCTCCGGACAGCAGCCCTTGCAAATCGCCGCCGCACTCGTAGACCTCGCCTTCCCAGGGAACCGTTTGCCTGGCCCATCCGTATCTTCCCTTGCTAACGGATCACTTTGCGCTTCGTCTATCAGCCATAAGGGGTTAAGGCGATGAAAACACAAGCAATGGGATGGTTGGTCGCAGCGGTGCTGGCGGCCGGATTGAATGCGAGCTACCACAATGGCGGCCTCGAGTGGGCGCATCGGGTTGCAGACCGCGTGGGCGATCAGTCGGCGGCAGTGCTGGCCCTGGCCTTGGGACGGGCAGATGAGTTCCTGAACCGGTCGCGGATGGTGTCGGCGCGGAGTGAGACCGCATCCTGCCGCCTCTCGACGGCGCTGGCGCGGGTCCAAACCCGGGTCGCTCGGTCTGAGGCGCAGGCCGATTATCGCTTCGAATTCGTGTCGGACCGCGAGCGGGCTCAGATGGACCGGATGGAAGCGGCTCGGGCTCGAATCGAGGCCCGCGTCGCACGTATCCGTATTCCCGCAGTGACCGTGAACCCCGTCAGCTTCAATTCGGTCCGCGTTTCGGAGATCGGTGTCCCCGAGATCGATCTTCAGGACGTGCATGTCAATGCGCCAGAGATCCATGTTGGGGATATCCAGATCCCGTCTGCTTGCCCTCGAGTTCGTGTGAATCTCCCGCGGCTTCCAGTGGTGAAGGCGCCGGTGGTTCACATCCAGACCAGGGGTGCGGGCCCGGTTTAACGGTAAGGAATTTCGAACACGAGATTTCAGTTTTGCCTGCTGAAAAGATGGCGCGGAAAACAAGCCGCGCCTCTTTATACTTCCTGCCCGCACTTTTTGCTCCCGCCCGCGAAATTTCCGTGGCACCATCGTGCCCGTTCCCAATCCGGTTCCTGCCTGTGCAAAAGAACCAATCTTTTGTCTATCTCAAGAGAAAAAATGCGGCTATATTGAAAAGGCTCAGCGATTCCTCGACGACAACTGACCTGAACTGATGGCGCGAAAGAGCAGTTCCACCATCATGCAGGAGGAGTTGTACCCACCCAGCGCCGACCGTTCTCACACAGAATCGGTGCGCGAGGAGCTCGATGACGCGCGCCTGATGGACCTGGATGTAGCCGAGGAATCCCCATTCCTGCGTGGGCAAAAACGTGTCTCCGCCCGCCGCAGTTCGCTTCCCAAGAAAACTGCCAACCGCCTGCTGTGGGCTTGCATCACGGCTGCGATTCTGTGCCTGGTCGTCATCATCGCCGCCGGCTTGTACCAGTACGGTGAGCGCTCTTGGCGATTTCGCGTGGAGTCGAGCGACAACATCGAAATCACCGGCATGGAGAATGTGACCAAGGCGCAAATCATGGAAGTGATGGGCGCCGACATCGGACGCAATATTTTCTTTGTTCCGTTGTCGCAGCAGAAGACGCAGCTTGAACAGATCCCCTGGGTCGAATCCGCCAGCGTGATGCGCTTCGTGCCCAATCGACTGAAGGTGGAAATTCAGGAGCGCACTCCGGTCGCATTCGCCCGCGTGGGCCCGCGCATCTTTCTGATCGATGCCGGCGGCACGCTGATGGAGTTGCCGCAGAAGCACAAATATTCCTTCCCCGTCATTCTGGGGATGAATCCCGGCGAGCCGCTTTCCACGCGGGCTCCCCGCATGAAGGCCTACAACGAATTAGTGCAGGAGCTCGATTCCGGCGGCGCACACTACTCGCAGGATCTGAGCGAAGTGGACCTCACCGATCTCGAGAATTTGAAAGTGCGTGTGAATGATCCCGCTGGCGATGTGCTGGTTCAGCTCGGTTCATCGGACTACTTGAGCCACTACAGGATTTATGTGAGCCACGTGCAAGAGTGGCGGCAGCAATTCCAGAAGCTGGAGTCAGTGAATCTTCGCTATGACAAGCAAGTCATCGTCAATCCCGACATGGAAGGGCGGCCGAAGCAAGCCGCGCTCGCCCCATCCGCCGCGAAAGCGGCTGTCGCGGCGGGCGTGAAGCCGGCAGCTTTAATCACCCGGTTCGGCCCGCACGAGAAACCGCTTCCCAAGCCAGCGTTTGAGTTAACGGAGAAGAAGCTCGATCCCAAGTCGGCTGCCGCGAAGAAGCCGGCAGCGAGACCGAGACTCAAGAAGGCTAAGGCCACTGCGGGCAAAGGCGTTGCTCCAAAGAAAACAGTAGGGAAGGCGTCAGCGTCAGCACCGAAGCCCGGAACCGCGACTGCTCATGCTGCACCGCATCGGCCAGAAACTCGGTCCGAGGCAAGGAAACCCGTGCCAGCTGCGCCATTGGCGGCCGCGAAGCCCGGAATCCCCAAGCCGAGTCCAGCCATTGCGAAGCAGCAGGCGACCGCAGGTCCCAATTGATTACAGGTTCAGGTTACGAGTTCTTAAGGATTACGAGTTTCAGAAAAACGACGTCAGGGAATTCATAGAGCATGGGGAACCAGCAGGGAAGCTTTCTTACCGCAATTGATGTTGGCAGCGCCAAGACCTGCGCGCTGATGGCGGAGCTCACCGACAACGGTGTTCGCTATCGCGGACACGGTGTCGCCGAATCGCGCGGATCGCGCAAAGGCGTCATCGTTGACCTCGAGAAAGCCGTCGCCTCGATCCAGAAGGCGGTCGAGGGCGCGGAAGACGTTGCGGGGGCGGCGGTCGAGCATGCCATCGTCGGCATCGGCGGGGCTCACGTGCGCGGCGTCAACAGTCATGGCGGCATCAGCCTGGGCACGCGTCCGCGGGAGATCGGTCGCGACGAAATCAAGCAGGCCGTCGACCGGGCTCGCGCCATCCCTCTGCCGGCAGACCGTGAGATTCTGCATCTGCTGCCGCAGGAATTCATTCTCGACGATCAATCGGGTGTGCATGATCCGCTGGGCATGATGGCGGCGCGCCTCGAAGTGCGGGTCCACATGGTGACCGCTGCGACCAGTGCAACCCAGAACGTGATCACAGCCGTGAACAAGGCCGGTGTGCACGTGGATGACACTGTCTTCGAGCCTCTGGCCGCGGCCGATTCGGTGCTCCGTTCCGATGAGCGCGAACTCGGAGTTTGCCTGGCCGACATTGGAGCGGGCTCGACTGAACTGATTGTCTTCCAGCAGGGCGCGGTCGCCTTTACCGGAGTGATTCCCGTGGGCGGCGACCACTTCACCAGCGACCTTTCCGTTGGGCTGTGCACGCCGCTGGCCGAGGCGGAGAAGATCAAGAAGGTCTACGGCAATGCGATCGTTACGCTGATTCCCGAAGGCAACGAAGTAGAAGTACCGTCCGTCGGAGACCGGCCCTCGCGCCTGATGCCACAGCGCTTGGTAGCGGAAATTCTCGAGCCCCGTGCGCGCGAACTGTTCGAGATGATGCGCGACACCCTGCGCCAGAGCGGTATGTTCGATATCTGCATCGCCGGCATTGTTCTCACCGGAGGAGCGTCTCGCCTGCCCGGAATCTTCGACGTGGCGGAATCGGTGTTGCGCCGCTCGGTGCGCCTCTCCTGGCCTGCTCCATTGGCCAAGATGCCGTCGACGTTGTCCGAGCCGGAATTCGCGACAGCCCTGGGCATGGTGAACTACGGCCAGCGCGCCCGCATCGCCCGTGGCCTTCAGGAAGATCGCTGGGGATCGAGGTTGAAAGCGCTTTTGGTAGGAAAAGGAGCGTAAGGCAGCGTTTCAAAGTTTCAGTGTTTCAAGGTTTCAAAGACCCTGAAACTCTGAAACCTTGAAACTTTGAAACTTATTTCGAAGGTGAACCCTATGAGCAAAGATTCCAGCATTCGCATCAGCTTCAACGAAGAGGCCCGCAACGACGCCAAGATCAAGGTCATCGGCGTGGGGGGCGGCGGCGGCAACGCGGTCAACCGCATGATTGATGCCGGGGTGGAGGGCATCGAGTTCATCGTCGCCAACACGGACCTGCAGGCGTTGCGTATGTCGCACGCACCCGTGAAGCTGCAGCTCGGCGTCAAGCTCACCAATGGCCTGGGCGCGGGCGCGAATCCTGAAGTCGGGCGCAAGGCGGCTCTCGAAGACTCCGACAAGATCATCGAGGCCCTCGAAGGCGCGGACATGGTGTTCGTCACCACCGGCCTCGGCGGCGGCACCGGCACCGGAGCCGCTCCCATCATCGCGTCCCTGGCCAGTGAAATGGGCGCGCTCACGGTTGCCG
>Ga0265338_10000917_pt1 | contig 49659 bp, 43 predicted proteins | sample 42126metaG_FD_193579 | JGI IMG/M metagenome (GOLD analysis project Ga0265338, IMG submission 193579) | Rhizosphere microbial communities from Carex aquatilis grown in University of Washington, Seatle, WA, United States - 4-21-26 metaG | ecosystem: Host-associated > Plants > Roots > Rhizosphere...
CTGCATCCTGCGGCAGGCGCCCGCGGCCGAGATCCACGTCCGCTCGGTCCTCGCCGGTGACGGTGACGGCTCGGCCTGGGCTGCCGCCGTCGCGATCGCGGAAATGGCCCAGGCCGGGGTCGACGTTGTCAACCTCTCCTTCGGTGAATACCGCACCGACGACGACTCCGCTCCGATGGTGCTGCGGACCGCGGTCAACCGGCTCGGCCCCGACACCGTCGTCGTAGCCGCCGCCGGGAACAACGGCGACGTGGCCAGCCTGCCCGCGGACTTTGTCCCGCCCGGCCTGAAGGCGGACTCGGTCTCCTATCCCGCCGCGCTTCCGGACGTCGTAGGGGTCGGTGCACTCGACCGAAACGGGGACTGGGCGGCGTTCACTCCCCATCCTGCCCCGTGGATCCGGCTGCTGGCGCCCGGAGTCGGCCTCACCGGAGCGTACGTGCGCGGCCCGGTCCTCATCGAGCACCGGGACAGGGGCGGAAACCTGGTCGACTCCACGGAGGTACGCTTCCCTGGCCAGGCCATCTGGGAGGGGTGCTCCTTCGCGGCCGCTACCGTCAGCGGCGCGATCGCGGCTGGCACCGTGCCGGGACGCCGCGGCGCCCGTCAGTCACTCGGGGAGCTCCTCAGTCCGGACCCGGCCGGCCCCGACCGCGGTATCCGGCCCGCCGACCTGACTCGCAGCCGATGAGCTCCGACACCGCGGCCCCCCTGGTGGTCAGGGCCAGGGAGGGCGACGCGAAGGCCTGGGAACAGCTCGTTGAGCGCTACGCGCCGCTGGTGTGGTCAATTTGCCGCCGTTACCTGCTCAGCCCGGCTGACGCTGAAGACGTCAACCAGACCGTGTGGCTGCTCCTCGTCGAGCAGCTCGGCAACCTCCGGGAACCCGCGGCGCTGCCGGGCTGGCTGGCCACCACGACGCGCCGCGAGGCCCTGCGGGTGCTGCGCGCGACCCGCAAGTACGAGACCATGGGATCGGATGCGGACGTTGAGGCAACGGCGGATCCGTCCGCGCAGCTGATCGAGCAGGAAATCGTCGCGGCGGAACGCGACGCCGCCCTGGGCGCCGCGTTTGCCGAACTTCCGCCCAGGTGCCAGCGGCTGCTCTCTATGCTGATGGGCGATCCGCCGCCCTCCTACGCCGAGATCAGCCAGTCGATCCCGATACCGGTGGGGAGCATCGGCCCGCAACGGTCACGCTGTCTGAGCCGGCTGCGCCGGTCGCCCGTGCTCACCGCGCTGTACGGCGAGGAGATCAGTGCCGATGGCGGCACCACGGCGAAGAACCTCGAACGGGGAGGTGGGGTACATGCCTGATTTCTGGGATGATGGGGAGCTGCTCGATGCGCTGAAGGCAGCACTGAGCGCCAGGCGATGCGTCCCGCCCGGATTCATCGAGGCCGGCAAGAACGCGTACGCGTGGCACAACATCGACGCCGAGCTTGCCCAGCTCACCTATGACTCCGCCCGCGATCACGGCGACCTCGCGAGCGTGCGGTCGCAAACAGCCTCCATCCGGGCACTGACCTTTACCTCCACCCAGCTGACGATCGAGCTGGAGGTGGGCGACGACTGCCTGTACGGCCAGGTCATTCCGACGCGGCCGGGAATGATCGAGATTCAGGCGCACACCGGCACCGTGGGCGTGAGCCTGGTGGACGATCTCGGCTCCTTCCGCATCCAGCCCATCCCGGCCAACCCTTTCCGGCTGAGCTGCCGCATCGACGACGGAACCGAGGTCCAGACTCGCTGGATCACCTTCTAGCGTCACCACGGGGCGGCGTTGGCGGCGCGCAGCGCGCGGACGTAGCCCGCTCGCTCGTAGGCCGCCTGATCGGTGCCGGCGGGCACGGCGAGCAGTCCGCGCAGTCCGCCGACCGAGGTGTATCCCTTGCGGGCCATCCACTGAGACAAGCCGTCGAGCAGGACGGCGGCGTGCTGGGGACCGTGCCGGATCAACGCGGACGCGGTCATCACCACGTCGGCCCCGGCCAGCAGGTACTTGACGACATCGGCTGGTCCTTCGACGCCGCTGGTCGCCGCCAGTGAGGCACGGACCTGGCTGCGCAGCAGGGAGATCCAGGTGCGCGGCAGCCTGGCCTCGGCCGGGCTGGACAACTCCACCCCGGGCACCACGGCGAGGGTTTCCGGGTCGATGTCGGGCTGCAGGAACCGGTTGAACAGGACCAGGCCGTCCGCGCCGGACTCGTCCAGCCGCAGCGCCATCTCGCCGGGGGAACTGAACTGCGGGCCGAGCTTGACCGCCACCGGCACGGTAACCGCGTCTTTGACCTGGCACAGGATGTCGACGTGCCGTTGCTCGACTTCCCGGCCGGTCAGCCGCGGGTCACCCGCTACGTAGTAGATGTTGAGCTCGATCGCCGCGGCGCCCGCGTCCTGGATCGCCCGCGCGTAGCTGGTCCAGCCGCTGCGGGTCACGCCGTTGAGGCTGCCGATCACCGGGATGTCCACCGCCGCGGCCGCGCGCTCGAGCAGGCTCAGGTAGCGGCGCGGGCCGGTGTCGGTGTCCGCTCCGGCCGGGAAGTAGGACAGCGACTCGGCGAAGCTTTCGGCGCCGGCGTCGGCCAGCCGCGCGTTCCGCTCCGCTTCCCGGCGCAGCTGCTCCTCGAACAGGGAGTACAGCACGACCGCGCCGACCCCGGCGCCGGCTAGCCGGCGCACCCCGTCGAGGGTGTTCGAGAGCGGGGAGGCGGACGCGACGAGCGGGTTCCGCAGCGGCAGGCCCAGGTAGCTGGTCGAAAGGTCCATCAGCGGTCCTTCCGCGCGTCCGCCGGGAACTGGTGCGCGCCGCGGGTAGCCATGTCCTCGTAGGTGTCCCAGCGCTGGTCGACCGCTTCCTGGGCCAGCACACCCAGCCGCTCGGCCTCAGCCGGGTGGGTATTGGCGAGCGTGCGGTACCGCAGCTCCCGCTGGGTGTAATCGGCGAGCGCGATGCGCGGCCGCGGCGAGTCGAGCAGGAACGGGTTGCCGCCGGCCGCGCGCACCATCGGGTCGTAGCGCACCAGCGGCCAGTAGCCGCTGGCCACGGCACGGTACTGCTGGCTCAGCCCGTCGCGCATCTCGATGCCGTGCGCGATGCAGTGGCTGTAGGCGATGATCAGCGACGGCCCGTCGTAGGCCTCCGCCTCGCGGAAGGCGCGCAGGGTCTGCTGCGGGTCGGCGCCCATCGCCACCCGGGCGACGTACACGTAGCCGTAGGCGATCGCCTGCAGCGCGAGGTCCTTCTTGGGCACGGTCTTGCCGGCCGCGGCGAACTTGGCGACGGCGCCGAGCGGCGTCGCCTTCGACGACTGGCCGCCGGTGTTGGAGTAGACCTCCGTGTCGAGTACCAGCACGTTCACGTTGCGCCCGCTGGCCAGCACGTGGTCGAGCCCGCCGGAGCCGATGTCGTAGGCCCAGCCGTCGCCGCCGACGATCCAGACGCTGCGCCGGAGCAGGTGATCGGCCACGCTGCGCAGGTCGGCGGCGGGCCCGTCGGGTAGCCCGCCGAGCCGCCGCTTCAGCTCGGCGACCCGCTCGTGCTGCGCGCCCAGTTCCGACTCGGTGAGCTGCCGCGCGCCGAGGATCTCGTCGGCCAGGCTGGCGCCGACGCCCTCGCGCAGCCCGGCCAGGCGGTTTCTCGCCAGCTCGGTGTGCCGGTCGGCGGCCAGCCGGAACCCGAGGCCGAACTCGGCATTGTCCTCGAACAGGGAGTTCGACCAGGCCGGGCCGCGCCCGTCGGGGCCGGTTGTCCACGGGGTGGTGGGCAGGTTCCCGCCGTAGATCGAGGAGCAGCCGGTCGCGTTGGCGACCATCAGCCGCGTCCCGAACAACTGCGACAGCAGCTTGACGTACGGTGTCTCGCCGCAGCCCGCGCAGGCGCCGGAGAACTCGAACAGCGGCTGCAGGAACTGCGTGCCGCGCACGGTGCCGAAGTCCACCCGGGACCGGTCGGCCACCGGCAGCGTCTCGAAGAACGCGATGTTGTCCCGCTCCGCGCTCACCAGCGGCTCGCGGGGGGCGAGGTTGATCGCCTTGCGGGCCGGGTCCTGCGGCGCCCCGACCGGGCAGGCCTGCACGCACAGCTCGCAGCCGGTGCAGTCCTCCACGTACACCTGCAGCGTGAAGCGGGTGTCCGGGAGACCGCGGGCGTCCAGCGGCGCTGACCGGAAGTCCGCCGGCGCGCCGGCCAGCAGCGACTCGTCGTAATAGGTGGACCTGATCACGCTGTGCGGGCACACGAAGCTGCAGTTACCGCACTGGATGCACAGGTCCGGGTCCCATTCCGCGACCAGCTCGGAGACGTTCCGCTTCTCGTACGCCGCGGTGCCGCTCGGGTAGGTGCCGTCCGCCGGCAGCGCGCTGACCGGCAGGTCGTCGCCGCGCCCGGCCATCATCGCGGCGGTGACGGTGCGGACGAACTCCGGCGCGCCCGCGGGCACCACCGCCGGCAGTTCCCGGACCGAGGTCACCGCGGCCGGCACCTCGATCCGGTGCAGCCCTTCCAGCGCGCGGTCGACGGCGGCGTGGTTCCGCGCGACCACCTCGGCCCCGCGGCGGCCGTAGGTCTTGGCGATCGCCGACTTGACCTTGGCGATCGCCTCTTCCCGGGGCAGCACCCCCGAGATGGCGAAGAAGCAGGTCTGCAGCACGGTGTTGGTCCGCCCGGCCAGCCCGGCGTCGCGGGCGATCCGGTCGGCGTCGATCGCGTACACCTCGACCCGCTTGGCGAGGATCTTCTCCTGGACCGGACGGGGCAGCGCGTCCCACACTTCGTCCGCCGCCTGGGCGCAGTTAAGCAGCAGCGTCGCCCCGGGTGCGGCCAGGCCGAGCACGTCGACCCGGTCCAGCAGCCCGAAGTGATGGCAGCCGACGAAGCCGGCCTGGCGCACCAGGTAGGGCGCGCGGATCGGCTCCGGCCCGAAGCGCAGGTGCGAGACGGTCTGCGAGCCCGATTTCTTCGAGTCGTAGACGAAGTACCCCTGCGCGTTCAGGTTCTCCTCGGCGCCGAGGATCTTGATCGTGTTCTTGTTCGCGCCGACGGTTCCGTCCGAGCCGAGGCCGAAGAAGACCGCGCGGACCGTGCCGGGCGGCTCGATGTCCAGCGACGCGTCGTACGCCAGGCTCAGCCCGGACACGTCGTCGGTGATGCCGATCGTGAACCGGCGCCGCGGCTGGTCACGGGCCAGTTCGGCGAACACCCCGGCGACCATGCCGGGGGTGAGCTCCTTGGAGGACAGGCCGTACCGCCCGCCGGTCACCAGGGGCAGGACCGCGCGCTCGCCGCTGGTGGTCGCCTCGGCCAGGGCGGCGACCACGTCGAGGAACAGCGGCTCGCCGCTGGAGCCCGGCTCCTTGGTCCGGTCGAGCACCGCGACCCGGCGCACGCTCGCGGGCAGCGCGTCAAGCAGCTCGCGGGCCGGGAACGGCCGGTACAGCCGGACCTGGAGCAGGCCGACCCGCTCACCCCGCGCGGACAGGTGGGCCACCGTCTCGCCGACGGTCTGCGCGGCCGAGCCCATCACCACGATCACCCGCTCGGCTTCTGGGTGACCGGCGTATTCGACGTTGTGGTAGCGGCGGCCGGTGCGCTCGGCCAGGGCGTCCATCGCGTCCTGGACCGCGCCGGGGACCGCGGCGTAGAACGGGTTGACGGTCTCCCGGGCCTGGAAGTAGACGTCCGGGTTCTGCGCGGTGCCGCGGATGAACGGGTTCTCCGGTGACAGCGCCCGCCCGCGGTGCGCGCGGACCAGTTCCTCCGGCACGAGCGCCCGCAGGTCGTCGTCGGACAGCAGCTCGACCGTGTTCAGCTCATGCGAGGTGCGGAACCCGTCGAAGAAGTGCACGAACGGCACCCGGGTGGCCAGGGTGGCGGCCTGCGCCACCAGCGCGAGGTCATGGGCCTCCTGGACCGACGCGGCGGCGAGCAGCGCGAAACCGGTCTGCCGCACCGCCATCACGTCCGAGTGGTCGCCGAAGATGGACAGCCCCTGGGCGGCCAGTGACCGGGCCGCGACGTGCAGTACGGCCGGGGTCAGCTCGCCGGCGATCTTGTACATGTTGGGGATCATCAGCAGCAGGCCCTGCGAGGCGGTAAAGGTCGTGGCCAGCGCCCCGCCCTGCAGCGCGCCGTGCAGCGCCCCGGCCGCCCCGCCCTCGCTCTGCATCTCGACGACGGCGGGCACGCTGCCCCATACGTTGGGCCGGCCCTGGCTGGACCACTCGTCCGCGAGCTCGGCCATCGGCGACGACGGCGTGATCGGGTAGATGCAGCAGACCTCGTTCAGCCGGTAGGCGACCGACGCCGCCGCCTCGTTGCCGTCGATCGTGACACGCGTCATCAGTCCTCCGGGACCATCTCGATCGAGTGCACCGGGCACTGCTCGTAACACGCGCCGCAGCCCGTGCACCGGTCGTAGTCGAACTCGTAGCGGTGCCCGGGACCCAGCTTGATCACCGCGTCCTCCGGGCACGCCCCCAGGCAGCCGTCGCACTCGCAGCAGTTGCCGCACGACAGGCAGCGGCTTGCCTCATAGGCCGCCTCCCGCTCGGACAGGCCGCCGACTACCTCCGCAAAACCCCCCACCCGTTCCTCCGGCGGTGCCTCCGGCTGCTGCCGGCGGGCGGCGTCACCGAAGTACCACAAGTTCAGGTCGCCGAACTCGACAAGCTCGTGCTTCGGCCCGTTCGCGGGCGCGGTACCGCGCAGCCAGGCGTCGATGTTGCGGGCCGCCTTCTTGCCGTGCCCCACGCCGACCGTCACGGTGCGCTCGGCCGGCACCATGTCGCCGCCGGCGAACACGCCGGGGCAGCCGGTCATCATCGCCGCCGACACCTGCACGGTGCCGTCGCGCTGGAACTCCACCCCCGGCACCCGGCGCAGGAACCCGGTGTCGGTGTCCTGGCCGAGCGCCAGGATCACGGTGTCCGCGGCGAGCGTCTCGAACCGCCCGGTCGGCTGCGGGAACCCGTTGTCGTCCAGTTCCATGGCCTCGACGGTCAGCTCCGGGCCGTCGAACGCGGTGATCGTGCGCAGCCAGTTGATCCGCACGCCCTCCCGTTCGGCCTCCTCGGCTTCCTCCTCGTGGGCCGGCATCTGCGCCCGGGTCCGCCGGTAGACGATGGTCGCGTCGTTCGCGCCCAGGCGGCGGGCCACCCGGGCGGCGTCCATGGCGGTGTTGCCGCCGCCGTAGACGGCGACGCGCCGGCCGATCACCGGCCGTTCACCCGAGGCGACACTGCGCAGGAACGACACCGCGTCCACGATCCGCCCCGCGTCCTTGGCCGGAATGTCGACCCGTTTGGACAGGTGCGCGCCGACCGCCACGAATACCGCGTCGAAGCCGCCGTCGCGCCGCTCGGCGTCCAGGTCCTCCACCCGGTGCCCGCAGGTGACGCGCACGCCAAGCGCGGCGATCCGGTCCAGCTCGCCGTCGAGGACGTCGCGTGGCATCCGGTAGGCCGGTATGCCGTACCGCATCATCCCGCCGGGCTGCTCCCCCGCGTCCCTTATCTCGACCTCGTGCCCCAGCCGGGCGAGGTGATAGGCGGCCGAGAGCCCGCTCGGCCCGGCGCCGATGACCAAGACCCGCTTGCCGCTGCGGGCCGGCGGCGGGGCAAACGACCATCCCCGTTCAAGCGCGAGATCACCGAGGAACCGCTCGACACCGTGAATCGACACCGCGCTATCGAGGCTGGCCCGGTTGCAGGCGCCCTCACACGGGTGATAGCAGACCCGGCCGTGGATCGCCGGCATCGGATTGTCGCTGACCAGCTGTTGCCACGCGCGCTCGTAGTCCCCTGCCTCGGCGTGGGCCAGCCAGGCCTGAATGTTCTCCCCGGCCGGGCAGCCCGCGTTGCACGGTGGCAGCAGGTCGACGTAGAGCGGTCGCTGCACGCGCACAGGGCCAGCCCGGGAGCGCCCGTGCAGCAGATCCGGCAACGGCGTCATATCTCGTCGCTCTGGTGACGGGGCCATAGGACGCAGGTTACGCCCGGTGACCTATCAAGCGTCAGGGACCTTCGGCCCTCGCTTGCCCGGCCGGGCTGTGCTGCCCCGGCCACCTCCCTATCAGCGCGGATTCAGCGGACTGTGAGCGCGCCGGGGGCGGCGAGTGCGGCCGCCGGGGCGTCCGCGATGCCCAGGCGCAGGTGCTCGATGTGGTAGACGGCCTGGTCGAGCAGCGCGGCGACGTGGTTGTCGTAGAGCGCGTAGACGATGTTCTTGCCCGAGCGGGTGCCGGTGACCAGGCCGAGGTTGCGTAGCAGGCGCAGCTGATGGGAGACCGCGGACGGCTCCATCCCGGCCGAGGAGGCCAGGTCGGTGACCGTGCAAGGGGCCTCGCGCAGCCGGGTGAGGATCATCAGCCGGCTCGGGGTGGCCAGCGCCTGGAGCGTGGTGGCGATCTTCCCGGCCGAGGCCGCGTCCAGGCGCGCGGCGGGCGCAGGGCGTTCTTTATGGCCCATGCTGGGAGCATAGCACCAGGGAACATATGAACAGGTCTTCAGGTGAGAAGGTACAATGGGCCGGTCACTTCGTTCCGTCCGGAGGAGATCAACCGGTGCCCGCGAGCCTGCTGGAAACGACCGCCGCGCCAGCTGCGGCCCCGCCCGCCGCGACCGCAGCCCGGCCGGGCGGGCTGCGGTCGCTGCCCGAGGTGCGGTGGGCGGCGCTCGCCACCGCGCTGTTCGCGGCCGGGCTCGCCGTCCATTTCGCGGCCGGCCCGGCTGCGCTGGCGTGGGCGTTCTTCCTGGCCTGCTACGCGGCCGGCGGCTGGGAGCCGGGGCTGGCCGGCCTGCGCGCGCTGCGCGACAGGACCCTGGACGTGGACCTGCTGATGGTGGTCGCCGCGATCGGCGCGGCCGCGGTCGGGCAGGTCCTGGACGGCGGCCTGCTGATCGTCATCTTCGCGACCTCCGGCGCCCTGGAGGCGGTCGCCACCCACCGCACCGCCCAGGCCGTGCGCGGCCTCCTCGACCTCGCCCCCGACCTGGCCACCAGGCTAGACGAGGCGGGCAGCGAGCAGGTCGTGGACGCGGCGGGCCTGCGGGTCGGCGAGGTCATCCTGGTCCGCCCGGGGGAACGCATCGCGGCCGACGGGCTGGTGCTGTCCGGCTCCAGCGACGTGGACCAGGCCACCATCACCGGCGAGCCGCTGCCCGCGGCCAAGAACCCCGGCGACGAGGTGTTCGCCGGGACCGGCAACGGCACCGGCGTCCTGCGGGTCCGGGTCAGCCGGGCCGCGTCGGACACCGTGGTCGCCCGGATCGTCGCCATGGTCGAGCAGGCCTCGGCGACCAAGGCCAGGACGCAGCTGTTCATCGAGAAGATCGAGCAGCGGTACTCGATCGGCATGGTCACCGCGACCCTGCTCTTGTTCGCGGTCCCGCTGCTGGCCGGCGCCGCGTTCCAGCCGGCGCTGCTGCGCGCGATGACCTTCATGATCGTCGCCTCGCCGTGCGCGGTCGTGCTCGCCACCATGCCCCCGTTGCTCGCGGCGATGGCCAACGCGGGCCGGCACGGCGTCCTGGTCAAGTCCGCCGTCGTGATGGAGCAACTCGGCGGCACCACCCGGGTCGCGTTCGACAAGACCGGGACCCTGACCGAGGGCACCCCGCGGCTGACCGCGATCACGGTCCTGCCCGGCACCGGGCTGGGCGAGCAGGAGGTCCTCGCCCTGGCCGCGGCGGCCGAGGCGCCGTCGGAGCACCCGCTGGGCCGCGCGGTGACCGCCGCCGCCCGCGACGCCGGGCTCGCGCCCGCCCGCGCGGATGAGTTCTCCGCGGCCCCCGGCCGCGGCGTGAGCGCCCTGGTCGGCGGCCGCCGGGTCGAGATCGGCAGCCCGGCGCACCTGCTCTGCGGCCAGGCCCACGCCGGGGCCGCTGCGCAGGCCGCAGAGCTGGAAGAGGGCGGCCAGACCGCCGCGGTGGTGCGGGTCGACGGTACCGTAGTCGCGGTGCTGGCCCTCGCGGACCGCATCCGCCCGGCCGCCGCGCCCGCGGTCGCCCGCATCACCGAGGTCACCGGCGCCGCCCCGGTCCTGCTGACCGGCGACAACCAGCGCGCCGCCGCCCGCCTGGCCGGCCAGGTCGGCATCAGCGACGTCCGCGCGGGCCTGCTGCCGCAAGACAAGGTGCACGCGGTCAACGACCTCCAGTCCCAGGGCGCCAGGGTCCTGCTGGTCGGCGACGGCATCAACGACGCGCCCGCGCTCGCCGCCGCCGCCACCGGGGCGGCGATGGGGCGCGCCGGGTCCGACCTCGCCCTGGACACCGCCGACGCCGTGATCATGCACGACGACCTGGCCACCATCCCCGCCGTGATCGCCCTTTCGCGCCGCGCCCGCCGGGTGGTCACCGCCAACCTGGCCATCGCCGCCGTCATCATCACCGCGCTGGTGACCTGGGACCTGGCCGGGCACCTGCCGCTGCCGCTCGGCGTGCTCGGCCACGAGGGCTCCACCGTCATCGTCGGCCTCAACGGCCTGCGGCTGCTGCGCGCCAGCGCCTGGCGCGAGGCCATCGCCGGCAGCCCGCGGTAGCGGGGAAGGCCCGTGTAAGCGGGTGATGGCTACCTTGAGGGACTTGGTCTCCGCTGCGCGGCCGAAGGTGTCGTAGGCGTCGATGATGTCTTCGAAGGTGAAGCGGTGGCTCACGAACTTCTCCGGTGTGAGCTTGCCCTGGGCGACCAGCTTGAGCAGCATCGGCGTCGTGGTGGCGCTGACCAGGCCCATCGTGATCGCGATGTCCTTGATCCACAGCTCCTGGAGTTTGAGTTCCACCGGCTTGCCGTGCACGCCGACATTCGCCACCGTCCCGCCGGGCCGGACGAGCTCGGTGGCCATCTGGAAGGTTGCGGGCATGCCCACGGCCTCGATCGCGACATCGACGCCGAGGCCGTCGGTCATGGCCAGCACCGCGTCCCGCCAGCCCGCATCGCCGCTGGTGACGCCGTCGGTGGCGCCGAAGCCCCTGGCTTGCAGGATCCGGTTGTCGTCGAGGTCGATGGCGATGATGCGAGAGGCGCCGTAGAGCCCGGCGGTCATCATCGCCGACAGGCCCACCGGCCCGGCACCGATGACGGCGACAACGTCTCCGGGCTTGACGCGACCGTTGCGCACCCCGATCTCGAAGCCCGTGGGCAGGATGTCGGAGAGCATGACCGCCGCCTCGTCGCTTACGCCCGCGGGCAGCTTGTGCAGGGAGTTCTCGGCGAAGGGGACGCGCACGTACTCCGCCTGGGTGCCGTCGATGAGGTAGCCGAAGATCCAGCCGACGCCGGAGGTGCCCTCATCGTCGAGGCAGTGCGAGGGCAGCTGCTGGTGGCAGTAGGAGCATGAGCCGCACGAGGTGACGCAGGAGATGATCACCCGGTCGCCGACGGCGAACTTGCTCACCGCCCGGCCGACCTCGGTGATCGTCCCGACACCCTCGTGCCCTAGAATCCGCCCGCTGGCCACCTCTGGGAGGTCTCCTTTGAGTATGTGCAGGTCGGTGCCGCAGATCGTGGTGATATCCACCTGCACGATCGCGTCAGTGGGGTTGATGATCTTCGGGTCAGATACGTGTTCCCACGCCTTCTGACCCGGTCCGTGGTACACCAGAGCCTTCATCGAATGACTTCCTTGTCGTCGCGTGCCGGTACTCCCGCAGGAGAAGACTGATCAAATGCCCGCAACCAGGCGGAAACCCGTCCATGGGACTGGCGACTGGGCAGCTGAAGATGCCAGCGCGACCTCCCGGTGAGCAAACGTCCGTGTCGGTACGGAACGCCACCGGGGTCCGGAGCAACGCCTATTCAGCAAAGCTCGGGTCGCAAGTTAAGTCATCGCAACCCGAGTTCAGCATACGCTTGAACGGGCACTTTGCATCCACCAGCTGCCCTGCGGGTAAAACAGAGCCGGAATCAGTAATCCCCTATACCTGCGCAGGATTCCGAACTCAAATTTCGTGGTTTGCCTCAGGTGCGACCGGATGAGGTTAACGCGCTGCCCTGGAGGCGGTGGGCGAGGGCCGTGTGGCGGCGGCCGGTGCCGGCGGTGCGGATGGCGGCGGCGAGGGCCTTACGGGAGCCGGCCAGGACGACGAGCTTCTTGGCCCGGGTGATGCCGGTGTACAGCAGGTTGCGCTGGAGCATCATCCACGCGCTGGTCGTGAGCGGGATGACGACCGCGGGGTACTCCGACCCCTGGGAGCGGTGGATGGTGACGGCGTAAGCGTGCGCCAGCTCGTCCAGCTCGTCGAAGTCGTAGGAGATCTCCTCGTCCTCGTCGGTGCGGACGGTGAGGGCGTGGTCTTCCAGGGACATGCCGGTCACGACAGCGGTGGTGCCGTTGAACACGCCGGCCGCGCCCTTGTCGTAGTTGTTGCGCAGCTGGGTGACCTTGTCGCCAACGCGGAAGACCCGGCCGCCGTAGCGGCGCTCCGGAGCGCCCTCCCGGAAGGGGGTCAGCGCCTCCTGCAGCAGCGCGTTCAGGTTCCCCGCGCCGGCCGGGCCGCGGTGCATCGGGCACAGCACCTGCACGTCGCGGCGCGGGTCGAGGCCGAACCTGGCCGGGATGCGGCGAGCCACGATGTCGGCGACCAGGGACGCGGTCGCCTCGGTCTCGTCGCTGGTAAACCAGAAGAAGTCCGGGTACCCGGACAGTTGCGGGGGGCGGCCTGCGTTGACCTTGTGGGCGTTGACGACGATGCCGGACTGCTGGGCCTGCCGGAAGATCTGGGTGAGCCGGACCACCGGGACGGTGCCCGCGCCGATCAGGTCTCGCAGCACCTCGCCCGCGCCGACCGAGGGGAGCTGGTCGACGTCGCCGACGAGCAGCAGGTGCGCGCCCGGCGGGACCGCCTTCACCAGCTTGTTCGCCAGGATGACATCGACCATCGAGGTCTCGTCGATCACGACCAGGTCGGCGTCCAGCGGATTGTCCGCGTCGTAGGCGGGGTCGCCGCCGGGCTGCAGCTTCAGCAGCCGGTGGATCGTCGCCGCCTCATGGCCGGTCAGCTCGGCCAGGCGCTTGGCGGCCCGGCCGGTGGGCGCGGCGAGGATCACCGTCGCGCCCCGTGCGCGGGCGAGCTCGACCACGGACCGGACGGTGAAGCTCTTCCCGCAGCCGGGGCCGCCGGTCAGCACCGCCACCTTCCGCGTCAGGGCGAGCTGCACCGCGTCGCCCTGCCCGGGGGCGAGGTCAGCCCCGGTCCGCGTCTTCAGCCAGGCGAAGGCCCTCGTCCAGTCCACCGCCTGGAACGCGGGGAGGCGGTCCTCGCCCGAAGCCAGCAGCCGCTTCAGCGTGGCGGCCAATGACCGCTCGGAGTGGTAGAACGGCGGCAGGTAGACGGCCTCCGTCACCTCGCCGGCGTCGCCTAGGCCGCCTGGGACCTTGTCGCGGATGGCGAGCTCCTCGGCGGACAGGTCGGGGACCTGGGCGGCCACCTTATCCGCCGGGACGCCGAGGATCTTCACGCCCTCGGCAACGAGCGTCTCCTCCGGCAGGTAGCAGTGCCCGTCGTCGGCGGCCTCGGACAGCGTGTAGGCAAGGCCCGCCTTGATCCGCTCCGGGCTGTCTTTCGCGATGCCGACGGACGCGGCGATGGTGTCAGCGGTCTTGAAGCCGATCCCCCAGATGTCGGACGCCAGCTTGTACGGCTCCCGCTTGACCGTCTCGACCGACTCGTCCCCGTACTTCTTGTAGATCTTCACCGCCAGGGACGTCGAGACGCCCACGCCCTGCAGGAAGACCATCACCTCCTTGATCGCCCGCTGCTCGGCCCACGCCGCGGTAATCCGCGCGCACCGCTTCGGCCCCAGCCCCGCCACCTCGATGAGCCGGGCGGGCTCGTCGTCGATGACATGCATGATGTCCACGCCGAAGTGGTCAACCATCCGCGTCGCCATCACCGGGCCGATGCCCTTGATCAGCCCGGACCCCAGGTAGCGGCGGATGCCCTGCTCGGTCGCGGGCAGCACGGTCGCATACGACCAGACCTCGAACTGCCGGCCGTACTTCGGGTGCGAGGACCAGCGGCCCCGTAGCCGCAGCGACTCCCCCACCTGCGCTCCCAGCAGCGGCCCGACCGCCGTCACCAGCTCGGTGCCCGCGCTCACCGGCCCGCGCCCCGTCCCCCGGTCCGGGGCGACCCGGGCGATCGTGTGCCCGGTCTCCGGGTTGCAGAACGTGACGCGCTCCAGCACGCCGTCCAAGACGGCGACGTTCTGGGCCTGCTGGCCTTGCCCGCCTGGGCGTGAATCGGGCGACGGGGGCACAGCCGCATTATGCCGCTCGTGCCCGCGGATGCGCGACCGCTTAGCTTAGAGTGGCTTGGCGCTGCTCAGCCGCGCCTGGAGACCTGTTCGGATGATCTTCCCCATCGCGTTCGTAGGCAGCGCCGCCGACCGGCCCCACACCTCCGGGATCTTGTACCGCGCTAGCACCGTCGCGCAGAACGACGTCAGCGTGGTCGCGTCCAGGGCTTCGTCGGCGGATACGACGAGCGCCGCCACCCGTTCCCCGAGCCGGGCGTCGGGAATTCCGAATACCGCCGCCGCGCTGACCGACGGGTGCCCGAGCAGGACGCTCTCCACCTCGGCGGGCGAGACGTTGGCGCCGCCGCGCACGATCATCAGCTTTTTCCTGTCCACCATGGACAGCCAGCGGTCACCGTCGACCGAGCCGATGTCCCCGGTCATGACCACATCCGAAGCGGCGGGGCGAACGGCTCCGTCCTCCCAGTTGCCCAGCGGCGGGCGCCAGCAGTTCGCCCAGGGACCGGTCGTCGCGGCGGTGATGCCAAGCTCGCCAGTGGAGCCCGCGGGCAGCGGACCGGCCCCCTCGCCGTATGCCCGGGCGGTCAGGTGCGGCAGGACCTGACCGCTCGCCCCGTCACGGCGCGCGCCGTCGACCGGGTCGATGGCGACAACCGTCGGCGCTTCGGACAGTCCGTACGTCGTCGTGACGGGAAGCCCGTGGGCTCGCGTGAACGCCTCTCGCACATGCCCGGGGCAGTGCCCGCCGCCTGCCCACACCTCCCGCAACGATGGCAGCTGCAGATGCGGCTGGCGGGCGAGGTCGAACAGTTGCGCTGGCGCCCCGTTCCAGACGGTGACCCGCTCACGTCTGATCCACTCGGCCACGCCGTCGCAATCGCGTCTGTCCATGACGACCGTGCACCCGCCGGCCAGCGACGTGACCAAGGTCGACAGCACGAGCATGTTCAAGATCGTAAACGGGAGGCAGTCTCCCTTGCGCAGGTCAGCTCCCCAGCCGCGGGTCGCGACAAGCACCGCCGCGGGTAGCACGAGGTTGTGCTGGCTATGCACGATCGCCTTCGGCCGTCCGGTCGTGCCGCTGGAGAAGGCGATCCCTGCGGGCGCGCGCGGATCGACAGCGACGACGGGAGCAGCATGCCGGGCGCCGATCAGGTCCGCCCACTGTTCGCGGTTGACCACGGCGCCGCCGTCAAGCAGGCATTTGCGTCCAGCGAGGATGACGGTCGGCTCCGCAACATCGGCCAGCGTCTGCTGCTCAGCCTCGGTGAGCCCCTCACCGATCCCGGCCCAGACGGCACCGATCCGCTGCGTGCCGTGGAACGCCACCACGACGTCGAGGTCGTTCGGCAGGCAGGCCGCCACCCGGTCGCCTGGCCGGACGCCAAGCTCCCACAGGGCACCGGCAGCCGCGTCGGCCGCGGCGTCAAGTTCGGCAACTGACAGCGTGCCGCCACGGCCGACGACCGCGGGCGCGGCTGGATCGCTGGCCAGGGGCCGGTCCAGGATGCTGGCGATCACGGGGATCTGCATCGTCGCATTCACCTCCCGATAGGTAACCGCGGCTAACATGTCAATGCTTGTGAGGTTAGCTGCCGGTGACGTGCATGGGAAGCTATGCTGACGGCATGTGCGCACTCCGGGCTCCGGGCGCGACCGCGTGACGGGCAGCCGCAGAAGCCGCGTGCCGCAGTTGCGCGTCGCGGAGGCAGTCGCCGGCGAGCTCAGGTCCCGGATCTTGGCCACGGACAGTGAATACCGGCTTCCCACCCAGGATCAGCTGGTCCTCGATTTCGGAGTCAGCTACCCCTCCATCCGCGAGGCCCTCCGCATCCTTGAAACCGAGGGGCTGGTCACGGTCCGCCGCGGCAACGTCGGGGGGGCGGAAGTGCACCGTCCGGACGAAACCTCGGCCGCCTATCACCTTGGCCTCGCACTGCAGGCCCGTAGGGCGACATTGGCCGACCTCGCGGCAGGCCTGCGGGCGATCGAGCCGCTGTGCGCCGCCGAATGCGCCAGGAGGCCGGACCGCTTCGAAGCCGTGATGCCGGTCCTGGCCGCCAACCTGGAGACCTCAGCCGGGCTGACGGGAACGGGAGCCGCGTTCACCAGGGCCGCCAGGGAGTTTCACGGGATACTGGTGCAGCTGAACCCCAACGTCACGATCCGGCACGTGGCGGGCAGCCTGGTGACCCTCTGGTCCGCGCAGGAGCAGGCCTGGGCAGAGGTCATGTCAGGCCGCGGCGAGTACCCGCCGCAGGGCGAGGCGGTCGAGGCGCTCCGCGCCCATCAGCGGATCGCCGACGAGATCGCGGCCGGGAACGCGGCCGACGCCGAACGCATCGCCCGTGCGCACCTGGCGGCGACACAGGAATTCATGCTCGCGCAGTTCCCTGATGGCATCGTGAACGTTTCATCAGGCGCGATGCGCCGGACCTGGCAGCCAGGGACCCAGTCATAGCTGTCCTGGTCAGCGCCAGGTCTCTTGCATATCATCTATATGATAGATACGATTCGTGAGTGACAGACGAACCGGAATCGATGCCGACGCGGCGGGCGGCACTTCGGCGGCAGCTCCGCAACCAGCTCGTGCTGCCCGCGATCGCGGCGCCGACGTTCCTGTGCAGCGGACCTGACCTTGCGGTGGCGGCCTGTGCGGGCGGGATCATGGGAACGCTGACCCTGAACAACTACCGCACCGTCGACGAGTTCGAAAAGGATCTCGCGGCGGTGCGCGCGGGGCTGGAAAAGGTCACCGATCGCGATCCCGGTCGGCGCATCGGCCTGCTCGCCGCCAACACGTCGCTGGACATTGACGTCGCTGAGATACGGCGGTTCGTCGGGCTGTGCGCCCGCTACGGCGTAGCGGTGGTCATCAGCGCCAACGGAGACCCGGCGGCCACGGCGGAGATCGTGCACGACGCCGGGCTGAGCATCTTCCACGACGTGACATCGGTGAAGCATGCGGAGAAGGCGATCGGCGCGGGGGTCGACGGCATGGTGGCCATTGGCGCCGGCGGGGGCGGGCACTCGGGCACGATCAGCGGGCTGGCGTTCGTGCCCATACTGCGCACGATGTTCGACGGGGTAATCGTCCTGGCCGGCTGCGTCTCGACCGGGGCCGTGATCCGCGCGGCGGAGGTTCTGGGAGCCGACCTGGCATACCTGGGTACCCGGTTCATCGCCACCCGGGAGTCCACCGCCCCCGATGAGTACAAGGCGCTCCTGGTGAGCGAACGGGCGGAGGACCTCACGTTCACCGCCGCGGTGAACGGGGTCTCGGCCAACTGGATGAAGGCATCCATCAGCCAGGCCGGGCTTGACATCAACACCATGCCGGTGCCGACGCGGCGAGGGACCGACCACCTGCCGACCGATGTAAGCCCCTGGCGTGACATCTGGAGCGCGGGCCAGGGCGTGTCGCTGATCGCGGACATCCCAAGCACGGCGGAGCTCATCGTGCGGCTGCGCGCCGAGTACGTGGCGGCATGTCACACGCCGGACATGGCAGCCACCGCCCGGCTGGCAGAAGCGTCATGAGCACCGACCTGATCCTTCGCTCGTGCAGCGATGCCGTCTGCACCCTGACGCTCAACCGGCCGGAGAAGCTCAACGCCCTGCGGACAGAGCACTTTGACCGGCTGAATGAGCACCTCGGGTGGCTGGAGTCCCAGGCCGGCACGGTGCAGTGCGTCATCATCCAGGGCGCCGGCCGGTCGTTCTGCGCGGGGGCGGACCTGGAATCCGCGCGGTCTCCTGCTCCAGGGATCCCGGTCTACAAGTCCCGGACCCTCCAGCGGCTGGCCACGCTCCCGATTCCCGTTGTCGCGAAGGTTCACGGGCATTGCGTGGGCGGCGGCCTGGAGCTTGCCCTGTGTGCCGACCTGATCATCGCCGCCGCCGACGCGCGGTTCCGCGACGCGCACGGGAAGTTCGACCTGGTCCCGGCCTGGGGGCTAACGCAGCGGCTACCGCGGCGAATCGGGGCGTCATCCGCCAAGTACCTGATGTTCACCGGGCGCGAGATCTCCGGCACGGAGGCCTACCGGATCGGGCTGGTCGACGTCGTGGCGCAAGCCGACGGCCTCGACGCCGCCGCCGCCGAGCTAGCCCGTGACACGTGCCGGAACTCGGCTTTCACGAACCGCGAGGTCAAGGCCCTCATGCAGCGCGGTGACGGGCGGCCCGTGGCGGAGTCGCTGGCCGACGAGCACTACCGGTACCCCAGCTCCTAGCGGGCCCGGCCGTCAGTCGGACATGCGCGAGCTGCCGTACTCGCTGAGCACCCGGACCAGCCGCGTCTGGTCCGGTGCCACGTACAGCTGCGAGGCTTCGAGGTGGTCCCGGGTCAGCCGGGCGGCACGGTAGCGGTCACCCTGAATGATCGCGTCGCTGATCGCGCGGTGGGCCTGGAGCGCGGCCTTACGGAGCCGTATCGCCGGGTACTTCCGTTCCTCGGTGGCCTCGCGCGCCCAGTCCTTCTCCTGCACGCTCCACACGGCCTCAAGCATCCCGGCGACCACCTGCAGGGTCTCACTGCCCGCGGCGGCCACCAGCGCTACGTGGAACGCGATCGCCTCGCTGGTGAACGCGAAGCCGTCGTTGACCGCCGCCGCACCGCGCTCGGCGAACTGCTGCAGCGAGGCTCCCGCCTGCGCGTGGTCACCGCGGCTGGCCGCCTGCTCCGCGCACAGCGACTCCACCAGTTTCCGCGCGGCCGCCAGGTCCGTCACGGTCGTGGACCGCGAATGCAGGATCAAGCCCACCTGGAACGCCGCCGTGTCCCTGCTCGGGCCGGTGATGACGGTGCCGCCGCGCTTGCCGCGACGGACCTTGAGCAGCCCCTCGGTCTCGAGGATGCGGATCGCCTCGCGCAAACTGGGCCTGCTCACGGGAAACTCGGTGAGCAACTGCGCCTCCGTTGGCAGCTCGGAGCCGCCGACCAGATCGCCCTCGATGATCCGCAGCCGCAGCTGCGCCGCCACCGCCTCCGCGACCCGGGGCGTATGCAGGGGCCTGGACTGCCTCCCCCGCCCGTTCCCGGGTTCAGCTGCGGTCAGTTGATCGTTCTGCACCTGGGTTGCGTGGGGGGGCATGTTGCGAAGGCTATCAATCATTTAACCCGCAGTGCGCTGTGCTTCATCGCTGCGTCGCCCCTTCCTGGGCAGTGTCCCGGCCTGCCGTGACGGTATCGTTAGGCCAGCCCGTTGCCTCATTTCATCTATATGATTAACATAATACTCCTGTGATGCCGTGGGAGGCCTTTTACAAGGGAGTGAAGGTATGAGATTCAAGGCACGTGGGCCGCTGGCGATCGCCATCGTGGCCGGATGCTCGGTCGCGCTGGCGGCGTGCAGCAGTAGCAGCAGCACCAGCGCCGCGAGCAGTTCCCCGCCGGCCTCCAGCCAGGCCTCAGCCAGCGGAAGCGGGTCCGGCATCACGATCGACCTGGGAACACAGCAGCTCCACTTCCCCGCGGGCACCAAGCCCAAGATCGCCATGTTCGCCGGGAGCGGCATCGCCTACCAGAGCGCCTACCAGGCCGAGCTGCCCGCGCTCAAGGCCAAGTACGGCATCTCCATCACCTACTACGACTCCAAGTTCGACCCGACGACGCAACTCGACCAGATCCGCTCGGCCATCCAGGGCAAGCAGTTCAACGCCTTCCTGGTGGAGAACTACAGCGGCTCCTCCGCCTGCACCCTGCTGACGCAGCAGGCGCCTGCGGCGGGCATCGTCGTCAGCCAGCTCGACAACCCGACGTGCGACCAGGCGACGAAGCCGGCCGGCAGCGAATTCTGGACTCCGGGCACGCTGAACTCGATCGGGGCGGAGTCGACCGTCACGTACTACACCTCCTGGGCCAGGGAGGCCAAGGCACTGCTGGGGGCGGGCAGTCATCAGGTCGCCGTCATCGACGGACCGCCGCTCGTGGCTGCCACCAAGAACATGGACTCCGCGATGGCCAACAACGGGATCACGCCGGTCGCGGACGTGAACTCCGACTACACCACGCCGACCGCGCTCAAGCTCACCGCTAACGTGCTTCAGTCCCACCCGGGCATCGATGCGATCTTCTCCGTGGGGCCGGACGTGACGGTCGGCATCGTTACCGCCTTGAAGCAGGCGGGCAAGAAGCCGGGCCAGGTGAAGGTTTTCGAGGTCGGCGGCGCGAAGCAGAACGCGGGCCTGATCCAGGCTGGCTGGCTGACGATGAGCGTTCCCTACACCCCCAAGACCATCATCGACACCGCGGTCGACCAGCTGATCCTGGCCTTCCAGGGCAAGCAGGGACCGCATTACCTGGACGCGCTGAACGCCGGGACCTCGGCGAGCCCCTACCAGATCACGGGCAAGACGGTCGGCAGCTACCAGTTCGAGTACTGATCGGCTGATGGCCGGGCACCAGTGTCAAGGTGCCCGGCCATCGGCGTCATGCGGAGGCGAGGAGAACGTGACCGACCAGCAGGCACCCCCGGTGGTGGTGGACTCGCACATCCACTGGTGGGATCCGGCGAACCAGTGGATGCTGATGGCGACTCAGCAGCAGGCTGACGAACTCGGCATGGGCGAGATCGGCCCGATGAAACGGCCGTACCTGCCCGCCGACTACCGGGCTGACAGCGACGCCTTCCGCATCGAGAAGGTCGTCTGGGTCATGGCGACGATGTCCGAGGCGGGCCACCTGGCCGAGGTCCGGTGGGTCCGCCGGGCTGCGGCCGGGGAGAAACTGCTCGGCGCCGCCATCGGCAGCGTCGACCCCAGGCTGCCCGCGCGCGAGCGCGGCGCGGTACTGGCCGAGCAAGCGGGATGGGAGCTGCTGCGCGGGGTCCGTGTCATCGGGGAGCTTGACTACGGGTCGTCAGTCGCAGACGAGTACATGCGGATGCTGGCCGGCCACGGGCTCGTCTACGACCACATGGGCCATCACCAGACCATGGCCGCCGCGGCGCGCCTGGCCGAGCGCCACCCCGACGTACCGTGGATCCTTGAGCACTGCGGCTGGCCGCAGTGGCCCGACGATCCCGAGTACGTGGCGGCCTGGCGCGAGGGCATCAGGGCGCTGGCATCTGTCCCCACCGTGCACTGCAAGCTATCGGGGCTCGCGATGGCGACGCACTCGTTCAGCGCGCGGGCACAGCGCCCGTTCATCGAGCACTGCCTGGAGCAGTTCGGGCCGGCCAGGTGCATGTTCGGCAGCAACTTCCCGGTAGACCGGCTGTACGGGAACTTCGGCGACCTGCTCGCGATGTTCCTGGAGCTGATCGCGGGCCTGCCGGAGCCGGAGCGCGATCAGGTCCTGCGCTCGAACGCTGAGCGGGTGTACCGGCTATGAGCCCGGCCGGGCCGGCCGGCCGGCCGTCGCTCGCGGCTGAGTACCGCGGCGTCTCCAAGTCTTTCGGCACCACCCGCGCGCTGCGTGACATCACGCTGGCTATCCACGAGCGCACCATTCATGCGCTGGTCGGCGAGAACGGCGCGGGGAAATCGACCGCGCTGGGCATTCTCGCCGGACGGGTCGCACCGAGTTCCGGCGAGGTTGAGCTGTTCGGCCGGCCGCTGCCCCCGATGCAGCCCCGCGAAGCGCGGCGGGCGGGCGTCGCCGCCATCTACCAGGAGCTGACCACTATCCCGGAGCTCAGCGCCGAAGCCAATGTCTTCGTCGGGCAGCCGATGTCCCAGGCCGGCTTCCTCTCGTTCAAGCGGATGCGCAAACGCTACGAGGAACTGTGCGGACAGCTGGGCGTGGTTCCCGTGCCGCCGGGCGTTCCCGCGGGCTCGCTCTCTGTCGCCGACCAGCAGTCGCTGGAAATCATGCGCGGAATGGCCTCCGACGCACGGCTGATCCTCCTGGACGAGCCAACGGCGTCGCTCGGCATCTCCGAACGGCGCACCCTGCTCGGCCTGATGCGGCAGATGCGGTCTGACGGGCGGACCATCGTCTTCGTCAGCCACAACCTGGACGAGGTACTCGAGGTCGCGGACACCATCACGGTCTTCCGCAACGGCCGCCTGGTGCTCACGACTCCCCGGGCCGACGTCACCAAGCGCGAGCTCGTGCGGAGCATGCTGGGCAACGACGCGGACCTCAGCCTGGTTCGCAGCCTGCAGGAGGACTCCGGCGCCCCGGTCCCGCGCAGACGCCGCCGACCTCCGGGGCCGGCCGGTGACCCCTTGATCAGGGTCGAGCAGCTCGCGGTGCCTGGCGCGGTGCAGGGGGTGGACCTGGAGGTCAGGGCGGGAGAGATTCTCGGCCTGGGGGGGCTGGTCGGCTCCGGCCGGACGTCGGTCCTGCGGGCGCTGGCCGGGCTCGAACCCCGCGCCGCCGGCCGCCTGTTCATCGCGGGGAAAGAGGTGCGGTGGCCAAGGAGCGTGCGCAGGGCGCGGTCATACGGCCTCGCCCTGGCTCCGGAAGACCGCAAGACCCAGGGCCTCGCCCTGGAGATGCCCGCGGCGGTCAACGTCGTGATGAGCGACCTTGGCAAGGTTTCCCGGTGGGGCCTGATCTCCAGTTCCCGGCTGCAGTCCCGGGCGCAAGCCGCCGTTGAACCGTTCGGCTTCGACCCCTCGCGGGTGGGCGAGCGCGCCGGGCGCCTGTCCGGCGGAAACCAGCAGAAGCTGCTCCTCGGCCGGTGGAAGCACTCCGAGCCCCGGGTCCTGCTCGTTGACGAACCCACCAGGGGCATCGACATCGGGGCCAAGGAAGACGTCCTCACTGCTCTCGAGGACATGGCGTCGCGCGGCCTCGCGATCATCGTCGTCTCATCGGAGCTCGAGGAACTCGTCGTGGTGTGCGACCGCGTGGTCGTCCTCGCCGAAGGCATGGCCGCCGGCGAGCTTGACCGGGACGAACCGACCTTCTCCGTCGCCGCGATACTGGACATGGCATTTTCTGGAGGGCACCGCCTATGAGGATCAGCCCAGCACAGCAGACGACCGGCGAGCAGGTGCCCCCATCGCCGCGTGCGCTGCCGAAACGCTCGCTGCTGGCCGACGCGGTAAGCCGGTACTCGATGGTCGGCGTCCTGGTCTTGCTGGTCATCGTCGCGCAGAGCGCGTTCCCCGGCTTCTTGAGCCCCGGAAACCTCAAGGTGGTGCTGCTCAACACGGCCCCGGTCGGGCTTGTCGCGATCGGCATGACGTTCGTGCTCATCGGCGGCGGCTTCGACCTCTCGGTCGGGGGCATTTTCGCCTTCTCCGGCATGCTCTACGCGTCGCTCGCGAACTCAATGCCCGTCATCGTGGCATTCGCCCTGATGATCCCGGCGGCTATCGCGATGGGGGCCATCAACGGCCTGGTGATCACCAGGTTGCATGTCAACCCCTTCGTCGCGACCCTCGGCTCCTCCTCGATCTTCTCGGGCCTGGCCTATCTCATTAACTCCGATGGCGCGATCACGGTCACTAGTTCGTCCTTCACCTATCTCGAGAACGCGAACTGGGCCGGGATCCCCGCCATGATCTGGATCCTGGCCCTGTGCTTCGTCGCCGGGGGCGTCGTGCTCGCCCGGACGGTGTACGGACGATCCGTGTACATCGTGGGCGGGAACGCGGATGCCGCGCGGCTGTCGGGCATGCGCGTCAGCATCATCCAGGGCTCGACTTACGCGCTGAGCGCGCTGGGCGCGGCGCTGGGGGGGATGCTGCTGGCGTCACAGACCGGGGTGGGACAGGCGAACGTCGGCGTGGACGTGACCCTTGACTCGATCGCGATCGTGATCATCGGCGGGACGTCGCTGCGCGGCGGGCAGGGCGCGATGTGGCGGACCCTCGTCGGGTTGCTGATCATCTCCACCATCGACAGCCTGTTCAACAGCCTCGCCTGGAACTCGGCAACGCAGTCCCTGGTCAAGGGAGCGATCATCATCGTCGCGGTCGCGCTGGACGCCTGGTCGCAACGCCGCGGCTAACCGCCGCGGCCGCCGGCCCATCGGTTCTCGCCGCTTCGAATGATCGCGGACGCACACGTTACCCGCGTGACCGATCTGTCCGCATTCAACGTCTTAGAGCTAAGTATTGCTAACCTTGCAATACTTATAAGAATAGAGCAAAGGGTGGCGTGGTGGACTTCACGATGGGACCGGATGCCTCGGCACTGCGGGCCGAGCTACGCGAGCTGGTCGGGGAGCATGTCCCGCCGGGCTTCCTCGGCGCGTTCACCGATGATCCGGCCGACTTGGAGACAGCCCAGCGGTTCTGCCGGACCCTGGCTGAACGAGACCTGCTGTGCCTGGCCTGGCCCGCCGAGTTCGGCGGTCGCGGCGCCTCCGTCTGGGAACAGACGGTGGTCCGCGAGGAGATGTGGGCGCACCATGAGCCGCGCGGCGCGCAGTACATGGGCGTCAACTGGGTCGGCCCGGTGATCATGCGATACGGAACCGCTGAGCAGCAGCGAACGCACCTGCCTGCCATCGCCGGGGGCGAGGTGATCTGGTGCCAGGGGTTCAGCGAGCCTGACGCTGGCTCCGATCTCGCCTCGCTGCGCACGGCCGCCCGTCCGGTGCCGGACGCTGAGGGCGGCGGGTGGCGGATCTACGGGCAGAAGATCTGGACCTCTTACGCCCTGATGGCACAGTGGTGCTTCCTGCTCGCCCGGACGTCAGCTGAAGGGCGCAAGCAGGAGGGCCTCACGGTCTTCCTGGTGCCGATGTCGTCGGCAGGCATCGAGGCCAGGCCGATTGCGACCATGCTGGGCCCGCATCACCTCAACGAGGTCTACTTTGACGGCGTCCCGGTCACCGCGGCCGATGTGCTCGGCGAGGTGGGCCAGGGCTGGAAGCTGGTACAGGAGGTGCTCGCCTTCGAGCGGGTCGGCATCGCCAGGTACGCGCGCTGCGAGCGGCTGCTGCTCGCCGCGCCTGCCGTCCTCGGCGGCCAGTGGGACACGCTGCCGGAGGAGCTGCGCGCCCGCTGGGCGCGAATGCTCATGCACTGCCGGCGCGCACGCCTGCTCGCCTACCGGGTTATCTCGCTCCAGTCAGCGGGCACGGTGACGCCGGGGGACGCCGCCGCCTACCGGATCGCCGTCACCAGGCTCGACCAGGAGAGCGCGGAGGTACTGATGGACATTCTCGGCCTCGCCGTGCTGGGCGGCGCGGACGGCAACTGGTTCCGGGCGGAAGTGGAAGATCACCTCCGCTACGCGCAGGCCTCGACCGTGGCGTCCGGCAGCATCGAAATGCAGCGGATTCTGCTGTCCCGGGCGCTGCTGAGCGGGGCGTCATGAACATCGAGCTGAGCGAGGAGGCCCGTGCCTTCGGCAACACGGTGCGGGAGGCACTCGCGGATGCGGGCGGCGACCAGCTCATCCGGGCTGCGGAGCGGGACCCGGCCAGGCGGTCAGGCGCGGTCGCGCCGCTGCTGGCGGAGCTGGGTCTGTGGGAGCTCGCCCCGCGCGTGGACGCCGACGACCTAGAGGCGGCCGCGGCCGCGTGCCGGGCCGCGGGGTGGTGGTGCGCGGGCTATCCCGTTGCCGAGCGGCTGGCCAGGCCCGCCGACCTGGACGTCGACGGCCTGCTGGTGGTGGCCGGGCCAAGGCCAGCGGCCGCCACCGCGAACCTCGACCTGCGCTGGGCCGCGGTGACGGTCGACGGTCGCCGCGGGCTGGTAACCGCGATGCGGCCGGACGGCCCGCCGCGCACCGCGTCCTTCGTCGCTACGCTTGACATCGCACCGGCGCGGGAGAGCGGCAGCGGTGACCCGGCGCTCGGGCTGGTCCTGACCTGCTGGACGCTGCTTGGCATGCTGGACCGCGCGCTGGACTTGACCCGCCACTACGTGCGCGTCCGCGAGCAGTTCGGGCAGCCGCTGTCGGCCTTCCAGGGCGTCCAGTTCCAGCTGACCGACGCCGAGGTGGAGCGGGCGGGCCTGGAGATGCTCGCCAAGTACGCGCTGTGGTCTTTCGGCGCGGCCTCCGAGGCAGCGGTGGCCGACGCGCTGGCAGCGCGGCTCGCGGCGATCGAGGCCGCCGAGATCGTCTTCCGGGTGGCCCATCAGCTCCACGGCGCGATCGGGTTCTGCGATGAAACGCAGCTATCGTGGCTGTCGCGCTACAGCCAGCCGCTACGGCGGCTGCCGCTCGGCCTTTCCGCGACCCGCGCCGCGCTGGCCGCGGAGATCGGCACCCACGGACTGGCGGTTCAATGAGTGACCACTACGACCTTCCTGACGAGCTCGCGGTCACCAGCGACGGGCCGGTGCGAATCGTCACGTTCAACCGGCCGGCGGAGCTCAACGCGATCAACGCGAGGCTGCACTGGGCCCTCGCCAACGTCTGGCGGCAGCTCGCCGCCGACCAGGAAGCCATGGTGGTAGTGCTGACCGGGGCAGGCCGGGCCTTCAGCGCGGGCGGCGACCTGGACTGGATCTGGTCCTTCCTCGAGGACCCGGCGGCCCGCGACGAGAGCCTGCGCGAGGGCGCCCAGATCATCGAGGAGATGCTGCGCTTCCCCCTGCCAGTCATCGCCGCGGTGAACGGGCCGGCTGTCGGGCTCGGTTGCAGCGTCGCGGTGCTGTGCGACATCGTGCTGATCTCTGACCAGGCGTTCCTGATGGACCCGCACGTCTCGGCCGGGCTGGTCGCCGGCGACGGCGGAGCGGCCTTCTGGCCGCTGCTTACCCCGATCCTCCGCTCGCGCGAGTACCTCTACACCGGCGACCGGATCCCGGCCGCCCTGGCGGTCGAGCTGGGCCTGGCCTCCCGGACCGTCGCCGCGGGCGAGCTCAGGGACGCCGCGCTCCAGCTGGCCGGCCGGCTCGCGGCCCAGCCGGCGCAGGCGCTGCGGGACACCAAGCGGGTCGCGGGGATGCACCTGGCGCACGCGCTTGCGGGCGCGATGCAGGCGGGCTTCGCCGCGGAACGGGAGACCATGATGAGCGCCGAGCACCGGCGACGGGTCCTAGCCCTGCGGGAAGCAGTACAGCGGAAGAACGCGGGGGCGGGCAACTGATGCCGGCGCTAACGGCCGACCTGGAGGACTTCCGGACGACGGTGCGCGACTGGTGCCGCGCGCATATCCCCGCGGACTGGCGGGCGGCGCAGACCGGCGTCCCCGACGAGGAGAACGTCGCGTTCCAGCGGTGGTGGTTCGCCCAGCTGCGCGACGCGGGGTATGCCGTGCCACACTGGCCGGCCCGGTGGGGTGGCGGCCTGCCGGTCGCGCAGCAGGCCGTGCTCTACCAGGAGCTCGCCGCGCACGACGCGCCCCGGCTCGTCCTCGCGTTCGTGTCGATCCACCACGCGGCGGCCACCCTGCTCGAGGCGGGAACCGAGGAGCAGCGCAGCAGGCATCTGCCGGCCATCCTGGACGGCGAGATCTGGGTTCAGGGGTTCTCCGAGCCCGAGGCCGGGTCCGACCTCGCGGCGCTGCGCACCACGGCCCAGCGCGACGGTGACCGCTACCTCGTCAACGGCCAGAAGCTGTGGGCCAGCGGCGCCACCCATGCGGACTGGTGCCTGCTGCTCGCCCGCACCGACCAGGCCGCCCCGAAGCGCCACGGCATCTCCTACTTCCTGCTTGACATGCGCAGCCCGGGCATTGACGTCCGCCCGATCCAGAACGCGGTCGGCGATTCCCACTTCTGCGAGATCTTCCTCAACGACGTAGCCGTCCCCACCGCCAACCTGGTCGGTGCGGAGAACGCTGGCTGGCAGGTCGCGCAGGCGACGCTCGGCGCCGAGCGCGGCCTGGTGATGCTTGAGCTCGCGGAACGGCTCGGCAACGCCGGCTTCCGCTGGCTGACCGAGGCCTGCGACCAGCTCGGCCTGCTCGGCGACTCGCTGACCGCCGACCGGCTGGCCGGGTTCGAAACGGAGATCACCGGGTTGCGCGCGCTCTGCCTGAACCTGATCGAGCGGCATCAGACCGGGCGGGCCGGCCCGGCTGACGCCTCGATCGTGAAGCTGTACTACAGCGAGCTGCTGCAGCGCATGACCGGCTTCGGCGCGGAGATCACCGGCTTGCCCAGCCACGCGACGCTCCGCAAGCCGGCCTCGAGCGGATGGGAGTCGGGTGCCTGGATGCTCGACTTCATCGGCTCGTGGGAGTGGACCATCCCAGGCGGCACCAGCGAGATCCAGCGCAACATCATCGCCGAGCGCGGGCTCGGCCTGCCGAGGGAAGCGGTGGCATGACGAGCCGATCCGTGAGCGACCTGGCCGAGGTCCGCGACGAGCTGCACGTGGTCGCGCGCGACCTCCTCGGCAAGGCGGGCCCGGGAGCCGAGCCCGGCTGGGACGTGCTCGCCGCGTCCGGCTGGCTCGGCATCGAGGTGCCCGATGAGTTCGGCGGCGCCGACGCGACCTTCGCCGAAGTCGCCGTGATCGCCGAGGAACTCGGCCGGGCGGCGACGCGGGTGCCGTACCTGGGCGCGATCGTGCTTGGCGCCGGGACGCTGCGCGCCGCCGCCCCCGGCGACGGCCGGGCTGAGCTGCTCGGCCAGGTCGCCGCGGGCGAGGCACTGGCGGTGGCGGTGATCACCGGCGGCGACCCGGCGTTCCGGCTGACGGACGGCCAGGGTGGCCGCCTGCGGCTGAACGGCGAGGCGTCGTTCGTGCCCGACGCGGCGGATGCCTCCCGGCTGCTCGTGGTGGCCTATCCCGGTGACGGCGTTGGCGACCCGGTCATCGTCGCGCTCAACCCGCTGGTTCCTGGGCTGGCCATCACGCCCACGCCGCTGCTGGACGAGACCCGCGGGCTCGCCGAGGTCCAGGCCGGCGAAGTCGAGGTTGCCCCGGAAGAGGTGTGGCGGTTCTCGGGAGATCCGCACGCCGCTGTCCAGCGGCTCCGCGACCGCGCTAGCGTGGCCCTCGCCTGCGACAGCCTCGGCGTGGCCCAGGCGATGCTGGAAAAGACGGTCGCCTACGTCAAGGTCAGGCATCAGTTCGGCCGCCCCGTGGGCTCGTTCCAAGCCGTGAAGCACGCCTGCGCCGACATGCTTGTCCAGATCGCCGTTGCGCGCGAGCTTGTCGCGGCGGCGGTCGACGCCCTGACCGAGCCGCCAGAAGGGCCCGGAGCGGCGGAGGCCGCGGCCAGCGTGGCAGCGTCCATGGCGAAAAGCTACACCGGGACCGCTGCGGTGGACGTCGCCGGCAAGGCCATGCAACTGCATGGCGGTGTCGGCTACGCCCGAGAGGCAGGCATCCATACCTACCTGAAACGGGCCGCGCTTAACCGCGACCTGTTCGGGTCGCCGATCGCCCACCGTGCCCGGCTGGCGAGCAGGTACCGTCCCGCCGCCGCGGGTTCCTGACGTGATCCGCGGCGGGAGGACCCAGTGGTAGCGACGAAGGTCGCGGTGATCACGGGCGGCGGTCGCGGGCTGGGCCGCGCCATCGCGCTGCGGCTGGCCGCTGATGGCACCGACGTGGCCGTGCTGGCCCGGTCGCTCGCCGAAGTGGAGGCGGTCGCGGGCGCGGCCCGCGCGCACGGCGTACGGGCGCTCGCCCTGAGCGTCGACATCACCTCGACCCAGGCGGTCAACGGAGCCCGGGCCGAGATCGAGGGCCAGCTGGGCCCGGTTAGCGTCGTGGTCAACAACGCCGGGACGGTCCTGTACAAGCCGTTCGTCCCGTTGCCGGACAACGCCGCGGCGCTGCCCGGATGGGACGAGGCGATCACCGACGAGGAATGGGACGACATCCTCGCGGTTCACCTTGGCGGCGCCATCCGGATGCTGCGGGCCTTCGGCCCCGGAATGCTCGAGCGCCGCTATGGGCGAGTCGTGAACATCGCGTCCAACGTCGTGCGCCGCGCCGTTCCGTTCACCGTCGGCTATGACACCGCGAAGGGCGGCCTCGTGCAGCTCACCCGTTCGCTGGCACGCGAGTGGGGCCGCTACGGCGTGACGGTCAATGCGGTGGCGGCAGGCCACTTCGAGACCGCGATGAGCAAGCCGCAGTTCGAGAACCAGGAAACGCTGGAGAAGCTGCTCCGCAGGGTGCCCGTCAGGCGGGCCGGCGAGCCCGCGGAACTCGCCGATCTGGTGGCTTTCCTCGCCCGCCCCGAGAGCGGCTTCATCACCGGCGAGACCATCGGCATCGACGGCGGAGAAACGCTCTGACCAGGACAGGCGGGTTACGCCTGATGGACAACGCCGGCGGCAACGAGGGCATCGATCTCCCCGGCAGCTAGGCCCAGTTCGGTCAGCACGGTCCGGCTGTCCTGGCCTGGTGCCCGGATTTCGCCCGGCCTGCGCCCGGGCGTGCGGGAAAACCGGGGGGCGACGACGGGCTGGAACCCATCGGCGAGGGGCACGAACGTTTCCCGGACGGCGAGGTGAGGATGGCCTGGCGCCTCTGCGAGGCTGAGAACCGGGGCCACGCAGGCGTCGGTGCCCTGGAAGCGGGCGGCCCACTCGTCTCGGTCCCGCGTCGCGAAGACCATGGCGAATGTTTTCCGCATACGCGGCCACGACGCCTGGTCGAACTGGTCGAACTCGTCGGACGGCAGTTCCAGGCCGTCGAGCAGGAGCGCGAAGAACTGGGGCTCGAGAGCGCCGACGGCGACGTGTTTCCCGTCCTTGCACTCATAGGTGTCGTAGAAGGGGGCACCGCCGTCAAGGAGATTGGCCTCACGCTGGTCCAGCCAGGCACCATGGGCGTGCATTCCGTAGATCATGGTCATCAATGAGGCTGCCCCGTCCACCATTGCGACATCGACGACCTGGCCCAGGCCGCTGCGGGAGCGCTCAAGCAGGGCGGCCAGGATTCCCGTGACCAGGAACATGGAACCGCCGCCGAAGTCCGCGACAAGGTTGGCCGCCTGACGCGGCTTGGCGGTGTCCCCGCTCGCGTGCAGGGCGCCGCTCAGCGCCGCGTAGGTGATGTCGTGGCCGGCCCGCTCAGCCAGCGGTCCTCGCTGCCCCCAGCCCGTCATGCGCGCGTAAACCAGCCGGGGGTTAACCGCCTGGCAGTCGGCCGGGCCGATGCCCAGCCGCTCAGTCACTCCGGCCCGCCATCCCTCAACCAGCACGTCGGCGTCGCGCACCAGCCGGAGCATCAGGTCGCGAGCGCCTGGCGCCTTCAGGTCGACGGCCAGATTCAGCCGACTCCGGTTGAGGGCATCCACCGGTGCCTGCGGTAGCCCGGCGCCGCCTGGCCGGTCAATCCGGATGACGTCGGCACCGAGTTCGGCCAGCAGCAGGCAGCCGTAGGGGGCCGGGCCGAGGCCAGCCAGCTCAAGGACACGAATGCCCGCGAGCGGGCCGCCCGGTGCGGGAACCGGCCCGTCGTGATCAGGAACGGGCGAGGTCACGGCTGATAACCAGTCGCTGGATCTGGTTGGTGCCCTCGAAGATCTGCATCACCTTGGTTTCGCGCATGTAGCGCTCGGCTGGGAAGTCCTTCGTGTAGCCTGCGCCGCCGAGCACCTGGACGGCGTCGGTGGTGACGCGCATGGCGTTGTCTGTCGCTATCAACTTCGCGATCGACGCCTGACGGGAAAACGGCTGGCCCGCGTCCCGCAGTCTTGCCGCATGCAGGTAAGTCGCGCGGGCAGACTCTACCGCGGCCGCCATGTCCGCCAGGACAAACGCCAGCCCCTGGTGGTCGATGATCGGCCGGCCGAACGTCTCGCGCTCTTTCGCATAGCGCACGGCCAGGTCTAGCGCGCTCTGGGCGACGCCGGTGGCGACGGCCGCGATGCCCAGGCGCCCCGCGTCAAGCCCGGCGAGCGCGATGGGCAGGCCCTGGCCCTCCGCGCCGAGGCGACGCTCAGCCGGAACCCTGACGCGGTCGAAGATCATCGTGGCTGTCGTCGAGCTCATCAGCCCCATCTTGTCCTCCGGGACGCCTGCGCTGAGGCCGGGTGTGCCCGCGGGAACCAGGAAGCAGGAGATCCCGCGGCCGCCGTCATCGGACGTGCGCGCCATGACCTTGTAGAAGTCCGCCTCCCCGCCGTGAGTGGTCCATGCCTTCGTTCCGGTGATCACATAGTCGTCGCCGTCCCGCACGGCCCGCGTTCGCATAGCGGCCGGATCGGAGCCGGCGTGCTCCTCCGACAGGCAGTAGGCACCCAGCATCTCGCCGCCGAGCATTCCGGGCAGCCACTGTCGCTTCTGCTCTTCACTGCCGGCCCAGAAGAGCCCGAAGCTACTCAGCGCGTGCACGCTGACGCCAACTCCGACCGCGGCCCAGGCTGCTGCGATCTCCTCCACGACCTGGAGGTAGACCTCGTAGGGCTGAGCGCCCCCGCCGTACTCCTCCGGGTAGGGCAGGCCAAGCAGGCCGGCCCGTCCCAGGGTGCGGAACACCCCGCGCGGGAAGGCGTGGTTTCGTTCGGCCTCGTCCACGGCCGGGCGCAGTTCCTTGTCCGCGATGCTACGGGTCAACTCGATCAGGTCGGCTGACTCATCGGTCGGCATCAATCGTGTGACAGGCACCGCTCCTCCTTCAAGTACCAGTAACTGTACGCTAGACCTGTCTTTAGTACTGCGCCAGGTACGCTAAATGCCAGCTAGGCCGGACCGTGCTCATGAGCAGGTGCCGTCCTTGTCGGTGTAGACGGGGATGACCGCGTTCAGGAGCTTGCCGTCGGTGTCGAAGCCGAAGCTTCCGTTCGGCGCCGGGTAAGGGGCGGAGCCCTCCAGGTCCAGTGCCCTGGCCAGCACGGCCGCGGCGGTAAGCGGCCCGGCCGCGGACGCGGCCTGAGACACGGTGAAGGCCGCCGCCATGACCGAGTTGTAGGTGGCTACCTCCCAGGGGTCGTACTGCTGATTCAGGCAGGGCGTCGCGGAGGAGGCCGACCGCGGCGGGGGCGCGCCCGTCACGAAGTCCCGGCTCAGGCTGGCGACGCTCTCGATGTCTGAGTACACGACGGTGACGTTCGCGCCGGTCGCAGGATCGGGCGCGTCCGTCACCGACGGCGGCAGGGCGTTCGAGTCCGACCCGGTGACGATGGCGACGTTAAGGCCGGCGCAGACGCTGGCCTGCTGGAACTGCCCGACGAGGACGGGCAGCGCGGCCTCCCGGCCGGCGTACAGGACGGTCAGGGACCTCGCTGCGGCCTTGTCCGCTTGCCTGCTCGGCAGGCTGCTGCAGATCTTCGTCGCGTAGCCGGCGAACTGCTGCTCGGCCGTGGCCGGGTCGTAGAAGAACTGCCCAAGCGGGAGCGGGTACCTGAGGGCATTCGTGAAGCCGGTCCGCAGGTCAACGGAGTAGATGTCGTCTTTCTGATCGCTGCTGACCAGCGCGACGGGCTGCGGCGTGGTGAGGCGCAGGCGAGCGACCAGGGTGTCTACCTGAGCGATCACAGACGGGGCGAGCTGAAAGAAGCCACGGTAGCTGCCGCCGTTGAACTGGTTGCCGGTCGTGACGGCACCGAACATCGGCATGCTGACCTGGGCCAGGGCGGTGGCCGCGGTCCCGGTGCTCGCGGTCGACAGGCCCATCCCGGCGACGGCCACGATGCGGTCCGGCCCTTCCAGGTTCTCGATCTGCCGGACGGCCTCGCTCTCGCCTTCCTCCGCGCTCGTCCCCTCGTTGGCGAGGAGGAGCTGGATCGCGACGCCCTTGTGCTCCCTGGCGACGTTCGCGTTGGCGGCCGCCAGCGCGAGGTAGGCCCCCTGCAACTCGTCGATCATCCGCGACTGGGAGACGGTGCCGCTGGTGGAGTACATGAAGGGGTCAAGCAGGACGACCGAGTAGTAGGGGCCGGCGGTGGCGCTTGCGTTCGCAGCCGTGATTTCTTTCTCGATGGCCTGCATCGCCGGGTCTGGGCTGACGAAGAGGGCGCCGTTGGTGACGCAGCCGGCCGGGCAGGACGTCGGGCTTGTCGCCCTGACGTAGGCCCGGTTGCCCAGGTAGAGGCCCCCGCCGCCAGCATCCCGGCGAGCGCGATGGCCAGCGGCAGCCTCCACCTGGCCGCCCACCGGGAGGCGGCCTGCTGGATCAGAGGGAGCGCGCCGCGATTACCGTGCACGGCGGCTGCTCCCGGAAATGCCGGGCACCGGGAGCCCGGCGAGCAGCTCCGCGGCCAGCTGGGAGTTGGTCCGCATCGCGTGGCGGGCGACCGCCAGGTCGTCGATCAGCCGGTCGTGGCCGGCCCGCGGACCGGACGCGGGCGTCAGCGCGCGCACCACCAGGGGGGCGCTCCCGTCAAACACCCGGGTGACGGTCGCGTAGAACGACAACGCGACCGCCACGTCCTGGCACATCGTCGCCCACCGCGCGTTGCCCGGTGCCGCGGCGGCGGAGGTGAGCCTGGCCGCAGCCTCCTCCAGGGCGCCAGGGGTCAGCCGCCCGGCCTGATCGCCGGGCCAGCCCGGCTGGTACAGCGGGGTCAGGATGTCTCCGCCCGCCCCGTTCCGGCTGAGCTGCAAGATCGCCTCTCGCCGCATGACGTCGCACCGGGTCCTGATGAGCCTCTCGCGCGCCACGTCCAGCGTGACCAGTGGCCGGGGAGCCGGGCCGGCGGCGCGCGGGGCGGCCTTGAGTCCCGCTGGCCGGGGCAGCTCCGCTTCCTGCATGAGCGCCCGGGCGGCCCGGATGAGCTCACGGGGGACGCCGCCCGCGAGCACATGGCACAGCGCCAGGAACGGCAGCGGAACCCCGGTCGTGCGCAGCTCAAGCAACTGCCGGGCGTCCGGGAACTCCATCGGGGGCACGGAGATGATCTCATCGAAGGCACTGTCGAAGGCGGTCCTGATGACGGGCGTCTGCGAGGCGAACACGGTCATGGCGTCCTCGCTGATCGCGACCAGGTACAGGCAGCCCGGCACGTCGAAGATGGCCTTGATGTTGTTCAGGAACTGCTCGGCGCGACCGCTGTCCCGGATCTTGTCCATCTCGTCAATGCAGATGATGACGCGCCCGACCCCTTCCTGCCCCCGCCCTTGGGCCAGTCGCTGCTGGACCCCGCGAGCTGCCTGGAACCGGTCCCGGTTCCGGTCCCAGTTCCATTCAGCCACCTGCCGGCTGTAGGCACGGAACTGCGCGACGAGCGTCGGCAGCCCTGCGGGCTGCTCCGCCCGCTCCCTCCCCCGCGACCAGCCGAGGCTGAGGAACGCGGCCGGCGCGATGGTGGGTCCCCAGGAGCTCGAGTAGGTGCGCTGGAAGCGGAGGTCTTCGAGGTGGCGCTGTGTCTGCCGCGCGATGCGGTCCTGCGGGGGTGCCTCCGCCGCGACCCGCGTGCACAGCTCCGTGAAGAGATGGATGATGAACTCGCGGGCGTCATAGTCGACCGGGGCGGCGACGGTCACCCGGATATCCTGCTCAGACTTCCAGGCGGCGTCGCGGGTGTCGAACTTGTTCAGCACAGTGCTCTTGCCCGCGCCGCGCGGGCCGCTGATGCCAATGCTGCCCGAGCCGATAGTCCGGGCCGTCATGGCGACATTCTTCATCGCGGCGGAAATGACCGGAACTTCCGGATCACGGCCATTTCCCGTCAGCGTGGCCACGGCCAGGTCCATCGTGTCGGCGACGTTATTGCCCAGCAGCAGGTTCACCTCCTGGGCGATCAGCGGAAGCGCGATGGCCTCCTCCAGGATCTTCTCCCAGTGCTTCCTGGCATCACCGACTTTCCGCCCGGCCCGGGCGAGCAGCCGCAGCCTCCAGGCCAGTCGCCCGGCCAGGGCGACCGCGAGGGCGGCGATGATCTCGGCGTCCAGCCCGGCCCCGCTTACCGGGAGAAGGCAGGCGAGCCCGAGGTACATGGCCAGCGCCCCGGCTATCGCCCAGCCGGCGAACTCGGTCCGGCTGGCCTGCCGGCTGGCCTCCGCCTGCGCGCTATCGAGCCGGTCGCGGCTCTCCTGCGCCCACGACAGGAACGTGGAGGATTCGTTCCGCAGCCGTTCGTCGATCTTCACGCGCAGTTCGCCGGCGTCCACGCCACCCGACTGCTCCTGGCCGTCAAGGCACGCGTGCACGATCTGCTCAAGCACCGCCTCCGGCCCGCCGGACTCGGAATCCGTTCCGCGGTCCCCCGGCCATTTCATGGGAGAAAACGTAACCTGAACAGCGAGCCGGGGAAAAGGATTTACGCCTTTCAGGAGAAAATGCGACACCGGTCAAACCAGGCGCCAAGTTGGGCTCTGGGTTGATCGTCACGCAAATCCGGGATCTCGATCCTCAGTAATCGCCGCCTCGGCCGCCGGCTTCGCATCGTCGGTCGCGGGAGCCGGCAGGCCGGAAGCGGGTGCTGCAATTCGAGGCTGCGGCCGATTCCGGGTAGACGCTAGGAGCGACGACGTCATCAGCGCCACCTGCGGGTCCGGCTAGAAATCAGAATGCGGGTGGATCACTGGGACCGTCGCGTCGTCACCGTCGCCAGGGGTGACGCAGACCGGGTCGAGTACCGCTTTGTCCAGGTTAGGACCGAGGCGGGTGGTGAGCTCCCGGGCGATCTGCGCCGCGGCGCCTTTCCCCTGGCGTGGAGTCAGCAGGCTGTCGAGCCGGTTGACGAGCTCGGGGACCGAGCGCTCCATGTAGCAAGGCGGTGCGAACGGCTGGCAGGCGCGCGGCCAGAACGCAATGCCACTTAGCTTGTCGGGCATCACCCGCGGCCAGGCTGCGCCACCGCAACCCCAATCGTCACATCGACGCAGGCCAGAGCATGATCACGGAAGATTACTACCGTGATCACGGTAGTAATCTTCCGTGATCATGAAAAGCTTTCGATTCCCGCTCTTCGGCAGGGTTTCCCTGGCTGCACCTGAACCCCGCTGGCACCACAGGTCCCTTAACTTAGCGGCATTGGGCCAGAACGTGCCAACGTCCCACAGCGCCTGAATCCGCGTGCGCGTGGCTTGGTTCCTGAACGCGGACAGGGTGTATCCGTAGAGCGCGACGGCTCCCGCCCCCACCAGCCACTGCTGAAAGCCAATGAATCCTTCGACGACGGGCTTCTTCGGATCGGCGACCAAGAACGCGATCACTCCGGCCAAGCCTGCCAGGGCCAGGACCACGGCCAGCAGCCCGATCAGGTCCACGGCGCGCGACCCGCTCCACTGCCGGGCGATCCGCCGCAGCTGGGCCTTAGTCGCTTCCTTCCCGTCTGGGTAGTCGGCGTCGTTCCCGAATCGCAGCCTCCGACAAATGTCCACGTGATCATCGGCCGTAACGGGGTGGGCAAGTCACGGCTGCTGAACCCGTATCGCCAACGCGCTAGCCGGGAGGTCCTGGCGGCGTTCGGCGGCCGGCTCGGCTCCGAGGCCCGGGCTTTGCTGCAAGCCCTGATAACCGTCGGCGGGCGGGGGTACTGAGCCGCGATCTCAGTGGCATTCGCGGTTACCTCAACGTGCTGTTGGCTAATGCGGGAGCCAAAGCCGTCCACGACCATCTGCAACGAACCGAGGAGTCCTGGCAGCAGGTGGGGCTGAACAGCTGGCAGGCCGCCTGCTACGGGGCGCTAGCGGCGAGCGACTGGTTCTGCGCGGGCGCCTTCAGCTTCTGAGTCTGATGTACCCGGACGCTACCCCTGACTTCATGGAACGTCAGCGGCTGGTGAAGATCGTCGTGGAGGGCTTCACGTCGATCAGTTCCGCGACCGTCGAGTTGCGGGCGCTCAATGTGCTGGTCGGTGCCAACGGGGCGGGCAAGAGCAACCTCATCAGGGCGTTCGGGATGCTAGGCCGCATCTTCGCCCGGGATCTGGGCTTCTTTGTCGGCCAGTCCGGCGGGGCAAGCGCCCTGCTGCACGCGGGCAGCGCAGAGGCTCCCGCCATACGCTTCGAGGTTCACTCGCCAACGGCGGGATACTCAGCGGAACTGGTCAGGGACGACGAGGACTCGCTCATTTTCTCCAGCGAGGGCCTCTGGTCCCCCATCGACACTCATACCACGGTATCCCTCGGACGCGGGCACCGGGAAACGCACCTATCGAGGGCAGGCTACGACACGCTGCCGGGGGCAGATTCGGCGCTAGATGCCATACGCGGCAGCCGGGTCTACCACTTCAACAACACCGGACGCGAAGCCCCCGCCATGCAAAACCAGTACATCGCCGACAACCTGGAGCTGCACCCGAACGCGGCCAACATCGCTCCCGTACTGCTCCGACTGCGAGAAAGCGACCCAGTCGCGTACACGAGCGTCATTGAGACAGTGAAGCTGGCCGCGCCGTTCTTCCGCGACTTCGTTCTCGAACCGGAGTCGGCGAACAGGGACCGGGTGCGCCTTCGGTGGCGCCAGGAGGGGGCGTACCGGGTCTTTCCTGCCAGTGCGCTGTCTGACGGGACCTTGCGGTTTATCTGCCTTGCGACTCTGCTTCGGCAGCCGGAACTTGCGAGCCTAATCATTCTTGACGAGCCAGAACTCGGACTGCATCCCTTCGCGATCTCGCTGCTCGCGGAGATGCTGCAAGCGGCAAGCAGCCAAAGCCAGGTGCTTATCGCCACGCAGTCGGTGACGCTCATGAACCAGTTCGCACTTGACGACCTGGTAGTCGCGGAGCGCCTGCAGGGAGCCTCCGTCTTTGAACGGCCCGACCCTGAGAAACTCAGGGACTGGCTAGCCGGATACTCACTGGGTGAACTGTGGGAGATGAACATACTCGGCGGCCGACCAGGACCGGAGCGCGGCTAAGTGCGCCGACTGCACGTCCTAGTGTAATCCGCCTGAGATTAGCGACATAAGTCCGTAGGCTGTTGTTATGTCGCTTCCTGTCGCGCCATTGGCACTGTCAGATGAGGACCGGGCTGAGCTTGAGCGGTTGTCGCGCTCCGGGGACCGTCGCCTGGAGGAGCGTGCCAGGATCGTCCTGGCCTGCGCGGACTCGCCGGACGGGAATTCCGGTGTAGCTGCTGGGCTGGGGCTGACCGCGGACACGGTGCGCAAGTGGCGCTCGCGGTTCACCGAGGCCGGGACGGCCGGGCTCGCGGACGCCCCGCGTCCGGGGCGGCGGAAGGCGGACCTCGTGCTGACGGGCACCGAGCGGGAGCAGCTGGCCCGGTGGGCCCGGCGGGGGAAGACGTCGCAGGTCCTGGCGCTGCGCGCGAAGATCGTACTGGCCTGCGCGCAGGGTATGGAGAACAAGGCCGTGGCCGCGGAGCTGCGGACCACCGAGCACAACGTGGCCCGCTGTGCGTGGACGAGAAATCCCAGGTCCAGGCCCTGGACCGGTCCCAGCCGGTGCTGCCCATGATGCCAGGGATGCCCTAGCGCCGCACCCATGACTACGCCCGGCACGGCGTGACCAGCCTGTTCGCCGCGTTCAACATCGAAGACGGCACCGTGATCAGCGAGCTGCACCGCCGGCATCGCCACCAGGAGTTCCTGAAGTTCCTCAAGCGGATCGACAAGAACGTGCCGGCCGGCCTGGACGTGCACCTGGTCTGCGACAACTACGGAACGCACAAGACGCCGGTCATCCAGGACTGGCTGGCCAGGCACCAGCGCTTCCACGTTCACTTCACCCCGACCGGCTCAAGCTGGATCAACCAGGTCGAGCGCTGGTTCGGCTACCTCACCGACCAGAAGATCCGCCGCGGCGTCCACAAGTCCGTCCAGTCCCTGGAGGCCGACATACGCGACTGGATCGAGCAGTGGAACGAGAACCCCCGCCCCTTCGCCTGGACCAAGACAGCCGAGGAGATCCTCAACTCCCTGGCCGAATATTTGTCGAAGATTTCAGGCGGGGCACACTAGAACAGCGGGTCTGACCGAGGGAAAGGGCCCGTCATCCAGGGCATCGGCGCCTTGAGCTGCGGGACTCGGCTTGGGTGGGACTTCTTCCGCGTGCTGAGCTGCCCGCTTGCTAGCTCCTGCTGGTGGCGGTAGTGGTTGAGGGCCAGCAGCCCGCTCTCGGTCGAGCCGCGAAGTTTTCTAGTGGCCGCGCAGCGCTTCCGCCACGGTTGTTGCCGGGGCGGTGTTCAAAGCGTCGGTGCCGACGGCCTGCCATTGCTGCTGCACCGCCTGCCCGGCCTGACCCCAGGTCATCTCCCCGCCCTGCGTTTGCGCGCCGGTGACCATCGCGGCGTCCGTCGACCACGACGCGGCCGCGGCCTGCCCGTCGGTCACGTGCGGGTCGCCCGCGACAGCCACCACGACGTCCTTGGCGGCACCCGTTAGCTGGTTCTCGACGTCGTTGTACATCCCGGCCGACAACCCGAGCCGCACCGCGAACTGATTCCCGTCCTGCACCAGCGTCCGCACCCCCCACGACCACCGGTCGCAGAAATCGCCGAACGCGCTCGCCAGGTCCGAGTCCCCTGCTTCCAGCCCGGTCAGCGCCAACTCGGAGAAGCCCCGCCCGACCTCGCCAGTCTCATTTAGCCCCAGCCCCGACAGGGCGCCGATCACGTCGTTCAGCCCCTTGGCGGTCTCCGCCAGCGCCGCCCGGTCCACCGCGAACCCGTCCGCCAATTTATCAGCCTTCCGTGGATATCTAGAGAAGGTCCACTTCAGCGCCACGGTCCCGCAGCCGTCCAGAAGCGTCACGTCTAATAACAGCGCCCGTAGGGCCGAGCTGGTCAGTTTGTCTGCTCCGGGTCGGAGGGCGAGCCGACAAAGGTGATGTCCGGCAGTCGCATGGACCATGGATCGATGGCATGATCCGAGAAGATCTCCAGCCACCGCCCGTCCGAGAACTCGAATGCCGGGTCCCCTCCCATGAGAGGGGACTGCGGCACGACTGAGATGATCGACAATCCGCAAAGCCCCCGCACCAAGTCTGCGGCCTGGGTGTTGCTCCAACCGAAATCAAGGACGCTGTCTTTGATCACGCGCCAGGCTGAGGGCGAACTAAAGGCCCACCCGTCGCCTGCGAGCGTCAGGGTCGGATCCGCAAAAGCTGCTTCCTTGACGGTCAGCGGAAGCATCCCCGCGAGTTCGTTCTTCAACTGTTTGATCATGGTCCAAGCTCCACGTGGGTTAGAGAGCGCATCAACTGTCTCCATACTGCCCCACTCACACCCCTTGGAGGCATCGGCTGCCTACCGGTAAACGGGTTGATCGCGTTGCCATAAGAGTCGGTAAAGGAGGCTCTCAGGGGCGCTGAGCCGGACGGCTCCATAATGCGCACCAGCGAGCCATCAGGCAAGGTGTACTGCATTCCTGCAGATCTCGTCGGGGAACTCGGCAAGCCGACAGCTCGGAATCCGTCTTCGAGGCGAGCCCGGCTCGTGGGCACGGTCGTGCCGTCCGTGCCCGTGATGAAGTCAGCGCCAGGCGCGGCTCCTGCTGCCGCTCCTGAGGCAGCGCCGTAGGAGGAGTCGGCGGCTAGGCCGAGCGGGTCGGTCAGTACGAGCGGGTTCGAGACGTACGCGTGCGGGTTGGGGGCGGGGGCCAGGCCGAGCGGGTCCGGTGACAGGTAGGCGCCGGTGGCCGGGTCGTAGTAGCGCTGGTTGTTGTAGTGCAGGCCGGTTTCGTCGTCGGCGTACTGGCCGGGGAAGCGGAGCGGCGTCGACGCGCCTCCTGGGTGCCAGTAGGTGCCGCCCCACAGGGTTTGCTGCTGGAAGCCCGCCAGGGCGCCATCCGGCGTGACCAGTTCCGACGGGGTGCCCGTCAGGTTGGTGATGATGGCGTAGAACTCGCTGTCGATCACCTCCTGCGGCGCGCCCTCGAACGTGGTTCGGGTCGCCTGCGTCAGGGGGGTGAACGTCCCCGGGTGGTAGTCCCAGGTGGTGACCGTCTCGCGGCCGCAGGCGCCGGGGACCAGCTCTGCCTGCTCCGCCAGAACCAGGCCGTCCCACGTGAAGCGCGTCTCGGCCAGTACCGCGGCGTCGGGCGCGGTGCGCTGCTTGCCGACCCGCCGGCCGAGGGGGTCGTAGGTGTACCGCCAGGTCGAGCCGTCCGGCATGACCACCGAAGTCAGCCGGTTATCCGCGTCCCACTCGTACCGCCACGTCTCGGGCTTGCGTGACAGCCGGGTCCGGGTCCGCCGCACCACCCGGCCCGCCGCGTCGTGGCGGTACCGGATGCTGCCTGCCTGCCGGGTCAGCGTGCCCGACACCGAGCGCGGGCCCTGCGGGGCCGTGTCCAGCCAGCCGCCCGCCAGTTCCGGCGGGACCGCGGGCCACGCCGCCGACGCAATGTTGCCGGCCGGGTCGTAGCTGTAGTGCTCGGCCCATTGCGCGCCGGAAACCGTGGTGACCCGGCCCGCGGCGTCCAGGCCGAACGCCCGCGCGCCCGTCACCAGGTCCGCGATCCCGGTGACGTAGCCGTCCGGGTCGTAGGCGTACCGGCGCTGCTGCAGCACCGTCGGCCCAGCGTCGGGGACGGCGCCGGAACGGGGGGCAGCACCGGTCAGTACCTGCCCGGTCAGCCTTCCGAGAGCGTCCCAGTCCTGCGCCAGCCGTGCCCCGCCCGGCAACTCCCGGGACATTTCGCGGCCGTCGGCTCCGTGCTCGAAGCGCAGCCGCTGCCCGCCTGCCGACAGCGAGTCCGGCCGCCCGGCGCGGTCGTAGGCCCACGACGAGACAGCCCCCGAAGGCGTGGCCCTTCCGGTGATCCGCCCGGCCGCGTCGTACCACGTCGAGATGATCCGCCCGTTGCAGGATTCCGCCGTGACCTGCCCGAACGCGTCCCGCTCGAAGCGCAGGCAGACCGCGGCGTCCTCGGCCAGGATGAGGTCTCCGGCCTCGTCGTAGCCGAACGTGGTGACCGAATCGCCGGCCGCCTGCGAGACTACGTTGCCCAGCGCGTCGTAGGCGTACCGCACTTCCTGGCCCGCCGCGTTCAGCCGCCGCGTCACCTGTCCCGCGGCGTCCAGCGTGTACCTGGTGACAGCACCGTTGTAGTCGGTCTCGGACACGACCCGCCCCGCCGCGTCGCGGTCATAGGACCACGCCAGTCTCCCGTGCACCACCGACGCCAGGCGAAGCTCCCGGTCATACCCGAACGACGTCCGCGTCCCGTCCGGCCCGGTCATCGCCGCGACCTTGTCGAACGGCCCGTACTCAAACGAGGACACCGCCCCGCCCGGGGACACGTGCTCGAGCACGTTCCCGTCCGCATCCCGCGCCCAGGACTCGGATGACCCGTCCGGGAACGTCCGCGACAGCGGCTGCCCCTCGATGCTCCACGTCATGGCCGTCACCGCGCCAGCGGGATCGATCATCCGCACCACGCGCCCGAACGCGTCCCGCTGGTAGCTGGTGACTGAGCCGTCCGGCCCGGTGACCGCCACCGGCAGCCCGGAAGCGTCACAAGTCACCGCGTTCACGGCACCGTCCGGCCCGGTGACCGCCGCCAGGTGCCCGGCGTCGTCGTAGGCGTACTGAACGACCCCGCCGTCTGGCCGGGTCAGCGCGGTCCGGTTCCCGAGATCGTCAAAATCCTGCCGCCAGCTGCCCCGCCCCGGCTCTTCCAGCGTCACCGGCTGGCACCGGTCGTCGTAGGAGGCCCGCGCGACAGCCCCGTCCGGGCGGGTGACGGACACCAGGTTCCCGAGCGTGTCATACGCGTACCGAGTCACCCGGCCGAGGGGATCGGTCTGCGCCGTCTTCCGCCCGCGCGCGTCGTAGGCGTACCTGGTCACGCCGCCGACGGGATCGGTTACCGCCGCGACCCGGGCCGAGGCGTCGAGCGCGTACACGGTGACCGCGCGGGTCGCGTCGGTCCACCAGGTGGCCCCGTCACGGTACTCGAACGTGCCGGACAAGGCCCCGGCCGGGGACTCGCCCCGCACGCAACGGCCCAGGTCGTCATAGGTGTAGGAATACGAGAAGGCGTTGCGCTCGGTGTACCCGGCGACGCGGCCGGAGTCGTCGTAGGACAACCGCAGCGGCTGCCCGGAGGAGTTGCTGATCTCCGTGAGCTGCCCCGACTCGTTGTAGGCGTACCGGGTCAGCGGCGCGCCGCCGAAAGACAGCTCGGTGATCCGGCCGCCGGCGACGGTCACCGACACCTGTTGGCCGCCCGAATGGGTGACGGAGGCCGGTTCCCCCGCCTCGTCGTAGGCGAAGGTGATCTCGTGCCCGGCCCGGTCACGGACCGAGGCGAGCGGGAATTCGCCCTGGCCGCCGACATACTGCCAGTACGCCGGATGCGCCTCGAACCGCCAGGTCAGGCCTTCCTGCCGGTCGGTCACCAGGTAAGCGTCCTCGGCAACGCGCGTCAACGGCCAGCACGGGCCGGTGACGGGCAGCCCCTGCGAGCCCACGTCGTCAAGCTCGGCCCGCCGGTAGACCAGGACCTGCCCGCCGCCGAAGACCGCCACCACCCGGTCCGGCAGGACGAGCAGCCGCTGGTCAAAGCTGGAGACCCACGACTCGCCAAACCACCGGCCGGCCCGCTGCGACGACCGGTGCACCCGCCGCAGCACCAGCGGCAGGGCCCCGGGCAGGGAGGCGTCGGTCTGCCGCAGGATCACGTCGCCGGTCGCCACGTCGACCGGGTCTCCTACGCCCGGGAGGTCGCCGGCGTCGCGGGCTGCCGCGTTGAGGGCCGGGTCGGCGTTGCTCAGTTCGCCCAGACGGCTCAGGTCGCTGGCGTCCGCGGCGGCGCCACCGCCGTCGGTGAGCACGGTCAGGGCGATGTTCGGCACCAGCTTGCCGAACGCCTGGAACGGGTCACTCCCCCACCCGGTCCCCACCAGGCCCTGGATCGCAGCGCGCGGGTTGACTTCCATGTCGGCGATCCCGGCCAGCGTCCCGCTGACCCCGGCGACGTACTCGGCCGGATGCCTGATGTTCCACTGGTCGGCCGGGTTGAGGGTACGGCCGAACTTGACGATGTCGGCCGCGCCCTGCACGATCCCGGTGGTCATGGACACATCGGCCAGGCCCGCGACCGAGAGCCCGTCGGCCAGGCCGTCGCCCAGCTGGGACCACAGTCCCGGCTTGGCCGGCGCCAGGCTGGTGCCGCGCCTGGCCGCGGCCGCCGCCGACGCAGCGGCCGCGTTGCGCGACTGCCGGGCCGCGGACAGCACCTGCTGCGCCTGGTCGCGAAGCGCCGCACCCGGATCGGTGAACTTCCCCGGCTCGCTCGGCCTGGTGCCGGGATCCTGCCCGGCCTGTACCCGGGCGTTATAGGCCTGGGCCGCGCTGTTATAGGCGCTCACCTGCTGGTTGTAGGCGTAGACGGCCTGCTTGGTGACCTGCTGGCCCTGATCCCACAAGTCGATCGCCCGCTGAGCCTGCGATTGCGCTGCTTCCACCGCGGACGAGTACGACGTCAGCGCCCCGGACGCCTCGCCCATCGCGGTGGCCGCCGCGGACCACTTGGCGGGCTCGGGCGCGAACCTGGCCCGGAACGCGTCCGCCGCCGCGCCCTGCCAGTGCCCCGTGCTGATCTGGTTCAGCCCGTCCGCGACCTCACCGAACCCGGTCTGAAACGTCTTCAGCTTCGCCGCCGTCGAGCGGACCTTCCCCGCGTCACCGTGGACAAGCTGCTTCGGGTCGCTGGTCTGCCCGAGCTGCAGCTCACCGACGTCCGCGCCGAGGGAGTAGCCGATCTTGTCGCCCTCGACCTCGACCGCGTTCGCCGCCCCGTGCAGGCCGACGGCATTCAGCCCGTCCCCGAGAACGTGCGCGCCGTCGTTGACCAGGTCACCGGTGCCACGCTTGACCTCGTCCCATGCTCCGCCAATGAGACCCATCCACGCCCCGTCCCGCGACTGACAACGTTTCCCTTAACGGAACACGGCCACCGGCCCCGAACGGTTCAACCCGGACGGTCCGCTGCGTACGCAAATGAGAAAGCCGCACCCGTTCGGAACCTTTCTCAGGATTCATCCGAACGGGTGCGGCTGGCTGCCCTCCGTCAGCGGCTGTCCGCGACCGCCTCGCCCCTGGGACCGGATTGATGATGCCGGCCGGACCTTGGCCGGCCACACTGATGTCGTGAGCACCGGCAGGCGGGAACGGCTGGCGGGCGAGCGCGCCTACGCTACTGTCGCCGGGGAGGTCTTCGACGGGGCTGACCTGTCGTCGGTCTGGCTCGATCGCCTGCGGCTCGAGCGGTGCAGCCTGGTAGCTGCCGACTTGCGACAGGCGACGCTTTCGTCAACACTGGCGGCCCCAACGGTCTGAGCGACCTGACCGGCGCCGTCATGGACGGCGCGGCTCTCACCGGCACGACGTTTGACCGTGTCACCGGATGGCCGCCGGGCTGACCGCGCCGCAACGGTGAACGTGTACCTGCTACGCCGGCCGCTGAATGGGGACGCCAGATGAGAGCCGAGGTCGTGAGCGGGCTGCTGGTCGCAGGCACGACCTCGGACGCCGGCAAGAGCACGGTGACCACCGGGCTGTGCCGGGCGTTCGCGCGCCGGGGCGTGCGGTTAGCCCCTTACAAGGCGCAGAACCTGTCGAACAACTCGATGGTCTGCCGCGGCCCGGACGGCCGCCTGGCCGAGATCGGCCGCGCCCAGGTGGCGTCTTCGCGGCGATGTTCGGTACCGTGGCGCTCCTCTCGCCGCAGGACCAGGCACTGATCGCGGGGTTCGTGGTGAACAAGTTCCGGGGCGACCCATCACTGCTCTCCCCCGGTCTTGACTCGCTGGAGAAGCTGACCGGCCGCCGGGTGTACGGTTGGCCCGGCGCCCGCCGCTGGCAGCGGAATGCCCTATTCGCGCCAATAAGGCGTAGTATGGAGTCATAGCCCTGGACCCAGGCAGCTGCACCCGTGATTTCTGCGGAGGCAGCGCCAGGACCCGGGGCTTTTTTAGTCGTACACGGGCCGGTGCCGGCCAGACGCCGCGGCCGAAGGATGGTGAGAACTTCCCGGGGGAACCCCTTCTCCCAGCTGCGATCTACCCAGCATGACCGACCACCGCGTACGTCATGGTCACTGACTTAAGGAGTCGGTCATGGGCATCATCGCATGGATCGTTCTCGGACTAGGCGCAGGCCTGCTCGCCAACCTGCTGATCCCCGGCAGGCGATCACAGGGCCTCATTCTGACCTGCGTGATCGGCGTCGCCGGGGCGCTGGCCGGCGGCTGGGCCGCCACCCGCCTGTTCCACGTTCACACCCTCAACGGGTTCTTCAACCTGTCCACCTGGCTCACCGCCATCGCCGGGGCAGCCGTCCTGCTGCTGATCTTCCACCTGATCAGCGCCCGGTCCGGCGGCGCCCGCCGGTCCACCCGCTCCCGCCGGTCCACCCGCTCGCGCCGGTACGCGCACCGCTGAGCAGCGCCGACGAGGTGCTCCGCGAACGGCACGGACGTGTCGGCCGGTCGGCTCCGTCAGTAACCCAGATCATCGGAGTATGTCATGATCATCATCATCGGGCTCGTCATCCTGATCGCGGCGGTGGTCGCCGGCCTGGCCGGCGTCCTGACCAATAGCGGCAGCGGGCACGCGCTCACCCACCCCTTCGCGGTCTTCGGCTACCACGTGACCGGCTCCACCGGCACGTTGTTCCTCTACGGCATCGTGGTCGGGGCCCTGGCCCTGCTCGGACTGAGCCTGCTGCTGGCCGGCGCGCGCCGCACCTCCCGCCGCGGCCGCGAGGCCCGCCGCGGACTCACCGAGTCCCGCCGCGAGACCGCCGCCGTCAGCCAGGACCGCGACGACCTGCTCGACCAGCGCGAGACCGTCCGCGCCGCCACCACCGGCACGCCCGGCGACGGCCCGGCCGCCAGCGATGTGCCCGCCGACGCGGGCCAGCTCGCGGAAAAGTAGGCCGCCGTGCCCATCGCGTCCCCGGCCCCGGCAAAACCCAGCTGCTAGGAGCTCACTGTGATCATTCTCGGCATCATTCTCCTCATCATCGGCTTCGTCGCCAAGATCGCCGTTATCTGGACGATCGGCATCATCGTCGTCATCGTCGGCGCCGTCCTGGCCCTGCTCGGGATGGCCGGTCACGCGGTCGGCGGACGCAGGCACTACTTCTGACCCAGTCGCGCGCGGAGCCCGGCAGCGCGACAAGGCAACACCACCGGACACAGCAGGCGCTCGGCTGGGGTATCCCAGCCGAGCGTTTTGCGTTGTCGCCCGTTGAGACTGCGTCCGCCACGGCGGTACGGGCCTGTGCCCAGTCCGGTGCTTCACCGATCCCCGAGTGCCAGGCGGGCGGCGCTGACGTCCTGCCGCCCGTGCCCGGCATCCACCGCCGCGTGCCACTGCCGCGACAAGGCGGACAACAGCGGCAGCGTGTCCCCGTTGGCGGCCTCGAGCGCCAGGTCCACGTCCTTGAGCGCCCATTCGAGCGGGAACTCCGGCGTGAAGTCGCCGCGGGCCATCTTGTGCAGCTTGGCGTCCGCGATCGGCGCGTCGAGCGGGCCGCCCTCGATCGCCTCGGCCAGCACGCCGGTGCTGACGCCCAGCTGCCCGGCCAGTTCGATCGCTTCGGCGACGCCCTCGATCAGGGTGGACATGTAGGCGTTGACGACCAGCTTCAGCCGGCTGCCCTGGCCGGCTTCGCCCAGCCAGACCGTGTGACGGCCGACCGCCGCGAACGGCCGCTCAAGCGCCGGGCGCGCGCGGTCAGGGCCGGACGCCAGGATGAGCAGCTGGCCGCTCTCGGCCGGCCCCTTGCTGCCCGAGACCGGCGCGTCGACGAACGCCACGTCTGGCCGAACCGCGGCGAGCTGGCCCGCGATCCGGGCCGTGGCGTCCAGGCCGATCGTGCCCATCTGCGCCCACACGGCGTCCGCCGCGAACGCCTCCGCCGCCCGGCCGCCGAAGACGACCGACTCCACCACGTCGGCGGTCGGCAGCATCGTGATCACCACCGGCGCCGCCCGCACCGCCTCATCGGGCGACGGCGCGGCGACGGCGCCGAGCGCGGCCAGCCGCTGCGCCACCTCCCGCGAACGGTCCCAGACCGTCACCGGGCACCCCGCCGACAGCAGGCTGCGTGCCATCGCCGAGCCCATGATCCCGGCGCCGAGCACCGCCACCCGGCTGTCATCTCCACGCTGCGCGTTCACCATCGGTACAGTGCCCTCCGCGGCCGGGAGTCAGCCGCAATCGTTCGGTAAAAAAGTATTGAATAATCCGAACGGGGCGGTGCTGACTCGCGCACCGCAACAATCACCTCTCGCGGCTCAGCCGGGGGGGTTAGCGGCGGCCTCGACCGCGGCCCGAACCTGCCGCGCGAAGCCCCGTACCGCGTAGTCGGCGGGCGCGTCACTGCCAGGCAGGAGCCCGCGGGAAGCTCGCCGATCCTGGAGATTGCGCTCAGCACCCGGCTGCGGCGCGGGCAGGTCGCCTCACTCGAATACCGGGTGGAGTTTATTGTTGCTGCTCGGCCGGGCTCCGGCCGTGCCAGGCGACGATCGGGCCGCTGACCTCCAGCTCATTGCGGGCGGAATTCTGGAACTCGCGGGTCGCGCGGCCAAGCATGAGGTTCAGGTCCGGCCACGGGTCCGCCCCGCCGCCCGGCCCGGTCTCGTGAATCACTCCCCTGGCGCTGCTCAGCGCCCGCAGCACCGCACGGCACCCCTCGTAGGTTTGCTCACTCTCCAAGACCAGGAAGACCAGTGCCGACGCGTCGTTCGCGGACTGCAGCAGGGAGTCCACCTCCGCCAGCGAAGAGCAGAGGTGCCGCCCAGTTCAGGGTGCTGCCACACG
>Ga0265338_10000918_pt1 | contig 49626 bp, 38 predicted proteins | sample 42126metaG_FD_193579 | JGI IMG/M metagenome (GOLD analysis project Ga0265338, IMG submission 193579) | Rhizosphere microbial communities from Carex aquatilis grown in University of Washington, Seatle, WA, United States - 4-21-26 metaG | ecosystem: Host-associated > Plants > Roots > Rhizosphere...
CGGAGAACAAGAAGCTGGCGGAGGAAATCGTGGAAAAAGGCGGGGCGGTGGTGACGGAATTTCCGTTTGGCGTGCAGCCCGGCCCCCAAAACTTTCCAATGCGAAACCGTATCATCAGTGGTTGGTCGTTGGGCACGGTGGTGGTCGAGGCGAACCTGAAGAGCGGGGCGTTGATTACAGCCAACCAGGCGGCGGAGCAGGGGCGGCAGGTGTTTGCGGTGCCGGGCCGGGCGGATTCAATTTTGTCCAGGGGAACGAACAAATTGATCAAGGAAGGTGCAAAATTGACCGAGGATGTCGAAGACATCCTCAGTGAATTTGAGTATCTCCTGCCAAAAAAGGCCACAGATCAGGCGGAAGGTGGCTCGGGGGATGGCGGAACCAAACCTGCTTTGAAGCTGAACGAGATGGAAGAGAAAGTGATGGCGCAACTGGGCCAGGAGGAAACGGCCATTGACGACATTATTCGCGGCAGCGGTTTGACAACGGCGTGTGTTTCCGCAACCTTGTTATCGCTGGAGATGAAACGGCTTGTGCGGCAATTGCCGGGCAAGCAGTATGTGCGCAACAAGGCGTTCGACGGCAAACTGTAATTGTATGGCAAAAAAACTGGTCATCGTTGAGTCACCCGCGAAAGCGAAGACGATCAACAAGTATTTGGGATCGGACTTCAGCGTGAAGGCCTCCATGGGCCATGTGCGGGATCTGCCCGAGCGCAAGTTTGGCGTCGAGATTGAAAAGAATTTCAAGCCCACGTACCAGATTTCCGTCAAGCGAAAGGCGCTCGTCGCAGAACTGCAGAAGACTGCCGAGGGCGCCGAACAGGTTTACCTGGCGACCGACCCTGACCGCGAAGGCGAGGCGATTGCCTGGCATTTGCGGGAAATCCTGAAGAGCAAGAAGGACGGCCCCGAGTTCTTCCGGGTTCAATTCAACGAGATCACCAAGAACGCGGTGCGCGCGGCCTTCGACCACCCGGGCCAGGTGGACATGAAGCTGGTCGATTCCCAGCAGGCGCGGCGGATCCTCGACCGCATCGTGGGCTACAAGGTTTCCCCGCTGCTGAACAAGCGCGTCGGACGCGGATTAAGCGCGGGGCGAGTGCAATCGGTCGCAGTACGACTCGTGGTCGAACGCGAGCGCGAGATCCGCGCGTTCAAGGCGCAGGAGTACTGGTCGGTTGAGGCGGAATTGCGCAAGCTGGTGGACCCGAAAGACCATTTCCTGGCGCGCCTCATTCAGGTCGGAGACAAGAAGGTCCGGTCGCCCAATGGCGAGGCGAAGGCTGATGTGATGATCATTGGGAGCAAGGCGCAAGCGGACGAGATCCTGTCCGACCTGCAGCAGGCCGAGTACAAGGTCGTTAAGATCGACATCAAACCGAAGAAGCGTAGCGCGCCGCCGCCATTTACGACGAGCACGCTGCAGCAATCGGCGTCGAAAGCGCTGGGGATGGGCACGTCGAAGACGATGATGGTGGCCCAGCAATTGTACGAAGGCATGGAGGTCGGCGAGGAAGGATCGGTAGGGTTGATCACCTACATGCGTACCGATTCGTTTAACATTTCCAAGGAAGCGCAGGCCGAGGCGATGGCGTTCATCCGCGAGACCGTTGGGCCCGATTATGCGCCCGAAACGCCGAACGCGTACAAGTCGAAGAAGGACTCGCAAGGCGCGCACGAAGCTGTCCGTCCATCGTCGGTACATCGCACGCCCGAGAACATGCGGAAGTACCTCGATAACGACCAGTACCGTCTCTACAAACTGATTTGGGAGCGGTTTGTTGCCAGCCAGATGACGCCCGCCGAAATGAAGGTGACGAGCATTGACATCGACGCGCGGCGCGATCCGAAGTTCTTCCTGTTTCGCGCAACGGCGACGGAGGTGGTGTTCGCGGGTTGGCTGAAGATTTACGGCGTCGAGGAGGAGGCCGAGAAGAAGGCGGAAGCGGAGAAGCCGTCGGAAGAGGAGGAGAACAAGAAATTGCCGCCGCTGAGCGAGAACGAGCGGCTGGATTTGGTCAAGCTCCACCCGGAACAGCATTTCACCGAGCCGCCGCCGCGTTACAGCGAAGCGACGTTGGTGAAGGCGCTGGAGGAACTCGGCATTGGTCGCCCGAGCACGTACGCGCCGACAATCGCCACGGTCCAGAAACGGCACTACGTGAACAAGGAAAAGGGCCGGCTCTCGCCCACGCAACTTGGCGAAGTCACCACCGACGTCCTGGTGAAGCATTTCTCGAAGTTGCTCGATGTGCAATTTACCGCGCAGATGGAGGAATTGCTCGACGAGATCGAAGAGGGCAAGGTTGAATGGCGCGACATGCTCGGGGATTTCTACAAGGACTTCGAGCCCACATTGAAGGCCGCGACCGAAAACATGGAAGATGTACGGCCGAAGCCCATCCCGACGGACCTCAAGTGCGAGCTGTGCGGCGAAATGCTGGTGATTCGCCCCGGCAAGAACGGCGAATTTTTGGCATGCTCCGCTTATCCGAAGTGCAAGAACACCAAGAACTTCAAACGTGATGAAAACGGGGGCATCGTAGCCGTGGAAAAAGAAGAGACAGGCATCAAGTGTGAGAAGTGCAATTCATCCATGGTCATCAAGGCCAGCAAACGAGGCGAGTTCCTCGCATGTTCGGGCTATCCGAAATGCAAGAATACGAAATCGTTCACGCGTGACGCCGAGGGCAAGATCACGATCATCGAGAAGCCGCAGCCGGTCGAGACGGACATCAAGTGCGAGAAGTGCGGTTCGCCGATGCTGATCCGCAACAGCCGGCGCGGGCCGTTTTTGGCATGCTCGGGATACCCCAAATGCCGGAACGCGAAGCCGTTGCCGGACGACTTGAAGGACAAGGCGCCGCCAGCCCCGCCCAAGGAAGAGCCGGTGATGACGGACGAGAAATGTGAGAAATGCGGTTCGCCCATGGTGAGGCGCCGGGGCCGGTTCGGTGAATTCCTCGGCTGCTCGGCATATCCGAAGTGCAAGAACATCCGAAAACTGGCAGCCGCAGCCGCGTAACGGACAAGCTGACGGCGGAGTTTCTCGATGGCCTGCGTGTCGAGCGCGACGCGTCCCCGCTGACCATCCGCAACTATTCCGCCGACATCGCTGCCTTCGCCGAATGGTACGAGCAGAAGTACCAACAAAAATGCGATTGGCTGCAAGTCGGCCCATTTCATCTGCGCGCGTACCTGGTGTACCTGACCGAGCGGCAATTTGACCGCGCCACGATTCACCTGAAGATGTCGGCACTACGCAGCATGTTCAAATGGCTGGTGCGCACGGAACGCGTGAAGCAGAGCCCGCTGGTGGGTCTGACGCTTCCGAAAAAGGCGCGTCGGCTCCCGAAATTCCTTACGATCCAACAGATGGAGACGCTGCTGGATGCGCCCGTGAAGGACATGCCGAAGGACAAACTGGCGGCGTGGCGTGACAAGGCGATTTTGGAAACGTTTTACAGTGCCGGGCTGCGGATCCATGAATTGGTGCAGCTTAACGATGACGACATGAACGTGCTTGGTGAAGTCGTGCGGGTTCGCGGCAAAGGCAAAAAGGAACGGTTGGCGGCGCTTGGCGGGCCGGCGATGGAATCGCTGCAGAAGTATCTCGAACTACGGGGACGCAGTGCGCGGGGCCCGCTGTTCGTGAACAGGTTTGGCGGGCGCCTGACCGCGCGCAGCGTCCAGCGGATGTTGAAGAAATACCTGGTGGCGGCGGGACTCGATCCGTCACTCACGCCGCATAAGTTGCGGCACAGCTTTGCCACGCACCTACTCGATGCCGGCGCCGATCTTCGCAGCGTCCAGGAACTCCTCGGCCACGCGAGTCTGTCCTCCACGCAAATCTACACGCACATCACCCCCGAACGCCTGAAGAAAGTCTACGAGAAGGCGCATCCGAGGGCATAAATTAGAGGAGCGGAACCCTCGCGGATTCCGCCCCGATTGCGATCCAGGCCGGTGTGATGGGCAGGCGGATCAGATTCCGCCGTCAACGTACCAGCGACCGGTCTTTGCATCTTTCTTCAGTGCCAGATTGAACTTCTTGACGTACCCACCCTTGAGTTTGATCTCATACGGCACGAACAGCGGGCCGCCAATCAATGTGAGGGCGGAAGTGAAATGATTGCCGATGTTGACGACCTGAACGCCACCCAGGAACTCCTTGAGGCCGCTGGTCATGGTGCAGAATTTCCCCGCCTCGGCCCAGTCCTCACGCCCGCAGGCTTCGAAGAAGGTGCGCGCGGCTTGCTCCGGCGTCATGGCAGCATACTTCTCATTGTCCGGCAATAGTTGCATTTCCTGCTGCCAAACGACATTCACCGGCAGTTGCAGCTGAAATACGCTCGGATCGATTGGGTGGTTGTAGTCAATCTGATCCAGCTCGAAGATCAGCTTCTCGCCCGAGTCGGCATGGAGATAAACCTGGACCGATTCCAACAGTTGACTCTGGTCATCGAACACGTACACCCGGCGCGTGTCCGCCATGCCAAAGAATTTGTTTTTCAGGTAATCACCGGCCAGCAGACCCGATTTCGCCTCGACGGTGACGATGGACTTCGGCTTCCCGTCTGCGCCTTGTTCCTGAGCGAGCGTCACGGGCCAGCCGTGGAGTTTGCTGGCGCTCAGTTCGCTGTTGAGAGTCTGACTCACATCGGCCATCTCGTGCAACCATTGTGTGTCGAACGCGCTCGACGACGGCTGACCCACCTTCGTCGCAAAGTCGGGTTTGATGAAGAGCACGGTGGACTGGCCGTCCATGACGGCACTTCGTCCGGGTTTATCGACACGCCACTTGAGTTCGGGCTGCAACTGCTTCCAGATCTCGACGGTGACAAAATCGAAGTCGGGATTGATGTAACTGAAGTTGTCTTGTGGCGCTGTCCGCAACCGGCCCCGGATGTGGATGGTACTGAGGTTTGCCACTGCTTCGGCGCCCCGGGTCATGACCACGGCGGCGGCAGCTTGTACCTTTGGTGTGCTGGCGAGCGTGATCAGAATAACGGCTACGGCGCCCGCGGTCGCGCCCAAGCCCAAACCCCAACGATGTTTTAGTATGATGCTCACGATGCTGTTCCTTTCCGGTTCCTCATGCACGGCGCGAACCCGGCGCATCACCGGCTCGACGATGGACACATGGGCAGCCGCCTGGCCGCGCTCGACCAACTGGTGTTGCAAATGGGCAATGGCGGCGTGTTCGGCGCGGCAAGCCGCGCAGGCTTCCAGGTGTGCCCGGCACTGAAGAGTCTCCTCGGGATCGAGTAAGCCCTCGATGCAGGCGACCAGATTGTCCCGGCATTCAGCGCAGTTCATGGGTGCTCCGTATGGTTAGTGGTTCGATCGGCACCTTCACGGGCTTGCAGCTCCTGACGAAGCAGGGTGTACGCACGCGAGAGTGTTTTGGTGACCGTGCCGAGCGGCATATCGAGTCGCTGGGCCACCTCGAGGCAGGACAGCTCTTCGTAATAGCGCAGCAGGATCACCTGGCGATAGGTTTCCGGTAGGACAGCAATAGCTTCATCCAATGGATACTCGGCGAGGGTGTCGGCAGGTTTTGCCATGATGGTTTCCGCGACTTCACGGTCCTGTTGACGACGCTTCCAGGATCGAAACTGTTCCTTGGCGACTCGTCCGGCGATGCCCAGAAGCCAGGAATAGAACAATTCCGGCTTGCGAAGCTTCTTCAAGGATTGAAACGCTCGGACGAACGATTCCTGCGCGGCCTCCTCGGCCTGTGACCGGTTTCCCAGCCGGCCCATCAGGTAGGAGAACAGCGGCCCCTGGTAACGGAGTACCAGCAGTCGGAAGTCATCGGGATGACCATCGCGGCAGTGTTGCACGTATTCCTTGTCGGTTAGATCCATGCCTTTTCCTTCTCCCAGCGAATTGCTACCGTCATCTTATAGTGACATCCGACGAGGTTTTGCGACAAAACAGTAGGAACGCTTTGTATTTGCACGCTATTAGGAGGTCAGGCAACGCCAGCGAGGCGCATCCGCGGGCGCACAGGACGAGCGCAACGTTTAGAACATCGTGTTCGAGTTGAAGGATTGTTCCGGGACGGGCTGGACGACGTCCCAGTGTTCGACAATCCTGTCATTCGCGATGCGGAAGATATCCACGACGGCGTTGCCGAGGTCGGTCTGGTCCTGGGTCCAGCGCGCATGGACTGCAACCAGATCACCGTCGACAAGCATTCGTTTGATTTGCACCTGGGCAGTGGGATGGGTTTGAAAGAACCCTTCGAAGAAGGCCACAAACGTTTGCGCGCCATCCGGTGCGCCCGGGTTGTGCTGGATGTATTGTGGTGCAAGATATTTGGCGGCCGCATCTGCTGGCTGGTGGCGGTTAAAGGCGAGTTCGAAGAAGTCCGCCACGAGTTGCTTGTTCACATTACCGTCGATGTGGACCGATGTTGGTGCAGCCGGGGACGAATTTGTTTTGATGACGTTTGTTTTTACGGTCGAGCAGGCAGACAAGGTTGTCGCAACAATCATCACGAATGGTAAAGCAACTCTCATAGTCTGAATCTCCTTTCGGATTCGGCTACGTAGCATTTTCGATTCTAGGGCGCAAGGCATTCGCGTCGCGCGAACAAATGATCTGCATGCCCATCACCTTCGAACGCATCGAGAAGATGTAGTAAAGACCCTCGCCACGAGGTAGATCACTGAACACGGCCGGCACGCGCTCTAAGTGCATAGGTGCGAAGTTCTTGCCGTAGATCGGGGTTGTCGATCAGGTATCTATCAATGATTGCGGCCACCTCAGCGGGGCAGAAGTGTTGCCAATGTCCCAAACCATGAAGCGCACTCTCCGTGCAGGCATCGTGGTTCAGTTTTAAAATTCTCTCCATCGTCGCCAACATCTGAGTGTTCATCTCGCCGCCTATTCGACCCCCCGGACTTTCCGTGTAGTGGGCTAGGAAATCCCACCACATGAAGCAGGCGCCGTTGAGTGGATTCGCGCCCGCTTCGTTAATGTGTGCTAGGTGGCGCGAACAACGAACGGCAAAGTACTCTTCGAAGAGTGTGTACATCGAACTAATGCATCGTTGGCGCTGTGATTGCAGAACACCTTCACTGTAGAGGTGTGACAGCTCTTCGGAGAAGATACTGCTAGCAAGGAACCACAAACCTTGGTCGGCTTGCGCGTCGGAGAATCCTCGCAAGTGTGTCGGCGCCGCCTCAAGTAATCGCGTGATGAAAGCAATGATAACCGCGGGCGAAGATACCCAAAACTCGGCGTTCTCCTCTTCGTACCATTTAGGGTCGGCGACAGGATGATCGAATACCCATTCGACCCAGTGTTCGAAGGTAAGATCGTCAGATGGATGCTTTGCCATGAGGGTTTCCCCTCTGCAAACCGACGCGGTCCTATGCCCGGTTGAGATACTTGCCGGTGCGGGTGTCAACGCGGATGGTGTCGCCGGGATTGATAAAGATGGGGACGGCGACTTCGATGCCGGTCTCGACCTTGGCGGGCTTGGTGACATTGGTGGCAGTGTCACCGCGGATGCCGGGGGGTGCTTCGAGGACTTTGAGGTCCACGGCGGGTGGCAACTCGAGTTCGGCGATCTTGCCTTCGACCTCGGTCAACGTGCAGCGAAGGTTTTCGGTGAGGTAATTCTTGGAATCGCCGATAAACTCGTCGTTAAGCGTGATCGTCTCGTACGTTTCCGGGTCCATGAAATGAAAGCCGCCCTGGTCCTTAAAACTAAAGTCCACCGGTTTGGTGGTTTTCGAAACGACTTCGATGGACTCGGTCGAGGCGAATCGGACATTGGAGGACTTGCCGGTTTTGAGGCTGCGCAAGGTGGCCTGGACGAACGCGCGCAGGTTGCCGGGGGTGCGATGCTGCATGTCGAGCACGACGCACACGTCGTTGTTGTATTTGACGGCCATTCCTTTTCGGAGATCATTCGCAGACGGCATGGTGGTTATCCTCTCGATTACATGAGTTTAAATTTGGGCAGGTCTTGCGAGTCCACAATGCCTACCGGACGTTTCTTTTCATCGACGACGATCAAGTCGTCGATCTGACGCTGCTCGAAAATCTTCAAGGCCGCAACGGCGAGTGCGTCCTGACGGATGGTGATCGGGTTGGGCGTCATCACAGTGCGCATGGGCGCCTGCAGGACCTGTGAATCGCGGGCGATATGGCGGCGGAAATCGCCATCGGTGAACACCCCGGCGACGCGACCTTGTTTGTCCACCACGCTGATGGTGCCGGACTTTGCCTTGGTCATGGCCAACAGGGCATCCTTCACGCTGCGGTAATCCGCGATCACGGCGTTGCGATTGCCCGTGCGCATGATGTCCTTGATTTGAACGAGCATCGTGCGGCCGATGGCGCCGGCGGGATGCAGACGCGCGTAGTCGGATTTCTTGAAACCGCGAGCCTCGAGCACGCACATGGCGAGGGCATCGCCGAGAGCCAGCATGGCGGTGGTGCTGGATGTGGGCGCGAGGTTAAATGGGCAAGCTTCCTTCTTCACATGGACGCGCAACACGATGTCGCTATGACGGGCGAGGCTGGATTTGGCGTGGGAAGTTATGGCGATGATCGTGACGTCAAAGCGTTTGATGGCTGGCAGAATGCGGCTGAGTTCCTCCGTTTCGCCCGAATAGCTGAGGGCCAGCACGCAGTCGCCATCGTTGATGACGCCGAGGTCACCGTGCAGGGCGTCCACCGAGTCGAGCACCACGCTGGTGGCGCCCGTGCTGGTGAGCGTGGCGGCGATCTTGTGGCCGATTTTGCCGGACTTGCCGACGCCGGTGACGATGACTTTGCCGCGATTGCCGAGGCATTTAACAATGGTCTCGACCGCGGTGGAAAAGCTCTCGCCAAGACAGGCGCGCGTGTGGCGCAAGCCGTCAATCTCGATGTCGAAGACAGTCTTTGCTAGCGTGACGTAGTTCATCGGAGCACGGGAGGCGCTAGGATAGCGGATACGACGGTGTTTGGCAAGGGCAGGGCCACGCTGATCAAACACGGAAGGTCTGGCCATCACGGGCAATCGGGAGCCTGACTTTTCGACGATTCCGGAGCAACTCTTCGCCGACGTGCACCAATATGATGCGCTTGGCCCGGAGGTCAGCCCGTTGTTTGGCCAGGGTCAAGTAATTGAGGTGGCCGCCGGCAGCGGGATGGAAACCGGTGCATTCGGTCAGGAAAAGGTCGGCGCCATCGGCGAGTTTTACCATGGAATCGCACCAGGCCGTGTCGCCGGTGAACGCGACCAGCTTGCCGCCGAGTTGGATGCGATAGCCGAGACAGGGGGCGCTCGGGCCGTGGGCCATCGGCAGCGCGGTGACCGTCGCCGCTCCCAGACGGCGTGATTGACCGGCCCGCATGAGTTGATAGTGAAGAGGGAAGCGGAGGTTGCGGCGGGAGAGTTCACGATAACAAGTGGTCGAGAGACGCTCCAACCGAGAGGCGAGGGGCTTCGGGCCAGCGATAATCAGCGGACGAGTCCGCCGCGAGGCGAACTGGTAATCCAACAGCAGGAACGGCACACCTGCGATGTGATCCCCGTGAAGGTGGGTGAGAAGCACGACATCGATCACAGCGATACTGATTCCGAAACGTTTGATTGTGGCCAGAACGGCCGGGCCGGGATCGATGAGGATCGTGGTCCCCTGACCCTGTAGGAGAATGCCACTGTGCCCGCGCCCGCCGCTGGCGAAGGCATCGCCGGTCCCCAACGTAGTGACTGTGATTGTGCTCATCGGTTTCCCCGTGACGATTCTCAGGGATTGGCGCGCGGCTCTCAACAGGAAAATGGCGGATGCATACACTCGCGCGAGTGCTGCCAATCGACATCGCTGCCGAAGTAGCACCACCCGTCATAGCCGTTATGAAAGTTTCCGTCAGTGGAAAAAGGTTTTCCGTTGATGCGGTAGGCAACAACCCTGATGCAGTACTGCGAGAAAAGTATTTACGATTTATTGCAGCAGACGTAACGCGAAAACGCGCGTCGCTTGCATGACAAGAGAAACCATGCATCACCCCGCAGGCCAGATAATTACAGCGATTGCTGTCGGCGTGTTGTCGGCATGATTTTTTCGCAATGGTTGGGATAACGCAGCTAGCGATGTCGTAGATCCGCGAAACGGTTCCGATGAGCAACGCACTGGCATACGGCCTGCACCTCTCTGTTCCCCGTCAGGGAATTAGTCAGGGAATCAACCAGGGAATTCGTAATGCAGGTTCTAGAAGTTCATGTCTTAAAGTTGTCGAAGGTTGCCGTAGCTGTAACAGCCACGAAGTCGTTTCTGAGGAGTTTTTGTCATCGATGCGGGTGGCTTTCAGTTCTGATCGTTTTCCTTTGCGGATTTGCGTCGGTTACGGTCCACGCGGACGCGGTTACCAACGCGGCGGACGTCGTCGAGGGTCAACTCAGCCCCATGTTGGACAGTCTGACGGAAGCATCGGCGAGCGCGGCGCAATCGGATCGGGCCGGCGCCTCGACACAACTTGGATTGACCCTCAGTTTGGCGGATGGGCTGATCTTGACCCTGCAATCGCCCGACATGGCGCTGGCGCTTGGCAAGAAGGGCGCGGCACTCGGCAAGGATATTGGCCGGTTCCGTGGCCAACTCGCGAAGGTGAAGTCAACGGTGGACAACACCGCCGCATCAGACACTACGGCCCTGAAGGCGATGTTGAGGGCCGTGGCCAGCGGGCAGAAACTGAAGAAGCTTTTGGTTGCGGTTCCGACCTCCAACACGGTCGTGGTTCTCAGCGAAGCCAGGTCAAGCGTCGTCGCGTTACACTATTCGGGCGACACAGTGTGCTTCCATGCCAATGTTTTGAACGGCTCCAGCGATCCGTCCTGTAGCACGATGAATGTGGTGGTGCAGGAAGTGGGAGGCAATCCCACAACGGATGTTCTGGTGGTGGGGGCGCCATCGATGACGGATCCGACCGATTTCTGCCTGACGATGGGACCCGATGCGGGCACGCTCCGCGTGACCGTCAGCACCTGCAGCGAGAGCAACAGTGTGCTGCTGTACAACTATGGGGTACCGAAGAAGCCCGGCCCTCCGCTGCCGCCGCCGCAGAATCTCGTCTCGCCCACGAACACGTTCAACTCGATCCAATTGGCCTGGTCTTATACCAACACGAGCAGTGCCGCCGTGGGTTTCAAGGTCGAACGCAGCGTGTCGTCCACCGGACCATGGATGCCCGTGGGAGTCACCAACTCGGTCGCCAGTTACACAGACACCGGACTGAATGCGTCCACGACCTATTACTATCGCCTCCGCGCGTACAGTACGAAGGGCTATTCGAGTTACTCCAACAACGTACGTCGCAGGACAAGCGTCAAAACGGATACGATTCCGCCATCCGTGCCGGGTGGGTTCGTGGCGACGGTCATATCGGCGAACCGGGTTAATCTTGCCTGGAATCCAGCAACGGATACCGGTGGCTCCGGCCTGGCGGGCTATGTCATCTACCTTAATGGAGTTCAAATTGCCGCGACTTCGAACACCAACTATTCCGCAACCAATCTTCTGGCGAGCACCTCGTACTGCTTCACGGTCGCGGCGTACGACAAAGCGAGCAACGTATCCGCCCAGGGCAGCCAGGGCTGTGTGACGACGCTGGCCGCGCCGCCAGCCGCGCCATCCGCCTTGCAAGCCGCGACAGTGTCAGACACGCAAATCAATCTTGCCTGGGTCGATACTTCGGTTAACGAAAGCGGGTTCGATATTGAGAGCGCGCCCGCCGCCAGTGGTTCGTGGACGCAAATTGGAAGTGTCGGGGCAGGCGTGACCAATTACACGGTCACGGGTCTCGCGGCATTGACTCCGTACTATTTCCGGGTACGCGCCTACAACAGCGCCGGCAACTCCACTTATTCGGGCATTGCCAATAGCACCACGTTGTTCGTACCCGATGTTACCGCGCCCACGATGCCTTCGGTTGTCACGGCGACGGCCGCATCCAGCAGCCAAATCAACTTGGTTTGGAATCCCGCCACCGATGTCGGTGGTTCTGGAATGGCGGGCTACCAGGTTTATGAGAATGGCACCAAGATCGCGACGGTGACGGCGGCAAGCTATATGGTGACAGGACTCTCGGCCAGTACGCAGTACTGCTTTACCATTGCCGCCTACGACAACGCAGGGAACATCTCGGCCCAAAGCAGCCCGGCGTGCGCGACCACCCCGATCCCGGTTCCAGCTGCGCCATCAAGTCCGTCAGCTTCCGCAGTATCGACGAGCCAGATCAACGTTTTCTGGCAGGACAACTCGGGCAATGAGAGCGGGTTCTATGTCGAGAGGGCCGCGTCGGCGAGCGGGCCATGGACACAAGTCGGCGCGGTTGGCGCGAATGCGACAACGTATGCCGATGCGGGACTCACAGCCTCGACAACGTACAATTATCGTGTCCGAGCTTACAACGCGGGCGGCAACTCCGGCTATTCGGCCACCGCCAGCGCCGCGACGCAGGCACCGCCGGATACGACTCCTCCATCGGTCCCCAGCGGAGTTACCGTCACGGCCAATTCGGCATCCCAGATCACGGTGAAGTGGAATGTCTCGACCGACACCGGCGGTTCGGGTCTGGCCGGGTACCAAGTGTACCGTGACGGCACCATGGTCATGACCACAACTGGGGCGAGCTACGTCGACACCGGGTTGGCATCCAGCGCTCAACACTGTTACAGCATCGTCGCCTACGACAACGCGGGCAACAATTCATCCGCCAGTTCGCAAGCCTGCGCCACCACGCAGGCGCCGCCTGATACTATCGCTCCGACGGTGCCAAGCGGCGTATCCGCGACGGCGACTTTGGCGACGCAAGTCTCAGTGACATGGAGTGGTTCCTCCGACACCGGTGGATCCGGGGTCGCCAAGTATACGGTGTACCGGAACGGCACGCTGGTCGGAACGAGCACGGCGACGAGTTACACCGACACTGGGGTGGCGCAGAACACGCAGTACTGTTACACCATCACCGCCTCTGATAACGCCGGCAATACCTCCTCCTCCAGCGGCCAAGGCTGCGCTACCACGCCATCGGCCCCCGTCTCCAGCCTGCCGGCGGATGAATTTAACGGGCCTTTCGCCAGTTGGGCCAACTTGAAGACCAACTACGGCGCCAAAGGTGACGGCACGACCGACGACTCCAGCGCGCTGCAAGCGGCACTGAACGATCTTGGCACAAGTGGTCACGCAGTGGTGCTTTATATTCCTGCGGGGACGTACCGGATCGCCAGTACCGTGACACTGCAATCGAAGCTACATGTCAGCATCATCGGGGCTGACCCCACTACGACCACGCTGAAATGGGCTGGTGCGTCGGGTGGGGTGCTGCTGCACATCGATGGCGTAGCCTATGGCCGGTACGACCGCCTGACGTTCTCTGGTTCTGGCACCGCCGGCGTGCTGATCGACCAATCATTGACCACCGCGGGACAGAACTTCGACACCGGCAACGAGTACGCCGATGACGTCTTCGAGGATGCCGGGATAGGCATTCGTGGCGGCAATAACGGCCAGGGCGCGGCGGAAAGCTCGGTGTTGCGCTGCCAGTTCCTGCGACAGACCGTTGCGGGTATTATCCTGAAGAATTTCAACGCACTGGATTGGTTCATCTGGTACTGCACATTTTCTGACAACTATGACGGCGTCTCCAACACTCCGGGTGCGGGCAACTTCCACGTGTTCGGTTCATTGTTCCAACGCTCGACGAATTCGGACATCGACATCGGCAACACGGGCTTGTTCTCATTCCGCTTCAATACGTCCATCGGTTCCAAGCAGTTCTTTGTTGTGCCGAACACCTCGGCCAATGGCGCGGAGCTGATGTTCCAAGGTAACACGATTGCCGACACCACCTCGGACGCCGCGATCTCCGTCGGCACCATGGGGCCCGTATTCTTGATCGACAACGTCATCGCCAGCCGCAGCGCGGCCACGGGCGCGGCCGTTGTGCAAAACGCCTACGACGTACCGGACATGATTGCGGTGGGCAACACGTTTACGGTGAATAACCCGATGACGGTCACGGGCGGGTCGGGTACACCACGGTTTATCAACGTCGATAACCAGACGGTCACGCGCAGTTCACTGAATATCACAGCGCCCACATTGCCCGGCGTGTTGCCGAACAATAATCGCACCGTGTTCGAGGTCCCGGCCGGCTCCAACGGCAGTGCGATCCAGACCGCCATCAACCAGGCGGCGGCACTCAGCGGCCAGCGGCCAGTGGTGCATCTACCCCAGGGCATATACACCGTCATGTCCACATTGACCGTGCCGGCCAATGCCGACGTGCAGATCATCGGTGATGGTGGCACGACCGACCTGGAATGGGGCGGTGCTCAGGGGAGCAGTCCGGTGATCGACCTGGCCGGGCCTTCGCGCGCCATCCTGCGCGACTTCATGATCCAGACATACGGAAAGAGCGGCGGCATCCAGGTGGACAATGCCGACCAGGTGGGGGCCCGCATTTACATGGAACAGGCGACACTGAGCCGTGGCCAGACCGCCGGCCTGTTGGTCGATCAACTGGACAATGCCAACGTGGAACTGCACGACTTCTATCCATCGGCTACCTACACCGCCCCAGCCGTCAACGGCACCGGCCTGAGAGTTGTCGGCGGTCCCAGCGCCGCGGGCGGCAATCCGCTCGGTGGCCGGACTTCCGTCTTTGCCGGAGCCACATCGGACAATTACCTGAGCTTCGAAGTGGTCAAGGGAGGCAGTCTGCTGGTCAACGATGCCTGGTATGAAGGCAAAGGGGCGTCGACCTTCGCTCACGTCGCCGATAACAGTGTCTTTACCGTCGACAACTGCCGCATGGCGCTGCCACAGGGCGGGAACTCGGTGCGGATGGACAACCTGAGCGGCAAGTCAGCGGTATTGGGCTGCCAGCCCGATACAGCCGTTGGGGTCTTCGGGACGGGCGCGGGCAATGTCTGGGTGGCCGGCAACGAGAGTCACGGGTCGAGCAGTTACTTCACCGACACGGCCACGTCGACGACCGGGATCTTCAGCGACAATCGCTGGTATGACACCAGTTACGGCTCGCGGTCGGTGGCCGACCAGGGCAGCGCCAGCGCCGCGTTCGTGCGCACGATGTTGGCCCACATCCGATCGGAACAGCCCTTGGCCCAGCCGACCGTGCTGCCCAGTGGCGTGACCGACCTGCGGTTGTACCGAGTGTTCGTCGACAGCGCCGTCACCGACATCCATCTCTCGCGGTAGACCGTCAGCCGATTACGTCCGTGGCGCGTTCTTATGGCGTGATATCGAACCGATAGAACCGCTGCGGTTGCAGCGCGCCGCCGGAGTCGATCACCGTCAGCGGCGCAGCGATGCCGTTGGTTGAACTGCCTACGTCGAGCCAGTTGGTCGGGACCATCGAGTTGCTATACTGCAATTGATAAGTTTTGCCGAACATCGACGGGATGGTAACGAGGACGTCCGAGCCGAGCACTTCAATCGCCGAGATCTGGTTGGTTAGGTTTGGGTTGGTCGCCACCTGCCCCGTGAATGTCACAATGCTTTGCGGCGGCAGCGCATAGGTAAATGCGGAATTGGTGATGGCCACCGCCGTCTGGTTGGTAAGATTGAGGGTGGCTGAGGTAATCCACGGGGTCACCGAGGTGACGGTGTTGAAATTGGCCAGGGTGAAGGTCTGATTGATGGCGCTGTTGTTGGAGTTGATGGCCACAATGGCGAAATTTCCAGCGACCGGGTCCTTGTAGGCACTAATCAGAGCCGGGCCGGTGTTTGTGGCGTCCAAGCGATAGTAGCCGGGCCGCACAAAACGGCTGTATTGACCGACAGCGAACAAGCGTTTGGTGGTCGCCGCGTTGTTATCCATCAGCCCCTGGTTGCCCACGCCGTCGCCGGAAATCAGCCACCAGTAGTGCCAGGCGTTGACCTGGGGCACCGTCATGAACAGATAAATCCGGTTGGCATAATAGAGGCCGTTGGCAATGCTGCTGTCACTGCCGGACAGGAGGGCAACCTCGGTCTCCCACAGTGCCTTGCCGTAATTGTTCACCACTGCTGGAGTGTTGGTATCTCCGACCGCGTTATTGGTAACGTAATCGTGGTTGGCGATGATCCCCACATCCGCCAATGAAATCGCGTCGTTGACGGTGGTGGTAGCGAGGCCCAGAGGATCCGCCCACTTCCCGGCTTCGGGGAGCATGATCAATGTGGAAGCCACGTTGCCAGCCACCAATGCATTATAGAGGTTCGTAGTGAAATCGTGAATCTGTTGCGATGACCACAGGCACGTTTCATAGCCACCCGGATCAGGGTGGTTGACATCGGGCTCATTTTGAACGGAGATGGCGTAGAGATTGATGCCGTACGTGTTCTTCATGTTGATCACGTACTGGGCCAACTGGCTGGCGTAGGCCAGATTGGTGGCGTTGGCACCGCTCCCGAGATAGTTGCCTCCGTCCAATGCACCGGAACTCTTGAAAGCGGCCGGTGGAGTCCAGGGCGAACTCCAGACCCTGGCGCCGCGCGCTTGGGCCATCTGCATGATGTTGGTTTCAATCGACGTACCCCCGGGCGCGATGCGCGTGCGCAACAAGGAAAGGCCAACGCCATTATTGGTGGAATGGTGACCCAAATTATCGGTGTAAGAGATGCCATTGTTGGTGGAGAATAATAGGTCAGCCTGCGCCGTGGTCCAGGTGCTCCGCCACGCTGAGGAAGCGCCGAAGCCGTCAATCCGTTGATGCACATTATTCCAATCCACAGTGCATTGTGCCCCGATAGGTTGGCTTGACAGGCTTACCGCAACGATCACTGCGAAGATGTACTTCATTACTTCACTTTACTTCATGAATCTGGGCAGACGTGCAATCATGACTGGCTCACCTATGCTCTTCGAACGCGCTTCGCACGGCTGCATCGTAGGCTTTATCAGGCCGGGAGTCAATCGCCAAGGCGCACAGACAGGACCAGAATCCCTTACCTGTCCCCCTGAGTCGCACCGGAAACATTACGGATGCGTGTTCGTAGACTCAGCTTGTGGAAGGGTCTCAGCCTGACTAGACTCTGCGCTCGATGAAGAACACGTGGATCTTGTTGGCCGCAGTGTGTGTGTTGGCCATCGGGGTTTACGTGTACACGGCACAGTTGAGCGTGTTGAAATTCCTCGGCCCGAATGCGGCTGACGCTCAATACAACCTATTGGCTCAGGGGTTTCGCGCGGGCCAGCTCAGCCTAAAAAAGGACGTGCCGCTTGGGCTCACGCAACTCGCCGATCCGTACGACCCAGTTGCGAATATTCGCTATCGGTCGGTACCTTACTTGATGAACGACCTGAGCTACTACAAGGGCAGGCTCTACATCTACTTCGGGATCACGCCGGTGTTGATCTTGTTCTGGCCGGTCGTCGCGGTGACCGATCACTATCTATTTCACAGCCAGGCCGTGACAATCTTTTGTGCAGTAGGCCTCTTAGCCAACATGGGCCTGCTGAGAGCGCTTTGGCGACGCTACTTTCCCGAAGCGAGCGTCTGGATAGTGACAGCCTGTGCGCTGGGGCTGGGCTTGGCGACAGGCGTGTTGGCGTTGTTGTCGAGGTCTGAGGTTTACGAAGTGGCGATCAGCTGTGGGTACATGCTGACGATGCTGGCACTGGTGGCGATTTGGTGTGCGTTGCACAAGCCGGAGGAAAACTGGCGGTGGCTCGCGGCGGCGAGCGCGGCGTACGGACTGGCGGTGGGGGCGCGGCCCTCGTTGCTGTTCGGCGCGGTAATTCTCTTGGTGCCCGTGGTTCAAGTGCGGCACGAGCGCCGGCCAGTTTGGGGGGTATTGGCGGCTGCGGTCGTACCCATTGTGCTCATCGGATTGGGGTTGATGATGTACAACGTCCGGCGATTTGATAGTCCGTTTGAATTCGGCTGGCACTACACATTGGGTGCAGTTCAACAGGCTGCGGTCCAAAGCTTCAGTCCACACTACCTTTGTTACAATTTCCGGGTCTATTTTCTGGAACCGGCACGCTGGAACACTCACTTCCCGTTCGTTCATGATATTGCCGAGCCGCCTGCGCCGCCGGGTTACCTTCATGTGGAAAGGCCTTTTGGAATTCTGAGCAATATTCCGCTCGTGTGGTTGGCACTGGCCGCGCCCCTGGCATGGCGGCATCGGCCGGCTGAGGAGGGCTCGGCCTTGCGGTGGTTTGTAATCGCCACAACGCTACTGTTTGGGATTTGCGCACTCACCCTTGGGCTGTTCTATTGCGCGAGCTTCCGCTACGAGGCGGACTTCCTGCCCGCACTCGTGATGCTGGCGGTAGTTGGCGTCCTCGGACTGGAGCGCGCGTTGGCCGGTCGGGTGGTCTGGCGCCGTGCTGTACGCTGGTGCTGGGGCCTGTTAGTGGGCTTCTCAGTGGTGTTTAGCTTGTTGGCGAGCGTTGAGTATTATGCCGTGGCGCGCAACAATCTCGGAGTCATGCTGGCGCGTTCGGGTAAACTCAAAGACCCGATTGGATACTTTGAGTGGACAGTGCGGCTCAAACCCGACTACGCCGAGGCGCAGTACAGTTTAGGGTCGATCCTGTGGCAAGCAGGCAGGCCGCAAGAGGCGATAGGACATTGGGAGCAAGCGTTGCGCCTCAGACCCGACTATGCCGAGGCGTATTGCGAACTAGGGGTCGCCTTGTGGCAAGAGGGCAGGGCATCGGAAGCGATTGAACGTTTCGAGGAGGCCCTGCGTATCAACCCTGATTACGCCGACGCACACTACAACCTGGGCAAGGCTTTGCTGCAGGCAGGCAAGGTGGAGGAGGCAATTGCGCAGTACGAACAAGCGGTGCGAATCAAGCCCGATGATGCCGAGGTGCATAAGAACTTTGGTATTACCTTGGTGCGAGCTGGCAAGTTACCGGAAGCGATTGGACAGTTTGAGCAGGCACTACAAATCAATCCCGACGATGCCGAGGCGCACGACAACTTGGGGATCACGTTGGGTCAGATGGGAAACGTGGCGGATGCAATGAAGCAGTTCGAGGAGGCACTGCGAACCAGACCCGAGTACGCTGAAGCGCACTACAATTTGGGGTTCGCCTTGGCAAAATCGGGCCGGGTGCCGGAAGCAATTGATCATTGGGAACAAGCGGTGCGAATCAAGCCGGATTACGCCGAGGCGTATTACAATCTGGGGATCGCCTTGGAACAAACGGGCCGACTACAGGAAGCCGTTGCACATTATCAACAGGCGCTAAGGATCAAGCCCGATTACACCGCGGCGCGGATCGCGCTGGCGCGGTTGCAACCTGGCCAGTAGCCTGAGATGGATGGAGCCAAAGCGAAGGTGAGATGGGCTTTGTTCAAGGCGCGACTTGCGGACGGGATGCCAGTCGATATCGGAAATCGATATAATTTGCTGGACGCGGTGGGGCGGGGATGGTACGATACCGTCAGTTCTTTGAAAAGAGAGCGGAGAGGGGCAAGGGGGGCGAGAGGCAGGCGCTACACTGAACCCGGCACAGCAGCACGGTTTATAGAGCCGTGGCTACATCGGCAACCCCACAACGGAGGTCGGTTCCACAGGGGGGCTCGGTCTGTAATAAGTACGTTTTTCCAAAACGAACCCATCTTAAAACTGCAGATGTATCTAGTCATAAGGCAGTTAGGCAAAAACGAACTTGGGTTCGGTCGACAAAGCGAACCCAAGTTGAAGGGGGGTAAACGCGGCGGGAGAGGCGAAAATGGGGTGTTTTGGGGCAAGATTTGGGTTCGGTCCCGGTCTACGGAGGCGGGCTTGCGTCGCCAGCGCGGAGGGTTTTGCCCAAATGCGACTTGCGGGGGAGTAGATAGACGCGCGTTGGGGACAAGAATTCCCAACGTGAGACGGGCGGGGAGGACGGCAGGAGAACTAGTGGGGCGTGTAGATCGGCAAATCCTGGGATGAGCCCGGGATTTCCTCGAGCGAGACGCGGAACTGCCGGGCGGTCACGTCATGGAGACGGCACAACTCTTTGATCTGTTCGAGTTGTTGAGGCGGGATCTTGGAGGTGGCAATGATCAATTCTTCGATGCCGCCCTCGCGAAGGATTTCGGGAAGAACCGCGAACGAGCCGAGAACCGGGTAGCCGTGGAGAATCTTGCGGTTCTTTCCTTGGGACTCGTCAATGAAACCCACGGGCGCGAGAGAATGATGCTGGTTGGCGAGCAGCTCGCAGATCAGCAGGCTGGCGCTGGGGCCGGTACCGTAAATGAGCACCCGCTTCTTGTGGGCGGGATTGGATTGCGCGTAGTAATGAATCAGGCGCGCGGAGAACCGTGAGCCGAGGAGGAACGAACTCATCATATAGAAGTCGATGATGAGCGTGGACACGCTATTCTTGCCAACGGCCATGTACGCCAGCACGACGGCGGCGGCGACGCTGCCCAGGACCATTGACCGCACCCCACGCATCATCTCGGGAACGCCGGCATTGCCCCAGCGAATGCGATAGAGGCCCGTCAGGTGAAACACGACAATCTTCGTCAGCAGCACGGCCGGCAGCGTGGCAATGAATATGGCTTTGGCTTCCCCTTCGAACACGCCCTCATAGCGCAGCCAGTACGTCACATAATACGCCAACGAGACCATCACCAGGTCGATGGGAATCTGAAATGATTCATATCCCAGCACGGGAAAGCGGGAGAGGGGGACCAGCGATCCGTTGCGGAGGAATTGCAGCTCTTCATAGCGCAATTTGCGGATACCGATGACTACCGCCACGCCGATCGCGGCCAGAACAACTCCCGTATTGACGCTCTGATAGGAAGCGGCAAAAAGCGCCGCCACGCTCATCGCCGCACAAATGGCGTACAGGAAAATGACGGCATTACGATGATAAATCCCCAGGCGCATCAGCCGATGATGGATATGGTCGCGGTCGGCCTCAAACATGGCTTTGCCACGCAGGAAGAACACGCGGTAGGTTCCCTGGCCGGTGGTTTCCCACACGTGCATGGCGCGCAGGAATCGCCGAATCATCGCCAAGAGCGCGTCCATAATGGGCAACCCGAACGCCATCATCGGGATCAACACCGACACGGCGACGGTGCTTTTTTGTGAGGTCGTGATACTGAGCACAGCCAACGTGAAGCCCAAAAACAAACTGCCCGAGTCCCCGAGGAAAATTGAGGCTGGATGGAAGTTATACGGCAGGAATCCGAGCAGGCAACCCGCCAACGCCGAGCACATCAAGGCCAGTTCCACGTTCTGGCCGAGCAGCGCGATGCCCATTAACGTCAATGAGGAAATGAGCGCGACACCGTTGGCGAGGCCGTCCAAGCCGTCGATGAGATTGAAGGCATTCGTCAACCCCACAATCCAGATAAGGGTGACCGGTACGCCCCACAGGCCGAGATGAATGGAGCCGACCCACGGGATATCCAGACGGTCGATGACATACCCGAAATACATCGCGCAGCAGGCGGCCAGCGCCTGGGTCAGGAACTTCACCCGGGCGCCAAGGGGCCGCAGGTCGTCAAACACGCCCAGCGCGACAATCAAGCACGCCGCGGAAAGGTAGCCCGTCCACCAGTGTTTTCCGACGGTCAAAAAGGGGTTGGTAACCAGCGCGAAAGGAGAGAACGCGAGAAATACCATCAAGGTAAACGCGATGAAGATGGCCACGCCGCCGAGTCGGGGAATGGGACGATCATGGACCTTCCGCTCGTTCGGAATATCCATGGCATTCACCCGGATCGCCAGCCACCGGACCACCGGCGTCAAGGCAAACGAGACGGCGAAGCCACCCAAAAACAATAGCAAATACTTACCCATGCGCCCCTTGTACTCAGCGTTACCCTAATGCCCTCAAAGCCTATCAGAAAAAGGGCTCCAAGGCAATCAAACTTTTTTATGCAGATTCTGCTCGTACCACTGGATCGTAGCCCGAAGGCCGTCCTCAAACTTCGTTTTGGCACGGAAGCCAAACTCGTTCATGGCCTTCTGAACATCGAGGCAACGGCGCGGTTGACCGTCGGGCTTGGTGACATCCCATTGGATCTTCCCCGAGAACCGGGTGAGCGTGGCGACGAGCGTGACAAGATCACGAACCGATATTTCCCGCCCGCTTCCCAGGTTGACGGGGTCGGCCTTGTTGTAGCGCTCGGCGGCGAGCAGGATGCCTTCCGCCGCGTCCTCCACATAGAGAAACTCGCGGGTGGGGTTGCCGGTGCCCCAACATTCGATCACCTTGTCCCCGCGATCACGAGCATCGACGCACTTCTTGATGAGCGCGGGAATCACGTGCGAGGATTGCGGGTCGAAATTGTCACGTGGTCCGTAGAGGTTGACGGGGAGCAGGAATGCCGCGTTCAGGCCATACTCCTGGCGGTACGCCTGGCATTGCACCAGCATCGCTTTCTTGGCGATGCCGTACGGCGCGTTGGTTTCCTCGGGATAGCCAATCCACAGGTCCTCTTCCTTGAACGGCACCGGTGTGAACTTGGGATACGCGCAAATGGTCCCGACGACCACGAGCTTGGGGATTTGAAACTGCCGGGCTTGCTCGATCAATTCGATGCCCATGATGGCGTTCTCGTAGAAAAACTTCCCGGGATGATCACGGTTGGCGCCGATGCCGCCGACCACGGCCGCCAAGTGCAGGACCATCGTGGGTTGCGCGTCCTTGAACAGACGTGCGATGGCGTTGCGGTCCCGCAAATCGCAATCGCGACTCCGGGGCACGGAAATGTTTTGGCAACCCCGCGCTTTAAGACCCTCCACCACAAACGAGCCGAGGAAACCTCCGCCGCCCGTGACGACCACCCGTTGTTCTTGCCAGAAGTTCATAGTCTCTTCACCGTTCTCCCTACCCGACACTCAATGTTGTCCGATATCCACCTTGGGAACTCTGCCCGAGAGCTGGTCCTGGAGCATCTTGATGTCCGCGTCCACCATCAACTTTACCAGATCTTTGAATCGCGTCTTCGGCTCCCATCCCAGAAGTTTCTTCGCCTTGGATGCGTCGCCGATCAGCAAATCCACTTCGGCGGGGCGGCAGTACAATTCATCGATTTCGACGTGCTTGTGCCAGTCCAGCCCCGCGTGGGCGAAGGCTTCTTCACAAAACTCTTTCACGGAATGAGTTTCTCCGGTGGCAATCACGAAGTCGTCCGGTCGCTCCTGTTGCAGGAGCAACCACATGGCCTCGACGTACTCAGGAGCGTATCCCCAGTCACGTTTCGCATCGAGATTGCCAAGGTAAATCTTCTCTTGCAGGCCGAGCTTGATATGGGCGACGGCCCGCGTGATCTTGCGCGTAACGAACGTCTCTCCGCGGCGAGGTGATTCATGATTGAATAGTATCCCATTGCAGGCAAATAAGTTATAGCTCTCACGGTAGTTGACGGTCGCCCAGTACGCGAACACCTTTGAAACGGCGTAGGGACTTCGCGGGTGAAACGGAGTGGTCTCTCGTTGCGGGATCTCCGCCACCTTGCCGTACATCTCGCTCGATGAAGCTTGATAGAAACGCGCGGAGCTGCCTGCCGAACGAATCGCTTCCAGAATACGAATCGTCCCCACGGCCGTGATGTTCGCCGTGTACTCAGGAATATCAAAGCTGACGCGCACATGGCTCTGCGCGCCCAGGTGATAGATCTCGTCGGGCTTCAACTCATACAACAGTTTCACCAGGCTTACGGAATCACTCAGGTCCCCATAATGCAGGAATAGTTTAACACCACGGGTGTGACGGTCTTGGTAAAGATGATCGATGCGACTGCTGTTGAAGCTGCTGGCACGGCGGATAATGCCGTGAACCTCATAACCCTTTTTCAGTAACAGTTCCGCCAGGTACGACCCATCCTGTCCGGTAATGCCGGTGACAAGTGCACGTTTCATTTGGTTCCTTTAGTATGCTATTTGGTCCGCAGCGTCACGTTGATTCTCTGCGACGAGCTCCCGGCCCCGCGGCCGGAACGCGTCAATCATCGAACGGAATTTACCCACCGAGATGGGCCGGTCGAAGTGCTTCACGACCGCCTCGCGTCCGCGTTCACCCATTTCCCGCAATTCATCGGGGTGGTTTAGGGCCCAGTCAAGGGCCCGTTTGAGCTCTGCGGGAGAGTCGGGCGCGACGCGCACCCCGCACCGATGCTCCCGGATAATTTGCGCGGGATGGCTGTCTTCCTCAATCGCCGCAATGAACGGACGGCCCACCGCCATGATCCCGTAGACTTTGCTCGGCACGATCAAACCCGCCACCCCCTGTTGCAGCGGCACGAGATGAATATCCGCCGCGCTCAGCGACATGGAAAGCGACTCCTTTGGTTGATAGGGCACGAACAATGTATTTGTAAGGTGGCGGGTCCGTGCGTGTTCCATCAGGTTCGCCTTTGCCGCTCCTTCGCCAACAAATACAAATTGTACCCGGTCGTCAGCTGCCAACTCGGAGGCTACCTCGAGCACGCGCTCCAAGCCTTGCGACAGCCCCATATTACCGGAAAACATGACTAGAAAGCAACCATCCAACCCGTGCTGCTGACGGAATGAATTCGTGCCTGTGTGCGGCCGAATCTGCCTTGCGTCCACCCAGTTCGGAATGACCTGAATCCGCTCCGGATGACGATACCCCTTTGCCACCACACGATCCCGCATGTCATCGCCCAGCACCACCACGTGGTCGGCGCCGTTCAGTATTCGTTGCGTGCTCATCTCCAACGCGCGAATCAGCAGCGGGTTTTTGAGTTTGCCGAGGGCGATGCCGATATCTGGATACAAATCCTGTAGATAGAAGACAAACTTCGCGCGGTACAATCGCGCGAAGAATAGCCCCACGAGACCGAGCACGGGCGGATCGGTTTCGGCAATCACGACGTCCGGCCGCTTCGCAAAGAAGCCCGCCAGGAAACTGAAGCAGAAATAGGACAACAGGTTCAGCACTCGCCCCGCAAACACACGTTTGTCCAGTCGCGGATTGTAAGCCCGCAGGATCGTGACGCGACCCCAGCGCTCGCGCTTGATGGGCAACCACGATCTAAATCGCTCCATGTTGTAGGGCCGTCCGGCCACGACCGTTACTTCGTGGTCGTTGCTCAAATCCTGGCACAGCTCCGACAACAATTGTCCCGTCGCTTCGACGTCGGGATGGAAGGAGCGGTTGAAAAACAGAAGTTTCACGCCTGACTGCGCTCCATGGTTCGCATTTTCGTCACAATCATCGCTTCATATCTGGCCAATAATCGGCAATAAACCAGGCCCGGTCGCCCGTCGAGAAAGCCAAACCGCAGGACATACATGTACAGGAAGCGCAGCATGGGGCGGCAGGGGAGTCGCATCGAAAGCTGTTTCAACGCGCGACGGCGTCTGACAGGATCGCTCCTCACCAAGTCACCCCAACGAATAGAATGATCCTGGCGCTGCCGGTTTTCCTCAGCTTCCTTGGTCGAATAGCGGTCGTGCTTCTCCTGCCAATCATCAAGCCCCTTGGAAAAATTGTAATGCAGGTAGGGCTCGCGCAACATGCCGACACCGCGTTTCGCGTCCGCCTCACGTTGTCCATGGCCTTTCTGGATAAACCGAATCTCGCCCACTTTCATCAACCGCATCTGGTACACGGGATACATTCCCGACCATCGCAACCATTTGTCCATGAACATCAACTTGCTCGGCACAAGAAACCCGCTACGCTGGTCGGCGGCGATGGCCGTCTCGCACTCGCACCGCAGTGCTTCAGTGAACCGCTCATCCGCATCCAGATGAAAGACCCAGGGATGCTTAAACGACACCTGATCGAGCGCGTAATTGCGCTGCGAGGCGAAGTCGTCGAACCGTCGTTGGTACAGGCGGACGCCGGCGGCTTTTGCCAACTCCACCGTTTGGTCTGTGCTGAGGGAATCAAGCACCACGATGTCGTCGCACCACTTCACCGACGCGATACAGTCGGAAAGATTCTGCTCTTCGTTCAGGGTGAGGATCAGGACGGACAACATCGGTCATCCCTTCGTGATGACGTAACGCCCAAGGCACAATGCATCCATGTCGGTCCGCCGGAAACAATCGACGGCCTGCTCGGGCGTATCGACGATGGGTTCGTTTTCATTGAAGCTCGTGTTGAGAACGATCCCAATACCCGTGCGTTTGCGAAAGGCATCGATCAAGTCGTAATACAGGGGGTTATGCGATCGGTCGATGCTCTGCAATCGGCCCGTGCCGTCGACGTGGGTGATCGCCGGCAGCTTCGGACGCCACTCGGGGCGGATCTTCACCACGTGCATCATGAACGGGCTGAGAATGTCCTGCTCGAAGTACGTGCCCACGTATTCCTTCAGGACCGTCGGCGCGAACGGGCGGAACGATTCACGCCGTTTGATCTTCGCATTGATGATCTCTTTCATATTCGGAATCGCCGGATTCGCCAGAATCGACCGATTGCCGAGCGCACGCGGGCCCCATTCACTGCGGCCCTGGTACCACCCCAATACTTTGCCTTGCACGACCAGGTCGGCCACAACCTCGACGAGTTGCGCGTCGTCGCTACAGTGCCGGACCGATAAACCGCAGGATTCCGCCGCCTGCTTCAATCGCGACTCGGGGTACTCAGGACCCCAGTACGCGTGGTTCATATGGAACCGTTTCTGTTGTCCCAGCACTTCATGCCAGCAATAGTATGCGGCCCCCAGGCACGTGCCGTCGTCCGACGCGGCACACTGATTGTAATATTTTGTGAATTGTGTCTCGCGCAGGATGCGGGCGTTGGCGACCCCATTGAGCGCGCACCCTCCCGCCATCACCAATTGGTCGGTGCCGGGCACAAGTTTTTCCAGCTTATGCATGCAACGCATCGCGGCTTCTTCAAACCGCACCTGCACGGAACGCGCGATGTCTTTCTCACGCTGACTGAGTGGCTCGCTACGTTTCCGCGGCGGCCCGAGACGTTTCACGATCTCATCGGTGTAGAGCTGGCCCATAATGATGTGGTTGCGCTCATCCACCGCGCCGCTCGCGCCGCCTTCATGCATGCCGAAATATCCAGGCTTGAGACGGAACCAGTCCTTGCCGTTCAGCGTCACGAGTTCGCGCATCAAGTCTGCGTACTTGTCTTCGCCATACGGCGCCAGGCCCATCACCTTGTACTCTTCTCCGAATTCATCGAAACCGATGTATTGGCAGAGCGCTGTGTAAAAGAAGCCGAGGCTATGGGGCAGATGCACGCGGTCGAGCACCTCGATGTGGGTGCCCTCGCACCGTGCCGCCATGGCGCTTACGAAGTCACCCGACGCGTCATAGGAGAAACCCGCCGTGACACTTTCAAAGGGTGAAACGTAATAGGCACTGGCGATATGCGCAAGATGATGTTCCACCCATACGGTCTCGAACTTGACCTGCGCGGCGTCTTCCCCGCAAATCCCAGCCAATTGCTCCAGCATGTTTTCCGTCTTCGTATTGCGGCGGAAGTGCTCGAGGACCGCGCCTGCGGCTTTGACCGGACGCTTCGCGACGTACGCGATCTTCGCGGCGTAGTTGGCTTTCGGATTGCGCGCGATGGCCACGTGGGTCACGTCCTTCAGGCGGACGCCAGACTCTTCCAGGGCGCGACGAATCGCGTTTTCCGGAAAGCGCGGACAATGTTTCTCGCGCTCCCCAAGCCGTTCTTCCGCGACGGCGAACTTCAGTTCCCCGTCGATGACCACGCACGCCGCGGAATCGGCGTGAAATGCGTTAATTCCCAATATAACCGCCATGTTAATCCCTCATGTCGTTGTTGCGCGCTCTCGTGAATCCGGGAGAAACCGTTGTTCTAGAAAGTTCTCCTCCAGCCAGTGGCCCAGCACGACAAACTGCCACACGCGAGCCCAAGGCAGCCGTCCACGTTCAAAATCGTCCATCAGCCGGACGGCATTGACCTTCGGCAAGGCATCCAATCCATCAATTACAGCAAGTCCTTCGCCAACGTATCCCTGCAACGGCCCGCGCATCCATTCGGCCATGGGCAGTATGAATCCCTGTTTGGGCCGATCGGCGATTCCGCGTGGCAGCAGGTCGCCCGCTGTCTTGAGTAGCCACGTTTTGTTCAGTGCCGAGCCGTCCTGATCGGCCACGCCGTATTTGAGACACGACTCCACGAGTTCATGATCGAGAAACGGTACGCGCAACTCTAGCCCATGCGCCATGCTTAACACGTCGCTGTCGCGCAGCAGCACGCTGCGCATATAACCAGTCAATTCGAGTACGCTCACGCGCGACGCAAGGGGCGCATCGTCATCTACCGCGTCGCCCCAGTCCGGCGCACCCTCCAACCCCATGTTCTCCAGGTCGCCTTGTGACCAGAGCGCGCGCAGGCTGGCGTATCGGGCCGAGAGGGTTGCATTGCGATCGAGCAGCTCCGCGGCCCGACGCCCCCTGTTCCCGCCTCCCACTGCCAGGGAGCGTATCGAACTTGGCAACAATCCCAGCGACGGCGCCCAGCGTTCTGCCCACGCGGCGCGCGGGAAGCTGGGGTAACCGCCGAAGAGTTCATCGCCGCCCAACCCCGAGAGCACGACCTTGAAACCGCGGTCCGCCACCGCTTTCGAAATGATGAATGTGTTGGCCCCATCCATGGTCGGCAAATCCATCGCGCCGACTGCCACTGGGATCTGGGCTGCTACTTCATCATGGGAAAGTCGCAGGAGATGGTGCGTCGTCCCCCACTTTCGAGCGACCGCCTCCGCGTACGCGGATTCATCTGACGCGCCTTCGTGGAACCCGAGCGTGAATGTCTGCAATCGTTTGCCGAGTTCCTTCGCCGCGATCCCGGTTACGACGGAGGAATCAATGCCGCCGCTCAGGAAACAGGCCACCGGCACATCCGAGATCAAGTGCTCGTGCACGGCGCGTTCGAGTTCTTTACGGATTTCTCCCACGACAGATTCGCGTGCGACCGTGGTATGTCGCGGTTCAGGCTTCCAATAGGCTTCGACCTTCTCAATGTGGCCCGCATGCACGATCATCCAATGGCCCGCAGGTAGGGATTGGACACCTTTGAGTAACGTGTACGGCTCGGGAACCGCGCCGAAACGGATGTACCCGGCCAGGCCCAGTCGGTCCAGTTCAGCCCGCAATCGGCCACTGGTCAGCAGCGAACGTACTTCGGAGGCGAAGAGCAGGGCATCGGGCTGCGCGCAGTAGTAAAACGGCTTGATGCCGAGACGGTCGCGCACGCACCAGAGTGTTCCGCTCGCGGCATCCCAGATCGCGAACGCGAACATCCCGCGCAACTTTTGAACGCAATCGCGTCCCCACAGCCAATACGCCTGCAGAATTGTTTCAGTGTCGCTGGTCGAATGCCACTGCCCGGCGCGTCCGCCGATCTCCGCGCGAATCTCAAGGTGGTTGTAGATCTCACCGTTGAAGACGATCCAATTGCCGGTCGCCGAATCAAACATCGGTTGGTGGCCGGCCGGACTCAAGTCGAGGATCGCCAGTCGCGTATTGGCAATCGCGACGATGCCGTCGCCGGTGCGCGAGGTGGAAAGAATCTGGTAACCATCGTCATCCGGCCCGCGATGTTTGATGCCCGCGACCATGCGCCGCATCGCCGACTCAATCTCGGAAGTCGGTCGCCCCATTTGAGTGCAGATTCCTGCGATGCCGCACATGATTAGCGTGTCTCCAGTGGCACCTGCAGGTCGAGCGCGGTGAGCAATCGCTGCTCGAAATGCGTCTGGGTGAAGTGTGCCAGGTAGCGCTCGCGTCCGGCACGTCCCATCCGTTCGCAAAGCTCGGGATCACGAAACAGCCGGGTGATGGCGGCGAGCAATGCGGTGCGGTCATGCGAGGGAACGACCAGGCCCGTCGTGCCATGCTCGACGACCTCCTCGGCGGCGCCTTTCCCTGCGATGCACGCCCGGCTCGCGCGCATGGCTTCAAGGAACACCAATCCAAATCCTTCCTCGCTGCTGGGCATCACAAAGAAATCGCAATCGCGGTAGAGTGATTCCAATTCCTCGCCCGTCACTCTGCCCAAAAACCTGACGGCATTCGCTACCGCCAACTCCTTCGCCCGCTTCTCCAACCGCGCGCGGTCATCCCCGTCGCCGACGACGACCAACCGGCCCGCCGGGCACACCTTCGTCGCCTCGCGCCAGAGTTGTAGCAGAGTGTCGTGTCCTTTGTAGCGTTCCCGCGACGACAATCGGCCGACGATCAGCGCGAAGGGCCGGCTCACGGGTGGATGAGTGGCTTCAAACGCACTCTCGGGCACGCCCAATGGGCAGATGCGGATCGCTGTGTCCGTGAACCCTGGATTCGCCTTCTTGAAGCGCTGGATGGTATGGTGCGAGTTGGCCAGCACAAGTACGGAATGCTCCAGGGCGCGCGTTCGTAATCCACCCAGCGGGACCCACGCTTCGATCCCGTGCAGGAATACGGCAAGGTGCGCGCCCCGTTTGACGAGAGGCACAGCCAGAGGGGCGAGGTGCAGATGCATCACGACGACGAGCGTATGGCGCGCGTCGCTCAGCCCCGCCTTCAACCCCCACAGGGTGGCCCTTGCCTTCCGGCCATTCGCGTAGCGTACTTGCCAATCGGGCGCTGCTGGAATCGAATCGACCGGCGCCGGCTCGCCATACGACCACACTTCACCGGAACAACCTGTCGTCGCGGTGTACGATTGCAGGGCGCGCAGGGCCAGCCGCGACACCATTCCAATGCCGCCCACCTCGTGCAAGTCCGGGCAAATCAGGATCACGCGGCGCACCCCTTCCGAGGGCAGGGGAACGTGCTGTCTCTGCGCCGAATCAACAATGGTTGAGTGTGCGCTCATAAGCAGCAATAGGCCGTTCTCTTCGATGAAAGTTTTTCGTATATGGCAGCCCATTCCCCGGCAATCCGTGGCCACGTGAAGCGTTCACGCACCAACTCGCGAGCAGCGGCACCGCGCGTTGCCAGTTCACTGGGATTGCCGGTCGCCTCGGCCAGACCGTCGCGGAGCCCGGTGGCATCGAGATCGATCACCCAACCTGCTCCAGATTTACGCACGTCTGAAGCCAGGCCGACTTGGCGACTCAACAGTACCGGCGAACCGCACGCCATCGATTCCACCGCGCCGATACCAAAGTTTTCTTGGAGGGAACTTAGCACGAACAGGTCGGCTTCGGCCAGCGCCTCGAACTTCGCCGCGCCCTCCAGCCAGCCGACCCAATGGACAACCGGTTCGACCGCAGTTCTGACCACGATCTGGCGTAGTCCCTCGACATAGTCCGCGTCGCCATCACCCGCGATCACCAGGTGCCACTCCGCCAGTTTGCCCTGCGCCTTCAAGCCCGCAAAAGCTTTCAGCAACAGGTCGATTCCTTTCTTCGGGTGGAGCCGGGACAACGTCAGTACAAACGGCGCCTCGGCAGGGATGCCGACTTGTTTGCGAAGCTTGCCGCTCGCCTGAACTTCCAGCAATTCTTCGTCAACGCCATTCGGAATCACCAGGCCGCCATTCAGGCCCAGTGACCGTTCCGTCAATTCGCGCTCCTGGTCAGTCGTGTAATGCACCGCGCTGGCCTCGTGAAGCACGCGGCGGAAGAAGATATGCCACGCCAGTAGCTTGCGTGGACGTTTCTGGTGCATGCTCCACGGCTCCAACGTGCCCAGTGGGCGCACAATGTAGGGCACGTGGTGTTGCCGGCACGCCCGTGCCGCGGCATGAGTTGCGTGTGAGAACACCGCGTGAATGTGGACGATATCGTAGCCTCCGATATTCCGGTCAAGCCAGCGAGCCATCGAACGCGAAAACTTGAAGGCTTCGCTCCAGTCGCGCCGGAAGAAATGGGCTCGCACACCGCGATATACTGTCGGTTTGTCGATCTCGACATTAAGATGCCCGTTGCCGTCAGCGTCGGTGGCGCACAGTTCGGCGTCGATGCCGACACGCTTCAACGCGGCGCACATCTCGATGACGGCCTGGCTTGGGCCCCCATATCGGGGAGCGACCGCGGGGATGACGTGCAGCACTCTCATGGGTTCTACGATTTCACTGGGTACACATCCACCGACCCCGGCAAATCCGGGCCGGGGCGTGACCGCAAGTAATGGTTCACGATGGAAATCAGGATTAGCGCCGCGGCCAGACTGGCCGTTGTCTCGGCGAAGGAGCCGAGCGCATTCTGCATGATAATGCCAATGAGGAACCATTTGCCAAACATGAGCGGGTCGTCAAGGCGTAGCGCCGCGCCGGCTTTGCGGTCGGCAACGCCAAGGAGGACACCCAGTAACAGCATCCCGAGAAAGACGCCGATGCTCCCGAAATTAATCTCCAGTTCAAAAATCGGTCCCATGCCGACGCTCGTGCCCTGTTGGAAGTTGATCCCCGTATACTTACTGACCAAATCCATGCTGCCAGCGTACTCCGGTTTGTCGGCCCAGATCGCGCGGGGGATGATCGCGGTCAGCGCCATCCACAGCGTTTCACCGTGCGCGTAGCCGGTCATATTCTGCAATCGTAATGCCGCCGTGCCCACGAGCCGGTTTTGATTGAGTCGCACGTCAATGCGCCCCAAGTGCTTGGGATCGAACGGATCGAAGGGTTCCATGGTTGTACACATATGCCAGATCGCGTCCACGCGCGATTCGTACGCCTGTCCGCCCCAGACCGTCTCGCGAATCTCGTTACGGTCGCGCATGTAGGTCACGTAGAAAGACAGTGCGAGATATGCCAGCGGCAGCGACACCAGAAGCAGTTTCACCCGATGGCGGCTGAGGAGCAGGTAGAAAGAAAACACCAGGATCAGGTAGCCGACACCGTAGCCGAGAAACCCCGCTGTCACCATCGTGAAGAACGGCAACGCGAATGCCGCGGCCAGAAGAAGGTGTTGGCGGGTATTCTCGCCGCGCAACTGCGCGTACCACATTGCGAGGCACAAGGCCACGAGCACAAAGTTGAATCCAGCCGAGAGCACCGCCGTCAGTGAAGGCACCCGGCTCGCTCCCACGGCCAATGCCAGGTAGGAACCGATGCCAACCAGCGTGTAGATGCGCAAAACGCGCGGATGCCAGGGCCAGATGCTGGCGGATTCTTCTGCGCGGTCATCATGGTCGGGCGATACGAAAGGCGCAATCGCGAAACAACCGACGGCGAACCCGACAATCCCGAGCGTGCTCAATTCGAATCCGGTGGTAACGAAGTCGGCTCCGGAAGGCAGGTACCAGGGCAACATGCACACGAGAGCGCCGAACCAGTGGTTCATCGCCATGTTGAGGATAAAAGTCAGCGTCAACCCGACGCCGTAGCGGGCGGGATCGCGCGACCTCAATGCGATGGTGAGACCGATTACCACCCAGACAAGCAAACACAACAAGTAGATGCTATCTGTCACGGAGCTCGGCCTCCACAGTTTCGACGGAAGGGGAGTATTTCATGGCCTGTTCGTAATCCTGGGCCACCAAGTCCCACGTCCGTGGTCCAAATTGACCGTAGATTCGTGCCACCATTTCCGCCAGTTCACAGCGATGCTCATCAGCCCATTTCAAACGGTCCATGAAGGCTTTGGGAGTGCGAATGGGCAGGATCCATCCTGTCTTGCCGATCCGGATAAAATCCGAAGCGCCACAATTCGTCGTCGCCAGGATCGGGAGCCCGCTGGCGTTGGCCTGCGCCAGCACCACGGGAAAACCATCTTCAACGGTGGGAAAGATAAAGATGTCGCCCCAGGCGTACACGGCGGGCAATTCTGACTGAGGAACGCTGGGCAGCACTTCCACGTTGGCGCCCAGTTTATTCAAGAGATCATGTGCCTGAGGCTCCGCCGGGCCAACAAATCGGAATTCAAACCGTCCAGCCATCTCCAGAGCGATCCGTTGCAAGTCAATCAGGCCTTTCCGGAAGGATTTTGTCCCGACATAGAGCACTCGAAGTTTGCCCTCGCCCGAGATTCGTTTGATGCGCTCCTTGATTGGACCTGGCGCCGGGCGAAAGTCGCCCGCCTCTACTCCCAGCGGAATTGACACTACCTTTTCCGAAACCCCGGTTTCCTGAAATGTTTCCGCGGCGAAACTGGACACCGTGAGGATCACATCCGCCAGGGAATATTCCCGTTCTTCCCGCGCGATCATCCAGTCGCTGGGCCTGTCAATGCTTACCCCGGCCCGCTGCTCTTCTTCCCGGAGAATCCGGGCCTGTACGCCGATGTGAGTAGAGGCGCGAATCAGCCAGCGCGCACATCTTGATCCCTCGAGAGCGGTGAATAGTTCTTCCGCCACACCGCTGAAACAATACACGATGTCCCATTGTTCCCGGGTGACTGTCCGCGCCGCCCATTGTCCAAAACTCTCATGCAACCATGGCTCGGGAAACGGCGTGTGCAGTTTGTCCCTCGCCGAGGCAAGTATCCGTGAGTTGAGGCCGTGAATCCAGAAACTCTTGACCCGGTCGGCGGGGAAACCAAACCGCGCGACCGCCCATTGCGGATAGTTGGTAAAGAGATACACGTCGTGATTGCGCGCCAGCAGCGCACGCGCGAGGTCGAACGCATAGAATCGCCCATGAACCACGATGGCAATCTTCTTTCTCATGCGGAGGCCTGTTGGAGCATGGCTTGCAGCCGGTCGGCGTAGGTATTGCCGCCCGTGGTAATGAGACGGTGCGCAGCGATCTTCAGGCGGTTTCGTTCGTCGTCGTGGGTCAGCAGCCAGTGAAGCTTCTCGATCATTTCCTCGCGCGTACGGAAAAAGGTCACTGTTTTGCCGTCCTCGCCAAAGATCTCGCGGTGCTCCTCAGTATCTTCGGTCAGCATGCACGCGCCCATGGCCGGCAGTTCGAAGCTCCGCATCACATTGCCGTCGCGGTTGGCCTGCCGCACGAGGCAGAGGGAGACTTTCGCCACGCTCACCGCTTTGCGCAACGTTTGCGGGTCGGCGTGGCCGCGTGTGAAACCAGTGGTTTGCGGATACCGCTCCCAATAACCACCGTACAGCCCCACGTTGACATCCGCCTGGATCAGAGCCGCCATAAAGGGCACCCGGTCACGGTCAGCCCCACCCGCAAAGAGGATGTCAGAGGCGAGCTGTTTGCGTTCCGATTCATTCGCGGGTGGCTCGAGGAAGTGCAGCTTCGGGGCGTACGCGAATGGCAGATAGCAGGCGCTAGGGCACCCCAGTCGCCGCAACTGGCTCAAGCTCGCTCGCCGCGCCGAGAAGACATAGTCGTACTGTGGCAGGGCTCGCAAGAACCATGGAGCGCGGTGGACTGGGTTCCACGGGTCATCCGTCAGATAGTTCAAGCGACTCACGTGCAGCTTGCCAATTTCCTTGAGCGCGGCTTCTTCGAGCGGTGCGATGCCCGTTGCCAGCAACCATTTCGGGCGAACATCGCGACAGGCCTCGAGCACCTTTGCGCTGAATGCTTCCAAACGTGTCGGACGACGCCCGCGCAACCACCAGTTGACGCGATTCTGCCAGAAGGCCCCATCGTACGCCTCGGCCACGTCACACATGACCACCTCAATGCCCAAAGCCTCAGCGGCCTGGTTCAAGTGGGCTCCGATATGAATCGGATCGGGGTTGCCGGCGAGTAGCAGTGTTTCCCTCATGGCGACAATGGGTTATCCACTATGGACGATGTCACGGAACGCCTGCGCGATACCTTCCGCAGCGTGTTGCACGGTGTAACCAGCAACTTTTTCGCGGCATTTCACGCGGGTCTCAATGAGACCGGTGAAGGGCAGCACTTTGCCGATGGCCCGGGCCAAATCTTCTTCCGACCCGCTCTCGAACACCTCGCCCGTTACGCCGCTTTCAATCAAATCAGGCGCGCACCCGACAGCATCGGATACGATACATGGCACACCGTGATGGAGTGCATCATTCACGACCAGACCCCACGTTTCCGACAGCACACTCGGCAGCACCAGCATATCGGCGGCGTGATAGTACTGGCTCAACTGTGTTTGGTTCTGAAACCCTGGAAAGTGTACCGTCGTCGCCGGGGCTTTTCGCGCCAACGTTTTCAGACTGTCTTGCAGGCCGCCACTGCCGAGGAATAGCACCTCCAATTGACTTTGCATGTCCGCCGGTAGCCGTTTGATGGCCCGCAACAACAAATCGGGGCCCTTGCGCACACTTAGTTTTCCCGAGAAGATAATCAGTTTCTTGTCGGCCCGAATTCCAAATGTCGAACGCGCCGCTCCGCGAAACCGTTCGCGCGACGCTTCATCGCAACGGAATGACGTGGTGTCCACACAGTAGGGAGAAAACACAAGCTTGTCCGCAGGACAATCGAGCCGCCGATAGTGGTCGAGCGAACGCTGGCCGACATACAGCAACCGCCCGCAACGCTGATAAAGCCAACGCAACGCCCGCTCGCGCGCCCACGTTTTCAGGGCGCCCCGTTGGTTTGCGTGGTCCGTCGTCTCGCCGCGGAAGAGAATGGGATACCCGGCCCGCCAGGCGGTCAGGAACGCCTGGCGGTGAAAGCGCGGACTATAACCGACCACCATGACGGCGTCCGGTGCGATCTTGTTCAATGCACCATGCAATCCGCGTGTAGTGACCTCATCATCCGAACCGGGTCCGCCATCGGCAGCCCGCGCAAGAAACACGGAGGAATAGCCCGAGAGCAGATCCGTGTCCCACGCGAACGTCGCACCGAACTCGCGGTCATGATAACCCTCCACGCTGAAATCCGAGCCGTAAATCGCAGTGACCGCGATTCCGAAATCACGCTGCAGGGCGCGGTACAACGGCGCGTGGTACTGAATGGGATGGGTTTCGATTACGGCGAGCATGCTTGATTACGGGCGATCGGCCCGCCTCGAAAAAGTGAAAGATGGATGAACCGGACGAAATACTTCGTGAGGAGAATCCCCTGGGACGTTCGTCCGTGCCGGAGCGCGGCCAGGATTTTGGTGGCAATATCCTTGGCGCGCCGCAAGCATATGGAGAGTGTCTCCCATCCACTGATGTCTCCGCCGTGCGTGCGGAGATTGTCTCGAATGATGATATACGCTTCCTGAACATCGCGCCCCTGCAGCAGGTTGATGGCGCTGGCTTGCCGCTGGTGCACCCGGAGTTCCATTAAAGACCGTTCGTAATACAAGAAATGCGCGTGTCTGGCGGCGCGCAAGAGCCATTCGAAATCGCCGCAGTGTGGATACTCCCGTCTGAAGGGGAGCGCCTGAAACAGGGATTTCCGGGTGAAAGAGCCGCTAATCGTCCAAAAACAACCTCTTCGGAGAACATCAGCCCATAACGGCGCCCCGGGATTGATGGCCTCCAATCTCGATGAGTCCCGGCCTTTGACCCGGCGATTCCCATCCTCCCCGATGAGATCTTCCGTGGCCCAGAACGCATCTACCTGGGTGAATTGTTGCGTGAGAGCCATCATCTCCTGCAGGTAGATTGGTTTGAGACGGTCATCTTGCATGACAATCGCAACCCATTCGGTGTCCACCAACGCGATCGTTTCTGCCAAAGTTCCGTAAAGCCCTTTGTTGATATCGTGAAACAGATGGCGGATTCGCGGGTCCGTAAGCCCTTGAATGACAGACTGCGAGCCATCCGTGCTCGCGTCGTCAACCACGATGCACTTCCACGACGGGCAGGTTTGGTTTCGAATACTATCGAGCGCCTCGATCAAAAATGGCTGGCCGTTGTAGACGGGTAAAAGGAACGTAACAGTCGGCGTCATCTCGACGGGTCCTCGGACGCTGGCCCAGCGGACTGGTGTCCCGTCAAGCACTGGAACACCGGCAGAAATTGCTTCTCGTAATTCCACTCGGCTAGGATTCGTTGACGTCCTCGTTCCCCCATGGTGCGCAATTCGTCCGGTCGTTCCAACAACCACTGTACCGCCGCCGCGATGCTCGCGGCGTCTCCGGGGTCGACGGACAACGCGAGGTTGTTTTCGACGTATAACTCCCGCCAGTCGGGCAGGTCGGACACCAGCAGCGGCAGACCGCATGCCAGATAGTCGAAAGGCTTGTTGGACGCCCCGGTCATGGCTTGCTCGTTGATGTCGTGGCTGATCTTGGGCATGAAGGCCAGCCCGATGTCTGCTTCGCGGCACCGCGCAAACAATTCGTCCCGGGTGGGGACAGTGCCGACGAATTCGACGCGGTGGGAAATACCGAGTGTTGCCGCGAGCGCGCGCAGTTCTTCAACATAGCCCCGGTGGCCCACGGTTTCATACCCGATGGCCCGCAGCTTCACCCAGTCGGGCAGCATTTTCAGGGCATGGAGCACGGTCTTGGGCAATCGCGCCGGCACCAGTGAGCCGTGATAGAAAACCCAGACGTTGCCCCCGTTGAGTGAAGAGCGAGACGGGCCCACTTCGTGTTTCGTCGGGCAGTTCCACACACAGACAACTTTCACGTCGTGACCCATGTCCGCGGTGAATTGTTCGGCGCGGCGCTCGTTCGGCAACACGCACAGGGCAGCGCGGCGGGCGAGTTTTCGTCGCGTCCATAAGATGGTCCGCATGAAACGCGTAATGCTACCGCGACTCTCGATGTCGCCGGGCGTGGGAGAATCATGTTCGTGGTAAACGACGCGAATCCACGGCACGAGACTCAACAGGAACCCTGTGGGACAGGCGAGGGGATCGGACGCATAAACCCACGAACAACCGGAGCCAAGCGTCCAACACGAGGCCCAAATGGTGAACCACGCATAGTGTAGTTTCTGTCGCCAGCCGCGCCGACACGCGGAAAGTTGACGGACGGCAATGTTGTTGTGTGGCGAAAACCGCAGCGATTCGACACCGTGGATATCCGTACCAAGGAACAACACCTTCCACCCATCGTCGGCAAGCATTCGGGAACCGTGTTCCAGCGACGGATAAGCCGCCGGATTGGTGTACTGGATGTAGGCAACGCGTGACATGGGCGTTCAGTGAACTTCACGTGCAGCGGCTGGTTCTGCCAGGTGCGTCGGGTCAGGTTTTAGCAGCGATTGGTAGAGCGCCAGCATTTCGTGCGCGACTTCCATGCTGGCGCGTGGTGGACGCACCCCGGCCTTGAGCCGCGCTCGCAGGCCGGCGTCGTTGGACACTCGCTGCAGGGTCTCCACCCATCGCTCGACAGCGTCCGGTTCGATGAGGAGACCATTGACGTCATGCCGCACGAGTTCCGTGAGACCGCCGAGATTCCACCCGATAACGGGAATTCCTGCAGCGAAAGCTTCCAGGGCTACCAACGGACCGGTCTCCAACCATTGCGAAGGAACCGCGAGAAAATCGTAGTGTCGCAACCGCGAAACAACCTCGCCCGATGGAATTGGATCGCAGAACGAAATGCGCGGGTCACTGCCCGCGAGGGACTTCATTTCTTTTTGATACGCCGCGCTCTTGGGACTTTGCACGATGCCGTAGACGTCGAGATGCGCGTTCATGGTGGGTGCCGCACGAAACGCCGCTATCAACACATGCAACCCTTTCGTGCGATCCAGCCGGCCGACGAAGGCAATCCGCGTTCCGTGCCCTGTCGCAGGATCCAATGGCGGTGCCATTGTCGAGGGTTGAGCTGGTTCCCATTTAATGCCATGGCGCGACACCGAGACCTTGGCGGAAGAAACGTTGTTCGAAATGATGACTTCCTGAACCCACTTACAGACCGCGACGACATGATCCACATCGGCCATCAGTTTATGGAACACGGCTTGGCGGACACGAGTCAGTTCACTCATGCGCAACGCCGTCCAGATCCCGCCTTGGAAACCTCGGTCCCCAAGCCAGCGTCCCAGTGACGGCGGCAGCCGGCCGACCTTGTCCGCGAGAGGGCCGTGCATCCCGAGGCCGTTCAGTGTGCAGCCCGCACAGCGCCCGACTTCCAGCCGGCCGTCGCAAAGATCTTTACCCCACAACATCAGCGTGCCGCGCTGGCAACTCACTGTTGGCGTGTGGTAGGTTAACACTACGGGGATGTGGCGCTGTTTGGCGGCTTGGACCATCAGTAACGACACCCCGCGAGTGAGCGCATGCAAATGCACAAGATCCGGCGCTTCGTCATCAAGAATCTTCGCGAACTCGGCGGCGGCCAGCGGGTCGCCAGCGCCGTAGAGTTGAATCAAGTCAGTCACCGTGTCCGCGACGGCGTAACGCCGGACACGCAGACCGTCAACGATGTAGGCGCGATTCGCCTTGTCTGGTGCGGCCACCACGGCCTCGATACCCAGCGCCTGCAGATCGTGCGCCAGATTCCCGACGTACACCTCCGTTCCACCCATCGGGTCAGGCGCGAAACAAAATGGAACCTGGATAACCTTCATTTCATTACCGTTAGCGCTTCCGGCCCGGCCAATCCCAGCGAGGCAGCCGTGTTGGCACGGACGTTCCCGCGCACCCCGTACAGTGCATGCACCAGCTCGCAATACGCACGATTTGGTAGCGCGACGTATGCCTCCGCCGCACCAGCGCGCAGGGGATGTAGCGCGGCATGGTGGGCGCGTACCCGCGCCAAAGCGGACGCGTAGCTGGCATAGTCCACCGTTCGCAACTGGCTCGCATAATTCTGGATCAGGGCGAGTTTGCCCGGGAGGTGTGCCGTAATGTCGAAGACAGCATTTGGTTCCAGCAAGGACCAGATCTCGTAGCCGAGGACGGTCGCGTCCATGTCGGCGCACGCCCACGAATAGAGCGCGTTCGCCCGTCGATGATCGACGTGGTCATCCAGGAACCACGGCAACAAGACGACATCGGGCCGGATTTCGTCCATGATGGACCGGAGTTTCTCCACGGCCTCGGTCGAGCAGGGAATGCCGCCATCCGGAAAATCGAGATGCCGGACCGACACAGCCCCCAGCGCTTCCGCGGTCTTCGCAAATTCGGCTTTGCGCGCTTCAACCAGCATGCGTTTCGTGGTTTCAGGGTCGGCATCCGCGCCCGCAATGCTCCCACCACCCTCGCCGGTGCATAGGCATACGAGATGGATCTCGGCAATATTGCGATGTGCGAGTAGCAGGCCACCGGCCCCAATGCTCTCATCGTCCGGATGCGGACAGAGCGCCAGGAGTCTCTTGCCAACAGGCGCGACCAAGGCGCGAGGCTCCCAGGCTTGCGCCAGTAGCTGGCGACGGACCCGGAATTCCTCCTCGGTCGCATTCAGCAAGTGCGGCCTTATATAACCAAGGTAGCGCGGGTAGGAAACAAACCCGGTGAGCCAGCGACGCGGATGAACGCCGTGGCGTTGGCACAAGACCTTGATTGTGGAAACAAAACCCATGGGAATTTTCAGACGGCAATCGTACTTGGTCAACTGTCGTGCTTCGGTGTAGCTGAGGCTTTCAGCAGCGCCTTGCCTTTGCGGTACGTAACCGCGAGCGCCTCGGCTCGGCGATACCCAACGATCTTCGAGGCCAGTGCGAGATGTTTCGGATGCGACGGCGTATAGCCTCCGGGGCTGAGCCGCTCGAGCGCCTCATAGGCGGCCTCAAATGTGTCCGGCGTGTTCTCGTAGGTAGCCCGCGCAACCTGTTCGAATACTTTGATGAGCGCCGCCCGCCGCTTGGCGGTGATGCCGCCATGTTCCACGAACCATTCCTCGACTTCACAAGCGCTCCGGAAGCAGTCGGTGATGAACGCGTCGGGATCGCGACGCGAGACGGATTGCTGCGAGTGGATCCGATAGTAGGCCATGGGGCCTCGGCAGTAAGTGAACATCGCGCCGTGCAGGGCGCAGTCCAGCGCGAATCGCGCATCTTGGATGACGGGGAGCTGTTCATTCCAACCGCCAACCCGCTCGACGATCTCCCGATCGAAAAGATAGGCGGCCGGCGGACACCAGAAATCGACCAACAAAGCAATCTCAGGTTCGTCTTCCATCTTACGTTGCATCACATCGCCATGTTTGAACGTATTGTCACTTTGCAGGACCAGGCCCTGCCAGTCGCCGTACGCGACGTCGGCACCGGTATTCTCCATCGCCTGGACCTGACGCTTGAGCTTGTCACGCACGAGCAGGTCATCCGCATCCAAATATTGCAGCAGCTTGCCGCGGGCAACCTTGGTGCCGGCATTGCGGGCGCGGCTTGGACCCCCGTTCCGCATGCGAATCAGCTGCACGGCCGGGAACTGGTGGGCCACAATCTCGGCGCTGGTGTCGGTCGATCCGTCATCCACGACGATGATCTCGATGAGATCGCGCGGGTACGTTTGCGCTTCCACGCTGGCAATCGTCTCGGCTATCCAACGCTCGGCGTTGAACATGGGGATGATGACGCTAATGAGTTGATTCATAACTTACTCCCTTTTCGGCTTCGGTCGGGATGGTGGCCCATAGTACCTGTCGCATGGCCCCCAGCGTAAAACGTGTCAGGCGAGTGCGCGGATTACGGCACGCGGCGGCAGCGAGTTGGAACGCCCGTTGCAGTCGCGAGCGTTGACGGTCGTTGCGGATCTTGTTCACAAAGGTCCACCAGTCGAGTTCACGGATTCGCCGCAAACAGGCGGCGCGCACCAGCGGTTGGGTCGACGTTTCGCTCAGTTTTTGCAGAATGCGATACCGTTCCTGCATGAAACGCTCCCACGAGGATGTCGTTTTCGAGTCTGGATGCAGACGGAAGTGTACGAGCACGTCCTGGATGTGGTTCACACGGGGGAACAGGCTCAGGTACCGAATCGTCAAATCCCAGTCAAACGAGTAGTGGTACGATTCGTCGATGCCTCCGCAAGCCGGCACACCCTCGCGTCGGAACCAGAAACCCGGTTGATGCCATCGGGTGGTGGACTCGGATCGGATGATTCTCTCCGCGTCCAGCGGACCGGGCACCAGATACTCCTGGCTGCCTTTCTCGTTAAAATTGAGCACGACACCCGCTACGGCGTCCGCTCCGGGGAATGCAGTGGCGATATTCCGTAGCGCTCCCGCCAGCAGGTAGTCGTCAGAGTTGATCCAGTTGAAGATTTCACCCGTGCAACGGGCAAGCCCTTTATTGATGGCATGCGCTTGCCCGCGGTCGCGCTCGCTGACCCAGTGGGTCAACCAGCGCTCGTATTTCTTGATGATGGCGATGCTATCGTCGGTGGAACCGCCGTCGATGAGGATGTGCTCGAGATTGGGGTACCCCTGCAGCAGGATCGAACGGATTGTTTCTTCGAGATACGCGCCCTGATTGAACGAAGGTGTGACGACGGAAATCAGCGGCCACGGCTGGCCATCCGGCCCAGTCGCCGGTAGCGGCGCAGTTTCCTCTGTCCACGGCCATCCCGCATGGCCCGTGGGCGGCGGCGGTAATTCATAGAGACGAGGACATTGCATGGCGAAATCTCTGACTGACGGGGAGGGGTGCTAACGCCATTATGCTAGTGGCGTGCTGTCGCTTGTTACCGGTGCGGTTTTCGTCCGAACGTCAACGTGGCCAGCGCGCCGGTCTTGGTCAACTTCGGCGCAGCGACTTCCTGCCACACCCGCGTGGGCCCCGGCCAGGTTTCATGGACATCGTGAAAGGCCACGATCCCGCCGGGTTTGACGTGCGGAAAAAAACTGTCGAAATCGGCCAGCACGTCTTCATAAACATGCGAGCCGTCGATGAACAATAGGTCAATCGGCTTGTCCCATGTGCGGGCGGCGTCGGTGGACAATCCGCGGATGGGGGTCACGTATTCCGCGAGCCCCCGGCTTTCGAGGTTGTTCCAAAACACGTCAAAGTATGATCCGCCCCGGAAACTGGCGCCTTCCTTGAAGTCCGAATCATTCCCCGCAAACGTGTCGATGGCGAAAATATGCTTCGCGGTGCCGCGGCAGCCATACGCGAAACAGCAGGTGGATCGCCCTTTGAAGCTGCCGATTTCAACGACGGTCGCGTGATCGGCGAGCGATCGGGCCGCCGCGAAGAACCAATGTTCCTGGTCTGGGGACACCAGCAGGCCTTCCACGGTGCTGATCGAAGGCCAGATACGGCGGAATTCCCGCTCCGTCGGGTCGAGCCGTTGGGACAATTCCCATTGGAGGCGTTTGCGCGCGGATACGATCTTTTGTGCGGCTGTCGTGGTGAGGCGTTTTCCCATGTTGTTTGTCCGTTTCCCGTGTCCTACTGAATGCTCCATTGTCCACTCATCAGGATCGGGGCTGGCCCATTGAACCCGGGGCTGCCCGACCCATAAAAGTCACCCAATTCCACCTCGATGTAGCCGGCCCAGTTCCGCAGCCAATCGGCTTCCTCGCCGCCGGCCAGCAATCGGGTGCCCACGCAATAACGCCCGGGTGCCAGTGGAAACTTTGGTACCTGGCAACGAAATTCACCGGACTTCTTCGCGGGGCAAAACGTTTGGCCGACGTAGGAACTGTAAAGCACGGTCAATAGCTCCTCATTGGCATGGCTCAGGGAGAAGCCGATGTCAACCGCCTGTGGCTTCTCGCCGTCGCGACATTCGTAGCCGAAGACAAAAACCACCTCCATGCCGCTACGCACCGCGGACAGTTTCTTCCCGTGAGCGTCCTCAATGCGAAATCCCGTTAGCCGAATCTTGCCGTTGCCGGTTCGGTCCTGCCGTTGCGCCAAGGGTACATTCTCGACCAATGACGGGAGGACACGCTCCAGATAGTGATGGATCACTTGATGCGAATCGCCCTGCATGATCACCCGGCCGCCTTCCAGCAGAATCGCCGAGGTGCACAGGTTTTCGATTGCCGCCATGTTATGGCTCACGAACAGCACCGTGCGGCCCGAGCGTGCCGCCTGACCCATCGTGCCCAGGCACTTCTTTTGAAACGCCGCGTCGCCAACGGCCAGCACCTCATCCACCAGCACGATCTCGGTTTCGAGATGCGCGGCCACGGCAAACGCCAGCCGCACGTACATGCCGCTCGAATATCGCTTGACGGGTGTATCGATGAACTGCTCCACTCCCGCGAAGTCCACGATCTCGTCAAATTTGCGGGCGATCTCCGTGCGTTGCATGCCGATGATGGCGCCGTTCAGGTAGACATTCTCGCGCCCGGTCAATTCAGGATGAAATCCCGTGCCCACTTCCAACAGCGAACCGACACGGCCATGAATCCATGCCTGCCCGGTGGTCGGTTCCGTGATGCGAGAGAGGATTTTCAGTAGTGTACTCTTGCCGGCCCCGTTGCGACCGATGATGCCGGCGACTTCGCCACGCTTGATCTCGAACGAGACATTATCCAGCGCCTGGAATATATGGGACTTGCCGGCCGCACTATTCCGGCGGACGAGAGATTTCATACCATCGGCAAGACGGTCACGCAGCGTGTTGTAGCGGGTCCGCTGCACGCCGATGTCGTACTGCTTCGACAAGTGTTCTACGCGAATGGCAGTCGGATTCATCAGATGATGTCCGCAAAAATCCGTTCGGTGCGTTTAAAATAAACGAGGCCGCCCACCAACAGGATGGTGACGATGACTGCACTCATGGCCATCACGGCAAAGTCGGGCTGTTCCTTCCCGAGCAGCGCCCAACGGAAGCCTTCGATCACACCCACCATCGGGTTCAGGCTGTACAGGAGCCGCCATTTTTCGGGAATGATGCTTACGGAATAGACGACCGGCGACGCGTACATCCAGAATTGCACGAGGAACGGGATGGTATGGCCGACGTCGCGATACTTCACGTTCAGCGCCGCCAGATACAGGCTCACGGCCACGGCAGTCACCACTGCCAGAAGCGTAAACACCGGCAGCATCAGCACGCCCCACGTCGGCGCAATCCTATACCACGCCATCATCCCGAGCAGGATGACGAACGAAATCGCGAAATCGACCAGGGGCGCGATTGCTCCGGATATGGGGATGACGAGACGGGGAAAATATACCTTACTGACCAGGTTGGCGTTGCTCACCAGGCTGGTGCCGCTCCGCGCGATAGCCTGTGCGAAGTAATTCCAGGGCAGTAGTGCCGTGAAGGCGAAGATCGGATAGGGCAGGTTGTCGGAGGGCATCTTCGCGAACCGGCCGAAAATCACCGTGAAGACAACCATGGTGAGCAGTGGCTGCAGGACGGCCCACGCGACGCCGACGGCCGCCTGCTTGTACCGGACGATCACGTCGCGCCAGGTCAGGAAATACAACAACTCCCGATAGCGGTAAAGTGCCGCCAGATCGAATTTCAGCCAGCCGTGGCGCGGCTGGATCAGCACCACCGGCACGTCATCCATTATCGGGGCCGGGGCGGTTCTCGTATTGTCCACTTTCACGATGCAACACCGATCAATGGTTTGTTCTCTTCGATGGCGTCCTTCAGGAGGTACGGCTCCCAAAACGCGCGGTCGTAGCGCGCCCAGGCGTGGCAACCGAATGGAAGTTGACGATGGTTTCGCTCGAAACACACACGCGGAGATACCTCGAACGCGAACCGCAAGCCGGTCGCCACATCAGCGATCTTGAATCCGGGGTCGTATCGGCGTGCCTCGTCCGACCAGAAGATGTCGGCGGCGCTGCTGCCTTGCAGCCAGCGGTGCATGTGCCATCGCGAAGAGTTGAACATCGGCAGGCGCTTCAGAAATTTCTTGGGCAGGTTCAAGTACTGAATATATTTGGGCTTCGATCCGTAGTGCTCCCGCCAGTATTCATCGGGATCGACGGATGGCTTCGTCGAGTAAAGCACCTTGAGGAAGCTGCGCACCTTCATCAACGTAAAGCCAAGGTTGCCGACGCGCTCTTCCTTGATCCACGGCGAGTCGGGGCAGTGGATCCACGGCGCACCGATGTAGTCGAGATCGGTCTGGCACCACTGCTCGAGTTGATCGGACAACACCAGGCTGTCGAGGTGATACAGGAGAATGTACTTGTAGTCGGCGAACGCCTCGTAGAACGACGGCGCCGTCATCAGCCGGGCGTGCGCGGACACACTGCCAAAGAACTTCTTCGGAAACAATTTCAATTGAAAAGCGGCGTGATAGAAGGTTGGCGCTCGCGGCGCGACCAAATACTTGTCATACCGTTGAAAATAGTGGAGCGCATGCCGCAGGGAAACCAGTTCGTCCGCCGTCAATGTCGGCCGCGACGAAAGCGCAACGACGACAGCCACGGGCTTGGTCGGCTCCGGGAGAGCGGGTGGTGGAACATGCCGGATCATTAGATTACGCTTTGAAGCAGCCCGCCGCCTGTTCGATAGGGGCCGGTCATGGAAGTTCGCGCAGGTTTCGCAAAAACATTCGGGCGGATTTGGGAACAGCGGTCGTGTAGACCTTTCGTGCCGTCTTCAGCACCTGCTGCAGAGGGGTCTCCGGCTGCGGCAGATGGCTGCGAACGACTTCCTGGATGATGAAATCGTCGGCCTCCTTATCGGGGACGATCTCAGCCGGGTGTCGCACCGGAAACGTCATCTCGACCCGTGGAAGATTCGCCCACCGGCTCTCGGCCCACTTTGTGTGAGTTGCGTCTTCACCGAAGCCGATATTCGATACCAGGTTCCCATTCGGAACGATGGACAGGCCATTGCGTGCCAACACAGCAAAGTTCCATTGATAGTCCCAGGTCCACCATTGATCCTTCGATTGGTAGGCTCTTTCAAACTGCTCGCCCCAATACTGGGCGGCACGCGGATCTCCGAGGATCTCCAGCAGCCAGGGAGTATCGCGAAACTGCGGCCACTGTTTAACACCCAGGTCAAAAGACTGCCAGGCCCGGCGCCATGATGCCCAGCCCCACACATTGACCAACCGGGAAAAATAGTAGCTGGACGGTCCGCGATTGTGGCCCAACTGCAGATTGGTGCCCGAGATGTGCATCAGCCGCTCGTCATCGCGATAACGCTCCAGTAGTTCCTCACAGAGCGGGAAGAACGTCGGGTGAGGGAGGCAGTCGTCTTCCAGAAAGATCGCGCGGTCTGCTTGCTGGAACACCCAACTGACACCTGTGGCGACGCGAACCCCACAACCCAGATTCTCGTCGGAATAGTTCTTCACCACGTCGCAATCCCAATCCACCCGCTCCACGACGGCGCGCGTGGCGGCGCATTTCTCCGCTTCTCCCGGATGGTCGGGCCGGGGGCCGTCGGCGATGACGAACAGTTTCGGCGGCTTGGCGGCCGCGATTTCACGGAACACCTGTTCGGTGACATCCGGCCGGTTAAAGATCATGAAGGCGACGGGAACTCGCATAAGACGCAGTTTCAACGGTTGGCGGGTATCTCTTGCAACAGTGCGTGTTCAATCAAGGCATCCGCGGCTTTTCGAACGAGGCTGAACTCTAGGCCCGACCGCTCGGCGATATCGAGCAGCGAATGCGTGGCATCGGAGAGATTCAGTACCCAGAGCATCGCCAACTCAAAATCGCGCGCGTCGGTCTGGCCGCCGATGGTCTGGTACAGCCCGCGCATCCCGAGTTGCGGCTCGCACTTCGGATTGAGATTCAAATACTTCCGGTTGCCTTCAATCACCGCGACCACGGCGAGGCATTTCGCGAACGAATCGGCGAGGTTGCTGGGCTTCACCAAGTCAAGATTGTCCGCCGACGTGTGGTACTCGGGATAGCGGCCATTGGGGGTACGCATGAAACAGCCGACGGATAGATTGAAGCCCGGGGAGCAATATTGGCGTTCATCGTAGCCGTACGGGCTGAACTCGATGATTTCGTGGTCTTGTCCGGAGTGTTTCAAAACGTGCGCAAACACGCGGTCAATCTCCGCGTCGCCTCGGCGGCTTTTCTTGTAAGTCAATTTGCCGGCGTCACCAACGCAGGTGATGACGAGGCCATGCTTGATGTTCGCCGCCTGTGCCTCATGGCGCGCGAGCCAAGTGATCGACCCGATGGTGCCCGGGATGAACAGGAACCGATAGGAGTAGCGCGGGGAAAGGCCGCTCAGATGTTCCGCCACAAAGGTCGTCAGCGCGACACCTGAGAGATTGTCGTTGGCCAGCGACGGATGGCAGGCATGACATGAGAAAAGGACTTCGTCAGAACCCTCTCCACGCAAGAGAAGTTCACCATACGTGAGATGGCCATCTGCCAGCGTCGAATCGATGCAGACTTCGTACATATCGTCGGGCATCGCCAGAAGTTGGTTATGGCTCACACAGAAGCCCCAGCGCTCGGCATAGTAGGACGTGCGATAGGGGATCCAATCCGGGTGTTGCGGGAGGGAGAACAGGTGTGGTTTCAATTCAGCGAGTGGCATCCGCGCCTTGATGGGTGTGCTGTAGTTTAGGACGTGGAGGTTGGACTTCTGGAAGTCGATGACGCGTTCACCCCGGCTGTTCTTCACGTACGCGTCACGGATATTCCATTCCTTGGGCACGGTCCAATCAAAGACCTTTGTGCCTGTGGGCACCTCGTGGATTTCGAGCGGGATGTGACGGCGGATCACCTGCAAGGTCTCCCGGAATCCGTCGCCCGTGATGCTCCGGCAAATCGGATACAGCTCCGCGACGAGCTGGTGCATTTGGTGGCCGATGTTCTCAATCATCATGATCGGAAGTCGGGATAATCGCGGTCGCGGTCGGCGATCGTGGCAACGTCGCCGGGCCAATGGATACCGAATGCCGTGTCATTCCAACGGACACCCGCGCCGTGCGTCGGCATATAGTAAGCCGACATTTGGTAGCAGACCTCGGTGTTGGCAGCGAGCGTCAAATACCCGTGGGCGCAACCCGGCGGAATCACCAGCATCTCCCGGTTTTCGGCGGTAAGCGGAGCGCCTACCCATTGCTTGAAAGTGGGTGAGTCACGCCGCAAATCCAGGGCCACGTCGAAGATGGCTCCCATCGTGCAACGGACTATCTTGGTTTCTTCGTGGGGAGCGCGCTGGTAATGCATGC
>Ga0265338_10000919_pt1 | contig 49615 bp, 55 predicted proteins | sample 42126metaG_FD_193579 | JGI IMG/M metagenome (GOLD analysis project Ga0265338, IMG submission 193579) | Rhizosphere microbial communities from Carex aquatilis grown in University of Washington, Seatle, WA, United States - 4-21-26 metaG | ecosystem: Host-associated > Plants > Roots > Rhizosphere...
CGGCAGCATGGTAACGTGGAAGTGCGACTTTGGAGCCTCAGGCGCCGCCGCGCGGCGGCGGAAGGGCCACTTGGGGGTCTCCGGGGTGTAGGATGAGATGACCTCGCCCGTGACAAGGTTGCGCAGCTTGGTGTACTCGCCCTTGACCGAGACGTTGACCTCGGTTTCTCCCGGCAGGAACGACTCGACCACGAAGGTGCCGTTGTCGTAGGCGAAGAGCGAAACCTGGCTCGGTCCGTCGATCCTCACGAAGAAGTCCCTCATCACGACGTCCTTGATGGCGCTCGTGACGCCGGTCGGCAGTGCGTACAGGTTGCGGAAGTTGTCCGGGATGGTCCAGACATACAGGACTCCCTTGCTGTATTTGTCCATGAGGAGGATCGGGTAGCCGTTGCCGTTCTCTATGGCGCCCACCAGCGCCCAGGCGTCGTTCGTGAGGAACCGCACCTCGGGGAAGAGGATCCCGGCCCTGTGACCGTCGGCGCCGGGGTCCGTGCGGCTGCCCGGGCCCCAGCCGAACACATAGTCGCGGGCAAGCACCTTGTTGTCGGTGACCTCGGTCTCGCAGATGCCCTCGATGCCCTTGCCCTTGAGCGCGCGCAGGAGCCCCGAGGTGATGACGACGGACTTGCCGTCCTGCAGCTGCTTCTTGATCTTCGCCACGATGTCCGGATCAAACTTCGCGGACTCGGTCAGCAGGACGACCTTCGCGTCCGCCGGGAATTCGGGGCGCAGGTCGATCGGGATCCCGATCATTCCGATGAAGTTGTGAAGGAAGTCCTCGCCGGTCGACTGGTAGGGCTTGTAGCTCTCGATGCCGATCGGATTGCCGAGCTTCCCCACAACCGCGTCGGCCTGCCGCAGCGCAACTCCGGCGACGGTCGCCCAGGAGGGTGTGGCGGGGGCCCCATCGCCCGCGGGATGGTAGGAGGCGGCCACCTTGTTGAAGTCGAGGCCCGTCGGCAGGTTCTCCCAATCCTTCCTTTCGCCCGCGTCCGCCTTCACGGCGATCGTGGCCCACATGAAGAGGGTGATCTCCCGGGCCTTGGCGAACATCGTGTCCCAGAGCTGCTCCGCGTAGCGGTCGACATACCGCGCGTTGTAGGTGTCCACCCATCCGCCGCCATTGCCGCCCGGCTTGATGTTCTCAAAGTAGCGAATGATCTGGTAGCTCTCGTATTGCTGCAGGTACTGGTCCGTGAAGACCGGATCGCGGGTCTCTGTGCCGGTGTAGATGCCGTCAAAGATCTTCGGCTCCTTGTCGAGGTCGAAGCCGAGTCCCTGGAAGTGCTCGTACCAATTCGGAAACTTGATGACCACCTTGATCTTGGGATTCACGTCCTTGGCGGCCTTGACCACGAGGGTCGACCCGGCCTCGTCCATGAGGCCAAGCCGGAAGTCGGTCCAGGACCGGTCGCCCTTGGCGGCAATGTCCGAGTCGGTCTTCGAGTTGACGAAGAAGAAGTCGTCGAGGATGAACTCGTCGAAATGGCGTGCGGCCAGCTCCGAGGTCTTCTTAACAAAGTCGCGGTCGGCCGGATCCGTGTAGCAGAAGGAGTGGAACTGGTCCGACTCGGCGCCGGTGAACGCGCTCCCGGCGGCGACCTCTACGCCGCGGCTGACGAAGAACTGCTTCACGTCGTCGAGGAGCTTGTCGCTGGCGAGGATCCCGTCGCGCTGGACCTCGATGTAGACCTTGTCGACCTTCACCTGGCTGCTTATGATGTCCCATTGGGACTGCAGGACCTTCGGGTCGGCGAAGGTGGCCACCACCCTCTCGGGGATGTAGACGGCCACGCCGAAGTTTTGGTAGTTGCCCGCGCGGGCGCCCGAAAGCGCTGCTGCGCACGCAAGGATGCAGAGGAGTTTCTTCATGGGAGGGGAGCAGGATATATAGTCCCGCAGCCGCTCCTTCTCAAGCCGGTTTCCCTCAATTCAGGCAACGATCGTTTGCCTTTCCGCCGGGGTTTCTGGCACCGTCCTGCCCGATGCCCCTGAGGTACCTGTCGCTCTTTCTCGGCGTCTACGCGTGCTCCACCTCCGCGATCTTCATAAGGATGAGCACGACCGACCCGCTGGTCCTGACGGCGCTTCGCCTCGTGTTCGCCTCGATCTTCCTTGCGCCCGTCTTCTTCGCGGAGCTGCGCCGGCACGGAGGCGCCTTCACGGGGGCCCATTTGCGGCGCACCTTCGCCCCGGCTCTCGTGCTCGCGTTGCACCTCATATTGTGGACCCTGGGAGCGAGGATGACCGCCGTCGCGCAGGCGACCCTGATCGTCAACCTGGTGCCGATCGCCCTGCCCTTCTTCCTGCTTTGGCTGGCAAGGGAGCGGATCAACGCGGCGGAGATCGCGGGCACCGTTCTCGCGATACTCGGCCTCGCGACCCTCTCCGTGAAGGACGCCCTGGCGGGAGGCGGCAGGCCGGCGGGGGACGCGGTGTGCTTTGCCTCGATGCTCCTCTTCGCTCTCTACCTGGCCCTTGGCAGGAGGAACCGCGATTTTCCCTCGATCTGGCTCTACGTGATTCCGGTCTACGGCCAGGCGGCCCTCATCTGCCTCCTGGTGGCCCTGCCACGGATGCGGACGTTTGAGGTCGGGTCGGCCCGCGAATGGGCCCTGATGGCCGGCCTCGCGGCTATCCCGACCGTCTGCGGGCACTCCCTGCTGAATGCGGCGATGCGCCGGATCAGGGGCCAGATTGTCAGCCTGTGCAATGTGAGCCAGTTCGTGTTCGCCGGTGTCATGGGATTCCTCCTCTTCGGAGAGGTACCCCGGGCCCTCTTCTACGCGGCCAGCGCGATCGTCGTCGCAGGCGTCGCCATCGTCGTGTTCTCGACGCCGCCCGAGGCCGGGAGCCCAGGTTAGACGGCCTTTGAGATCGCCTTCACGAAGGCAAGCACCAGGGGCGGAACCTCGCCCCTGAGCGCTGCGCGCTCGGGCTGGAAGAGGACGCCCGCGAAGAACGGGTGCGGGGGAAGCTCCGCCCCCCGGATCTCTCCGGAATCGTCCCAGGCGGTGAACCGTAGCCCGGCCGATTCCAGGGCGGCCTTGAACGCGGGATTGATTCCGTAGTTGCAGCGGTAGCCCTCGCTGGCGCCAGCGCCCCCGTACGCCGCTCCAAGGAGGCTTCCCTTGGCGAAATGGACCGGCCCCGTCGCCTCGACGAGCGAGCAGCTCAGCCGCGTCACAACGAGGGACTGTCCGCCGGGATTGGTCTCCGCATGGTCGGCGTCGGCTACTCCCGCCACGTTTCGGGCGAACTCAAGGATCGCGTGCTGGAACCCCCCACATGTGCCGAGGAACGGCCGGCCGGCCTCGCGCGCCCAGCGAATCGCGTCGAGCGCGCCGTCGGCGTTCCCGTAGGGGCTCGCGGGCACGACCCAGACGGCCGAGTGCGCGGCGAGGTCCCGCGACGCGGCCGCAATGGCCTTGGTCGCGACCCATTCCCATCCGATGTCCGCGCCGGAGGCGCTGCGCGCAAGCTCGAGCGCCCTTGGAATGGCGCGGTGCGCCGTGACCCCCTCCGAGTAGTCTCCGACGAGCGCGATGGTCCTGCGGCTCATTCGCTCCCCTCCCCGCGGGCCGCTGCCGGTGCGCCCGTGGCGAGCAGCGACGCGCCGAGTGCCGCCATGCAGGCGCAGACCGCGACGAACCAGTCGCCGTGCTCGACGTAGAAGCTGTTGCGGCCGACCCACCGCCGGTCGCGCGTCACGTTCGCGAGCGAGATGCCGCGGTAATAGATGCTCCCGTTCTCGTCCTGCATGACCTTGCGGATGCCCCCGAACTCGTCGATCCAGCCGCTCCAGCCTGCGTTGCCGCAGCGGAGCACAGGCCGCCGGGTCTCGATGGCGCGCAGCACGGAGTGCGCCGCGTGCTGGTAGGCGGCCGCGCCCTCGCCGTACCATGCGTCGTTGGTGACGACCACGAGCGCATCGGCGCCGGAGAGGACCTCCTCGCGCGAGAGCGCAGGAAAGAGGTCCTCGTAGCAGATCAGCACGCCGAAAGCCGCAGCCCCCCGGTCCATGGGAACGACCAGCGGGACGGCATCATTTCCCGGCGTGAAGTCGTCGCCAAGCGGGACAAACTTCCCCACCCAGCCGAAGACCGGCCGCAGCGGAATGTATTCGCCAAACTGGACCAGCCTGCGCTTCGCGTAATAGGACGTCTGCACCCCGAGCTGCGGATCCACGACAAAGGCCGCGTTGAAGTATTCCTCGCGGCCGGGGCCCGCCGACTCGATTGCGTCCGCCCCGATCAGCATGGGCGCCTTCGCGCGCGCCGACAGCTGCTCCACGAATCTGCGCATCGAGGGATCGCCACCCTTCAGGGGGTACGGGGTGGTCGATTCCGGCCAGAGGATGAGGTCGGGATGCAGCCTGCCGGCCTCGAGCGTCTCCGCCTTGAGCGTCGCAATGATGTCGGGCTCCTTCGCCGGATCCCATTTCACCATCGCCGGGACGTCCGGCTGGACGAATGCGACATTGGCAAACGGCACGGAGAACTTCGAGGCGTTGGTGCTCTCCTGGACGTGGATGGAAAGGCACACGAGGAGCAGGAACATCGCGAGCAGGAACTCCTGGCTTCTCCGGCGCAGCCCCGTCTCGCCCTCTCGCAGGAGGCGGTTCGCGTAGGCCGAGAACCCGATGTTCACCGCGACCAGGACAAACGACACCCCGTAGGCCCCGGTGTAGGCGGCCACCTGGAGCACGCTCCTCATCTTTTCCCACTGGGTGGCCGCGAGCGGCATCCAGGGGAAGCCGCCGAACAGCCAGGTGCGCGACCACTCGATCAGCACCCAGACGCCGGCCAGCCCGAGCATCGCCACCAGCCGGACCAGCGTCGGCCGGCCGACCATCCTCGGCATCGTCCACCAGGCGGCGAGGTACCACACGCCCGTCCACGCCCCCACCAGCGGCCCGAGGATGAAGAGCCCGACCCAGGTGACCGGGTGCAGCCAGCTGAGATTGATGGTCCAGGCAACGGCCTGCGCCGCGAGGATCGTCCAGCAGTAGGTCTTCAGCCGGGGACGCAGGTAGGCCCAGAAGATCCCCGGGACAAGGCAGGCATACGCGACCTCGGGCTCATGAAACGGCGGAAACGCCAGGACCAGCAGGAGCGCCGTCAGCAGCCCCACCACCGCAGGCGCAGCCCAATCGGAGTGCCGCTCCCAGAACGTCGGGACGGGTTGGTAGGGATCCGGGCTCAAGGACGTCTCCTCAGGCTCCGTGGCAGTGCTTGAACTTCTTCCCGCTGCCGCACGGGCAGGGGTCGTTGCGCCCCACCTTCGGGGTGTCCCGGCGTATGGTCACCTTGGGCAGCTGGATCTCGCGTTCCGGCGGGCCCGCATCCGGCGCGACCTTGCCGTTGGCGGGCGCAGGGGGCGCCTGCGGGGTCTCCGGGCCCTCCGTGCGCGCGCTCCGCGCGAGGATCGCCAGCATGTTCTCGAACGCCGAGAGGTTCGAGGCGCTCCGGAAGAGTCCCGTGCAGATCTGCAAGCGCACGTTCGTCATCAGCTCCTCGAAGAAATGGTACGCCTCGCTCTTGTATTCGACAAGGGGGTCCTTCTGGCCGTAGCTTCGCAGGCCTATCGAGCGGCGGAGCTCCTCCATCTCCGTCAGGTGCTCCTGCCAGTGGTGGTCGATCGCGTTGATGACGACATACCGCTCAAGGGCGCCGAGCGCCTCCGGTATCTCCGCAGACTCCTTGAGGGTGTAGGCTTTCTTGATCCGGTCGAGGACCAGCGTCTTGATCGCACCGAGGTCGTCGCCCTTGAGGTCGTCAACCCTGAGCCCGATCGGAAAATGCATGTTGGTCCACCCGACGAAGCTCTCGACGGCCGCTGAGTTGGAGCCGCCCTTCTCTCCGAACCCGGCGACCTGGAGGCGGCTCACGACCTCCTCCTCGACCTGCTCGAAGATGATGTCCTTGGAGCGCGCGGCGTGGATGGCCGCGTTGCGGATCCCGTAGACAACCTCGCGCTGCTGGTTCAGCACGTCGTCGTACTGGAGCAGCCGCTTGCGGATCGCGTAATTCTGCTGCTCGACCTTCTTCTGCGCCGACTCGATCGAGCGGTTGAGCAGGGGGTGCTCGAGCTCCTCCCCCTCCTGCATCGAGCCCTCCATCAGGCGCGACGCCAGGTTGCCCTGGAGGAAGAGTCGCATGAGGTCGTCCTCGAGGGACAGGAAGAACTTTGTCAGCCCGGGGTCGCCCTGGCGCGAGCAGCGGCCGCGAAGCTGCCGGTCGATCCTGCGGGACTCGTGGCGCTCGGTGCCTATGACGTAGAGGCCGCCCTGCTCGCGCACGCCCTCGCCCAGTTTGATGTCGGTGCCGCGGCCGGCCATGTTGGTCGCGATGGTGACCGCGCTGCGAAGGCCCGCCCTGCTCACGATCTCGGCCTCCTGCTGGTGGAACTTGGCGTTGAGCACGGTGTGGATGATGCCGGCGCGCTTGAGCATCCGGGAGAGGACCTCCGAGGCCTCGACGCTCGTCGTGCCGACAAGGACGGGCTGGCCCCTCTTGTTCGCCGCCTCGATCTCTCGCAGGACCGCGGTGTACTTGTCGCGGCGCGCCTTGAAGATCACGTCGTTCTTGTCGATGCGGATGCAGGGCTTGTTGGTGGGGATCACCTGGACGGCGAGGCGGTAGATGTCGTTGAACTCGGTGGCCTCCGTCTCCGCCGTGCCCGTCATTCCGGCGAGCTTCTCGTACATCCTGAAGTAGTTCTGGATCGTGATCGTCGCGTACGTGCGCGTCTCGCGCTCGATCGTGACCCCCTCCTTGGCCTCGACCGCCTGGTGCAGGCCGTCCGACCAGCGCCGCCCCGTCATGACGCGGCCTGTGTTCTCGTCCACGATCATGACCTTCCCGTCCTGCACGACGTACTCGACGTCGCGCTCATAGAGGGAATACGCCCTCAGCAGCTGCGAGATCGCGTGGATCTCCTCGGAGACCGTCGCGTAGTGCTGGTGCGCGGCGAGCTTGAGCTCCTCGCGCTTCTCCGGCGAGATCGACGTGTCCCTCTCCAGGTCCGAGAACTCGGTCGCCAGGTCCGGCATCATGAACGCGTCGGGGTTGTCGGGGCGCAGGTTCTTCCTGCCGATCTCGGTCAGATCGGCCTGGTGCTGGCGCTCGTCGATCACGAAGAAGAGGTGCTCCTTCAGGCGGTACATCTCGTCCTTGTTCAGGTCCGAGTTGAGCTCCGTCTCGACGCGGTCCAGCAGCTTGCGCCACTCGGGATTCTCCATCAGGCGCAGCAGCAGCTTGTTCTTCGGGCTCCCCATCTTGACCTGCACCAGCTTGCGGATCGCCTGGTCGCGCAAGTCCGCACGCTCGCGGTCATCCTCGGCGCGGCCGAGGTTTTCGAGGGTCTCCTTCGCCTCCCCCACCAGGCGGTTGCAGAGCCGGGTCTGGTCGGCGACCAGGCGGTCGACGCCGGGGGTGAGCCGGGTGAACGGCTGCTCGCGCTCGATCGGCGCGGGCCCGGAGATGATGAGAGGCGTGCGCGCCTCGTCCACGAGGATCGAGTCGATCTCGTCCACGATGCAGTACCAGTGGTCCCGCTGCACCTGGTCCTCCTTTCGCGTGGCCATGCCGTTGTCGCGAAGGTAATCGAAACCGAACTCGCTTGCGGTACCGTACGTGATGTTGCGGCCGTACATCTCCCGGCGTAGGTCGGGGGACATGCTCTGCTGGATGCATCCGACGCTGACGCCGAGGAAGCTGTAAAGCTGGCCCATCCACTCCGAGTCGCGCCGGGCGAGGTAGTCGTTGACCGTGACGAGCTGGGCGTTGCGCCCGTTGAGCGAATTGAGGTAGAGGGGAAGAGTCGCGACGAGGGTCTTGCCCTCGCCCGTCGCCATCTCCGAGATCCGGCCCTGGTGGAGCGCGATTCCGCCGATCAGCTGGACGTCAAAATGCACCATGTCCCAGGCAAGGTCGTGCTCGCAGACGAGGGCCGTCGTCCCCACCAGGCGCCGGGCGGCATTCTTAACGACCGCGAAGGCTTCGGGGAGGATCTGGTCGAGCGTCTCGCCGGCCTGTACCCGCGCCCTGAATTCCTCGGTTTTTGCGCGCAGCTGCTCGTCGGAAAGCGAGGTATAGGCACTGTCCAACTCGTTTATCTTCACAACGATAGGACGCGCCTTCTCGAGGAACTTCTTGTAGTGCCTCCCGACAAAGGGTTTGAGCAGATACGACAGCATTAAGGGATAGACAATAGACCGCCGGCCCGCGTAGGCAAACGACAAAATGCCCCGTTGGCCGCAAGCGCGGTCAGAGGCGCTTCTTAAAGTATGCGACTGTGCGCTTTAGGCCGTCCCCGAGTGGCACAGCGGGCTCCCATTTGAGCAGGCGCTTCGCCAGGGAGATGTCGGGCATGCGCTGCTTCGGGTCGTCCGCGGGAAGCCGCCTGTGGACGATCTTCGAGCGGCCCCCGACAATCCTGAGGACCTGCTCGGCGAGCTCGAGCATCGTGAACTCCGCGGGGTTGCCCAGGTTGATGGGCCCCGGCGTCTCCGTCTGCCGCATGACCCGAACGAATCCCTCGATGAGGTCGTCGACATAGCAGAATGAGCGTGTCTGGCTTCCGTCGCCGTAGACCGTGATGTCCTCTCCCTTCAGGGCCTGCACGATGAAGTTTGATACGACGCGCCCGTCCGACTCGTGCATGCGCGGCCCGTAGGTGTTGAAGATCCGCACGACCCGGATATCGACCTTGTTCTCCCGGTGATAGTCGAAGAAGAGCGTCTCGGCGCAGCGCTTCCCCTCGTCATAGCACGACCTCCTGCCGATCGGGTTGACGTTCCCCCAGTAGTCTTCGGGCTGCGGGTGAACCTGCGGATCACCGTACACCTCGGAGGTCGAGGCCTGGAAAACGCGCGCCTTCAGGCGTTTCGCGAGGCCGAGGCAGTTGATCGAGCCCATCACCGAGGTCTTGATGGTCTTGATCGGATTGTACTGGTAGGCAGGGGGCGAGGCGGGGCATGCCAGGTTATAGATCTGATCCACCTCAAACTTGAACGGATCGATCACGTCGTGGCGGACGAGCTCAAAGTTCGGGTTGGAGCAGAGGGAGGCGATGTTCTGCTTGCTGCCCGTAAAGAAATTATCCAGGCAGACGACCTCTCCGCCGTCCGCGAGGAGCCTTTCGCAGAGGTGGGAGCCCAAGAACCCGGCGCCCCCCGTGACAAGAATGCGCATACCTCGGCAATGAGCCCTAATTCAGGCTGGTTGGCGAGCGCTTTAGGGTACCCGTAGAGGAACGGCCCTCCGCCGCCGCGGGCTCTACTTCGCCTCCTCGTAGCGCCTGATCCAGCCCTCGTGCCAGGGCCCGAAGTCGCCCGCCTCGATGTGGGCGCGGGCCTGCTCCATCAGGTTGAGGAAGAAATGGAGGTTGTGGATCGTCAGGAGCGTACCCCCCAGCATCTCCCCCGCCATGAAGAGGTGCCGCAGGTAGGCTCTGGAAAAGTTGCGGCACGTGTAGTTGTCGAGGCCCTCCACGACGGGCCGGCCGTCGTCCCGGAACCTCTCGTTCCTGAGATTGATCGGCCCGTCCGGCGTGAACGCGAGGCCGTTGCGGGCGACACGGGTCGGCAGGACGCAGTCGAACATGTCGATGCCGAGCGACACCATCCTGAGGATCTGCGGGGGGGTGCCGAGCCCCATGGTGTAGCGGGGCTTGTCTTCGGGAAGGTACGGCGTGGTTGCGCGCACCTGCTTCAGCATCTCCGGCTCGGGCTCCCCCACGCTGACCCCGCCGATCGCGTAGCCCGAGAAATCGAGCGCGGAGAGCGCCTCGGCAGCCTCGCGCCTGAGGTCGTCGTAGGTGGATCCCTGCGCGATGGCGAAGACGTGGCGGCCCGAGGCAAGGAACCCGCTCTCAGCGGCGATCTCCCTGCAGCGGCGCGCCCAGCGCAGGCTCCGCTCGCACGCGAGGGCGCAGGCGTCCCTGTCGACAGGCCATGGCGGGCACTCGTCCAGGACCATGGCGATGTCGGAACCGAGGTTCGACTGGATGTCCATGACCTCCTTCGGGCCCAGGAAGAGCGCGGCCCCGTCCAGGTGGGACTGGAACGACACGCCGTCGTCGCCGATTTTCCTAAGCTTCGACAGGCTGAACACCTGGAAGCCGCCGCTGTCGGTGAGGATGGGACCGTCCCAGCCCATGAAGCGGTGCAGGCCTCCCAGATCACGGATGAGCTCGCTTCCCGGCCTCAGGTTCAGATGGTAGGTGTTCCCGAGAATGATCTGGGAGCCGATCTCCCTGAGATGGACCGGCGTGACGGCCTTTACCGTCCCCTGCGTGCCCACCGGCATGAAGACAGGTGTCTCGACCTCTCCATGGAGCGTGGTGAGCCGTCCGCGGCGGGCGCCGGTGGTTGGGTCTTTGTGGAGCAATTGAAAGTGACTTGCCATAGGCTGGCATAGACCCTACCCGCACCCTTGACCCTGTTGTCAATCACGGGTCAATTACAGGAAAGTGCTTCTCGTCATCGATAACTTCGATTCCTTTACCTACAACCTCGTCCAATACTTCGGTCAGTTGGGCGTGGAGCAGAGGGTATTCAGGAACAATGAGATCACGCCGAAGGAGGCCCTGGCCCTCAATCCGGACCGCGTGCTGCTCTCGCCCGGGCCGTGTTCACCCCTTGAGGCGGGGGTGACGCTCGAGATTATCAAGGCCTTCGCCGGGAGGAAGCCGATCTTCGGGGTCTGCCTCGGGCACCAGGCCGTCGGCCATTTTTTCGGTGGCCATGTGGTCCGCGCGGACAGGCTCATGCACGGCAAGACCTCGCCGATCTCTCACCGCAACACTGACTTGTTCAGGGGCCTGCCCCAGGGCTTCGCGGCAACGCGCTATCATTCGCTCCTGGTGGAGCGCGCGACGTTCCCGACGGAGCTTGAGATCACGGCCGAAACCGCTGAAGGCGAGGTCATGGGCCTGCGCCACAGGTCCCTTCCCATCTGGGGAGTCCAGTTCCATCCCGAGTCGATCGCGACCGTGGGCGGAATGAAGATCCTCGAGAATTTCCTAGAGCTCAACTGACCCCGATTTACCCCCATGCGCTGCCCCAAGTGCACTTCGATTGAGGACAAGGTGATCGACTCCCGCATCAGCAAGGAGGGCAACACCATCCGCAGGCGCCGCGAGTGCCTGGAATGCGGCCACAGGTTCACGACGACCGAGACCCTTGTCCTCGACGGGATGGTGGTCATCAAGAGGGACGGCCGGCGCGAGGAGTTTGACAGGGAGAAGCTTGTCCACGCCGTGCGCGCGGCGTGCCACAAGCGCCCCGTCGACCTCGAGCAGATCACAATGCTCGTCGAGGACGTCATCGACGCGATCGAGGCGAGGTTCGAGAACGAGATCCCGTCACAGGCGATCGGCGAGGGCGTCATGCAGCGGCTGCGCACGGTCGACCAGGTCGCCTACGTGCGCTACGCCAGCGTCTACAAGGAATTCCGCGACGTCTCCGAGTTCATGAGCGAGATCAGCTCGCTCGGTAAAACGAAGAAATGACGATGGACCGCGACGAGCTTCGTCGCCTTCACTACATAAACGCGCTCTTCGCGCATGTGACCGGCAAGGACCTCTTCCTCGCGAACCAGATAAAGTCCGCGATCGCCTTCACGCTCGCCGAGCTCGAGGCCCAGACGGCAGCGGACCCGACGCTCGCGTCCACCTACTCGGAGGCTTTCAACGCCGCCGCCGCGCGCCTGCTCGAGAAGCTCCACTCGCGGCTGCCGCGCCACGGCTTCTTCCACTGGGACGCCTCAAAGACGCTCCAGTCCGGGACTCCCCTCTTCGCGCGTGCCGAGGTGATGGCGGGCCTGCGGACACTGGCGCCCTTCCGCGAGGCGACCCTCCTGATCACGAACCTGCGCCCCGCCGTCCTGCCTCCGGAGCGGCGCGAGACGCCGCGCCGCCGCAGGGAATACGACGAGCTTCTCAGCTTCCTGCGCGAGCTGACGGCAGCCCGCTCGCCCTCGGGCTCCGACCTCACGCTCCTGTTCTTGTGACACGCACCCAAACGGACAGACTCCCAGCAGAAAGGCCCCCCATGACCAAGACGCTCTTCCAGAGGATCATAGACCGCGAGATTCCAGCGAAGATAGAGTACGAGGACGAGCGCTGCATCGCGATCCATGACATCCAGCCCCAGGCCCCCGTGCACCTGCTGATCATCCCGAAAAAGCCGATCCCGCGCCTAGCCGAGGCCGTCCCGGAGGACGAAGCGGTCCTCGGCCACCTGCTGGTCGTCGCGGGCGAGATCGCCGGAAAGCTGAAGCTCGAGAGGGGATTCCGCCTTGTCGTCAACAGCGGCCCCGACGCCAGCGAAAGCGTTCCCCACGTGCACGTGCACCTGCTCGCGAAGCGCCAGATGGGGTGGCCGCCGGGCTGAGTTCCGCCAGCGCGGTCCAAGGCGCCGCCTATCCGGTTGCGCCGCCGTCCGGCGGCTCCCTTTCTGGGGCGGTGCTGCCTGCGACAGGCGCTGGGCGCAGGCCGCCCAGGTATTGGAGCTCGTGCAGCACATCCTCCACCTTCGTCAGGAGCGTCGCACCGTCCCTTATGAGCTGGTTGGGACCCGCGCTTGTCGGCAAATCGATGCGCCCCGGCACCGCAAAGACCAGCCGGCCCTGCTCGCCCGCGAACTTCGCGGTGGACATCGCCCCGCCCCACATGTCGCTCTCAACAACCACCACGGCCTCGCAGAGGCCGGCAATGACGCGGCTACGCATCGCAAAGGAGTCCCTGTCCAAGGAGCGCCCGAACGGGAACTCGGACAGGATCGCGCCGGTTTCCGCAATCCGCCGGTAAAGGCCAAGATTCTCCGGCGGGTGGATGATGTCTATGCCGGTGCCCACGACCGCGGCGGTCCTGCCGCCGGTGGAGAGCGCGCCCTCGTGCGCCGAGGTGTCGATCCCGCGCGCCAGCCCGCTGACGACGCAGAACCCCCGCTGCGCGAGCTCGGCGCCCAGGCGCTTCGCGACGCTCTGCCCGTAGACCGTCGCCCGCCGGCTTCCCACAATGGCCACGCAAGCGCTGTCGAAGGCGTAACCGCCCTTCCGATACAATCCGATCGGGGGGTCGTGGATCTCGCCAAGGAGCCGCGGATAGCCTTGGTCCCCGGGGCACAGGAAGGTCACGCCGCTGCGCTCCATCCTGTCCTCCTCCTTTACCGGGTCGAAATGGGCCCGCCAGTCGCGGATCGCGGCAATCGCGGCCGGGCGCGCCCCGAGAACCGCCTCAAGCCTCCGTCGGTCGGCCGACAGCGCCACGCGGGGGTCGCCGCCAAACGCACCCAGGAGATGGTTGAGTCCAATCGGGCCGATTCCCGGCAGTGCGTTGAGGGCCAGGTAAGCCTGCTTCTCGGTCAGCTCGCTTGGCATGCCGCCTACTCTCGCAGGGCCGGTGCCAGGAAGTCGAGCAGCTGGAGGGTCCGCACGGCTGCCTGCCCGTGTGCGCGGGCAAGGCGGTCCGCGGCCATCCCGTGCCACATCGCGGCCCTGCAGGCCGCCGCCAGGGGATGGTCCGGCGCCTGGGCAAGGAGGCCGCCGGCGAGGCCCGCGAGAAGGTCCCCGCTTCCGCCCCGCGAAAGGACAGGTCCTCCGGCAAGGCAGTAGTAGACCGCCCCGCCCGCGGATACCCGGGTAACGGGTCCCTTCGCAATCACGGCACCCCGGACGGCCGCGCAGAGCCCCCTGAGCTCCGCCCCTTCGGAGATGCGCTCGAGCTCGCCCGCATGGGGAGTCAGGATCCTCGGCGCCGCGCCCGTCCTCACGATGTCGGCCTGCAGGGCGTCGGCGTCGATCACGAGCGGCACGGTCGAGGCTCTCGCGACACCCATCGCGAGTGAAAGCGTCTCAGGCTCCCGGCCGAGCCCCGGGCCTATGACGAGCGCCGTCGCGCGACCGGCGCCGCTCAGGACCTCCGCAAGCCCGCCAAGCGCCAGGGCGCCGGAGGGGGTCTCCGGAAGCCCGACCCACATGGCCTCGGGGGCGCGCGCGGCAAATGCCGCCGCAAGGCGCTCGGGCACAAACACGGTGACCAGCCCGACGCCGCTCCGCAGCGCCGAGAGGGCCGCCATAAGGACGGCCCCGGGGTAGCTCCTGGAACCCCCGACGATCGCAAGATGTCCCTGCGTCCTCTTGTCGGAAGAGGCGGGCCTGAGCCCCGCAAGCGCCTCCAGGACCGACGGCAGGATCACCCGGTCTCCTTCGGAGGAGGCATTCGCCCCGCCGTCCTCGGCGCCGAAGAAACCGAGGTCAAGATAGCGCGGGCGACCAGCGTTCGCGCAGGCGATGAGCGGCGCCTTGACCGAGCCCGTGGCGTAGGTGAAGTCAGCCCGGAATGCCCCCGGCTCGGAAAGGCCGCTGGGAAGGTCGACAGAGGCCCTGAACCTGATCTTGCACCCGTCCGCGGCGGCGACCGCGGAGAGCGCCTCGGCAGGCAGCGGCGGCCTGTACTGGTAGCCGAAGAGCCCGTCCAGGCACAGGTCGTACGCCGGGGACAGGCCGTTGGCATCGACGGACCGCACACGCCCGCGGCACACCTCGGACAGGTCCCGCCACGCGCGCGCGGCGAGCGGCCTGAGCGTCCTCGTGCCAAAAGCAAACACGACATCCGCGTCGGATCCGGGAAACTGCTCGAGCACCTCCCGCGCCGCGATCAGGGCGTCGCCCCCATTGTTGCCCTTGCCGGCAAGGACCAGCAGCCGGCCGGCCTCCGGAAAGCCCCCGATTTCCCAGAAGTCACGGAGAGCGGCGTTTGCGATCGAGCGGCCGGCGTGCTGCATCGCGCCCCATTCGCCGCGCTCGTCCCCCCCAAAGAGCCGGGCCTCGAGCGCACGGGCCTCGTCAAGGGAGACGACCGGGTGGCTGGGAATGGTCTGGATCGGCATGGCAGGCCCTATTTCCCATCGTCCGGCAATGTCGCCTGCGACGGAGCCAGCGACTGGCGCATTCCCTCGCCGATGGCCTTCCATTTCTCCTTGCCGACCTCGCCAAGCCATTCCTGCCGCTGGCGCGCGGTCTCGGTGTACTGCAGCGGGGAATCCTCCGGGATCCCGTGCGTGAGGACCGGCCGGGTCAGGCTCGTGATGGACCGGAAATAGTCGGCGTCGCCGACCTTGGCCACCTCGTAGCAGTCGGAGAAACTCTTCGTGTCCGAATTCCAGAGCGCGACCTCAGTCGTGCCGTCGCTCCAGACCGCGTACTTTTCCCAGGCGGCAAAGACGGCCTCGATCGTGGTGATCCTGGGCGCCTCGGGCGCCTTTGCGGGCTTCGGGGCCTCCTCGGCCGCGGCGGGACGCGGAACGGGCTCGACCGCCGCGCGCCTCGGCAGTGCAAGGACGAAGAGCGCGCCGAGCACGAAGCCGAGCGTCACCCAGGAGGGAATCTGCGACGGCTTCTTGGGGGCCGGTTCCGATGGCGTGTCTTCGTCCATCTGGCGATCCTTCCGGTCCTACGCCCGGACGAGCGCCGCTATGGCGATCGCGACCAAATCCGTGTGCGAGAGGGTGAGGATGACACCGGTCGCCCCGGCATCCTTGAGGAGTCCCTCGCCCTTCTCGTCGAGGCGGACAAGGGGCTGGTGCCGAGGCCCATGATACACCGAAACGGAGCGCCAGCCGAGCTCCGAGCCGATCCCGGTCGTGAAGCACTTGGACACGGCCTCCTTCGCCGCAAACCGGGCGGCAAAATGCTTGTGCGGGTACGCCATCCTTGAGCAGTACTCGCGTTCCTCGTCCGTGAACACGCGCGCGAGGAACCGCTCCCCCTGGCGCTCGAGGATGCCGCGGATCCTGTCCACCTCGATCACGTCCGCGCCGAGGCTGATCAGGATCCCGCCAGGGGGCATTTCCAGGTTCACGGGTTCATCCGCGCCTTCATTTCGCGCACGGCCTCCTCGATTCCGGTGAACAGGGAGCGGCTCAGGATGCTGTGTCCGATGTTCAGCTCATGCAGGTGGGGGACCGTCCGGACCTCGGCGATGTTCACGTAGTTGATCCCGTGCCCCGCGTTGACCTTGAGCCCCAGCTGATGGGCCTGCACCGCGCCGAGCCTGAGGCGCTGGAACTCGGCGGCCCTGCGATCCGTGCCGCAGGCGTTCGCGTAAGCGCCGGTGTGCAGTTCAACCACGGGCGCGCCCACCTTTGCGGACCTCTCGATCTGCCGCTCGTCGGGGTCGATGAAGAGGCTGGCCTCAATGCCCGCCGCGGTCATCGCCGCGACACAGGCCCTTATCTTCTCGGCGCCGCCGGCGACGTCGAGACCACCCTCGGTCGTGACCTCGGCCCTGTTCTCAGGAACGACGCAGACGGCCTGCGGCCGCAGCTTCAGGGCGAAGTCGATCATCGCCCGCGTGCACGCCATCTCGAGATTCAGCCTCGTGGACACCGCCTCCCGCAGGCGCCAGACGTCCCTGTCCTGGATGTGCCTGCGGTCCTCCCTCAGATGGACGGTGATCCCGTCGGCACCCGACCGTTCGGCGCGCTCGGCGAGCGAGACGGGGTCCGGCTCAACGGCTCCGCCCGGTGCGCCGCCGGCATCCCTGTAACGGGCCTGCCGCAGGGTCGCGCAGTGGTCGATGTTCACCCCGAGGAGAATCACACCCGCATCCAAGCAAAGTTAGGCCCCCCGGCCAATCTTCAAAAAGAGCCTAAATGTCCGTCCTTTTCCGATAGACGACCTGGGTCTTGAAAGGGAGGTAGCCCAACGACGGATAGAACGCGTGGCTTTCAACCCGCTTCGCATTGCTGCGCACAACAATCGTTTCCGCCGATATCTCTTTTGCCCACGTCTCAGCCAGCGACACGAGGCACCGGCCGACGCCGCGCCGGCGCATCGTCTCCGAAACGATGAGGCCGACGATCTCGACCCTCAGGCCCGATTCCACGGCGAGGCTGCTGTGGGCCTGAAGCCAGCCGCACAGGGAACCTCCCCGGGTCTCGGCCACCACAACGCGCTGGTCGTCGCGCCCGAGTATCCTGCGGAGCCTCTCCCTCACGGTCTTCACCTCGGCGGGGTATCCGAGCTCCCTCGACAGGCGCGCGACGGACGCCGCGTCCCCAAGCTTGGCTGCGCGCACCTTGAAGTTCATGCATCATCCGGCCGCCCGGGACCTCGCGAAAGATTGAGTCTGCGCTGTGCGGGTAGCGTTCAGACCCGCTGGTCCATCGGGACATAATCCCTCTTGACGGGGCCGACGAAAATCTGCCTCGGCCGATAGATCCGGCCCTTGGGATTCGAGGCAACCTCGCGCCAGTTCGCGATCCAGCCCGGCGTGCGTCCGATCGCAAACATTACCGTGAACATGCTCGTCGGGATTCCGAGCGCCCTCATGATAATCCCGCTGTAGAAATCGACGTTCGGGTAAAGCTTGCGCGACAGGAAATAGTCGTCCTTGAGGGCGGCCTGCTCGAGATTGCGCGCGATGTCGAGCAACGGGTCATTGATCCCGAGCTTCTTCAGCACGTTCTCGCAGGCCTTCCCGATGATCTTCGCGCGCGGGTCGAAGTTCCTGTACACCGCGTGGCCGAAGCCCATGAGCCGGTTGGCCTTAGTCCCCATCTTGGCGGCGGCAATGAAGCGCGTGCCGTCGTCGCCCTCGTCATGGATCGCCTGGAGCATCTGCACCACACCCACGTTCGCGCCTCCGTGGAGCGGCCCTGACAGAGCGCAGATTCCCGCAGAAAGCGATGTGAAGAGATTGGCCGCGCTAGAGCCGACCGTCCGGACCGTCGAGGTTGAACAGTTCTGCTCGTGGTCCGTGTGCAGCAGGAGCACCAGATTGAGCGCCCGCGCAACCTCGGGCTCCGCGATGTATTCGGTGTACGGGTCCGAGAACATCATGTGCAGGAAGTTGTCGCAGAAGGGCAGCTCCTGCTTGGGAAACACGTACGGCAGGCCCTTCTGGTAGCGGTAGATCATCGCTCCGAAGGTCCTGATCTTCGATATCGCGATCGCCGCGGCCAGGTCGAAGTTGACGAGATCCTTCTCAAAGTTGTTTGTCGCCAGCTGCGGGTAATGGGCGGCAAGCGCGGCCACGATCGAGGACAGCATCGCCATCGGGGGAGCGCTGGTCGGGAACCCCTCGAAGATCTTCTGCATCTGCGTCTCTATCGCCGCGTTCTGCCGGAGCTTCATCCCAAACTCCTTGCGCTTCGTCCTGTTCGGAAGCTCGCCGTAGATCACGAGGTAGGCCGTCTCGACGAAGTCGCTGGAATTTGCCAGCTGCTCGATCGGGATTCCGCGATGCCTCAGGATCCCGTTCTCCCCGTCGAGGTACGTGATGGAGCTCTCGCACGATCCGGTGTTGCCGTAGCCCTGGTCGTAGCAGATGAATCCCGTGTCCGTCCGCAGCTTGCGGGTGTCGATCGCCTTCTCTCCCTCGGTACCCACCATTACTGCGAGCGGATATTCCTTTTCGTCGATCTTTAGTGAGGCGGTGTGGGGCATGACCAGACGAGCGAAGCTAGAATCGAGCCGCTTGCAAAGAAAAGTTCAGCCCAGCCCGATGAAGTCAGCCGGCTTATTGCTCGATAAGCGGCGCTGTGGCTGCCGCCGCGAAATTCCGATAGATCTGCAACCCTTTCGCCTGGCTCTTCTCCGGATGAAACTGGGTCGCAAACAAGCGTCCGCGCCCGATTGCAGCCACGAATGTGCCGCCATAGTCGCATTCGGCGAGGATGAGGCTGCGGTCCTCCGGGACGCAGTGGTAGCTGTGGACGAAATAGAATGATTCGCCCTCGTCCGCCAGTCCCTCGTGAAGCGGGCTTGAGGGCTGCGTGAAGCGCACGGTGTTCCAGCCCATGTGGGGCACCTTCAGGGGCGGAGCCACCTTAAAGCGGACCACCCTTCCGGCGACCACTCCGAGACCCTTCACGCCGCCCTCCTCGGATTCGTCAAAGAGCGCCTGCATCCCCAGACAGACGCCCAGGAACGGCCGATCCAGCCTTATCCATTCCCGGACCGTGGCATCAAGGCCGGAGGAACGAAGGGAGAGCACGCAGTCGCGCAGTGCGCCCACCCCGGGAAGCACGAGCCCATCCGCTCCAGCCCCGTCAACCTCGCTCGGAGAGCGCACGACGACGGGCGGCGCGCCTACCGCCTCCAGCGCCTTGGTGACGCTGCGCAGGTTGCAGATGCCAGTGTCGATGACGGCGATGGGCACACTCATCGAGAGTGGGTCAAAGGCTGCCCTTGGTGGATGGCAGCAGGTTCGCCGCTCTTGGCTCTATCTGGGTGGCGGCGTCGACCGCCTTTCCAAGGCCCTTGAAGACGGCCTCGGCAATGTGGTGGGGCTCCTCGCCGTAAAGCAGTTCGACATGCAGGTTCGCGCCAAGCGCGTTGCTGAACGCGCGGCAGAATTCCTTCACAAGGACTAGGTTGAAATCCCTCACGAACATCGACTTCGCCTCGACCCTGTATTCGAGGTGCGGACGTCCGCCCACGTCGACGACGACCCGGGCAAGCGACTCGTCCATGGGGAGGATGAAAAAGCCGTACCGCCGTATGCCCAGCTTCTCGCCCAGCGCCTTCTTGAAGGCCTGACCGAGAACCAGTCCGACGTCCTCCACCGTGTGGTGGTAGTCGACGTCCACGTCTCCCTTCGCCTTTATCGTCACGTCAAAGAGCCCGTGCTTGGCGAACAGGCTCAGCATGTGGTCGAAGAACGCGACTCCCGTGCTGATCTTCGATTCGCCGGTGCCGTCGATCGCGAGCACGATCGATATGTCAGTCTCGGCCGTCTTTCGGGAGACGGTCGCTACGCGTTTGGAGGTGCCTTTAGCCATGCGTCGAGGGTGTCATCGAGGACGAGCATCTCGTCATCGGAGCCGACGGTGATCCGCAGACACGAGGCGGTCAAGGCGTCGCTCGGAAAGTGGCGCACCAACACCTTGCGCGAGAAAAGGAAGTCGTAGGCCGCCTTGGCGACGCCGAGGCCGGTGCGGCCCTTGCTGTCTCGCGGCTCGGTGCAGATGAAGTTCGTCTCAGATGGGAAGGTGAACCACCCCCTTTCCGTTCTCCAACTTACTGAGTAATAGTCTCTTGTGGTCTTAATCTTCTCGACGACACCCCTGTAATAGTCTGGATCACCCAAGGCAGCCAGTGCGGCGGCTTGGGAAAGCCGGCTCACGTTGTAGCTGTCGCGCACCTTGTCGATGAGGCCGATGACTTCGATGTCGGCCAGTGCGTAGCCTATCCTGATTCCGGCAAGGGCGTAAGCTTTGGACAGCGTCCTCACGACAACAAGGTTCGGATGCCTGTCGAGAAGCGCCACGGCGTTCTCCCGGGCGAAGGGGGCATAGGCCTCGTCGACGACGACGATACCTCCGAAGCCGTCGAGGATCTTCTCAATATCGGTGTTTGGGAACCCCACGCCCGTCGGCGCATTGGGCGAAGTGAGGAAGAACACCCGCGCCCCAGAGGCGGCGATCGCGTCGACCGGCAGGCGCATGCTCCGGTCCAGTTGCACCGAGGTGGAACTCCCGTCCTGAATGCCGACCAGCACCGGGTATAGCGAATATCCCGGAAGCGTCAGCGCCGCCGTTGCCTCAGGCCCGCAGAAGCAGCGAACGAGAAGGTTCAAAATGTCGTCCGATCCGTTGCCGATGCAGACTCTCGCCGGGTCCAGACCGTGCATGCGCGCGACCGCGGCCCTGAGCGGCCCGCTCCTGGGATCGGGATAGAGCCTGAGCGCCGCACCATCGGCGCCCAACTCACGTTTGATGGCCTCGACCACCTTAGGGCTCGGCGGATACGGGCATTCATTCGTATTGAGCTTCACCCAGCCGGGCTCCGCGGGTTGAATCCCCGGCGTGTAGGCGTGAAGCTTCGCCACGTGGGCAAGCGCAAGCCGCCCGGAGGGTGTCCCCGTCATCTTGAACGCGCCCGCCCGAGGCGTATTGAGGCCGAGCGGCCGTGCGCGTCCAGACGCTCCATTGCGGACAGCGCCTCCACGGTACGGCTGGCCCTGCGCACGCTCGCCACATCGTAACGGAGGATGCTTGTGCGCCGCAGAAAATCGGCCACGCGCAGGCCGCTGGAGAATCGGCCCGCCCCTCCGGTCGGGAGCACATGGCTCGGACCTGCCGCAAAATCGCCCAGCACCGTTGGCGTCGAGTTGCCGATCATGATCGCGCCCGCGGTCGTCACCGCCTTCACAAGGCGTGCGGCCGCGCTGTCCCGAACCAGGAGCTCGAGATGCTCGGGTGCCACCCGGTTGGCGACCTCGGCGGCCTCGTCGAGACCCGGCACTTCAATCGCGAGGAAGCCATCGTCCAGGACCCTGCGGGTCTTCTCCGAGCGCGCAAGGCCGGGCAGCTGCTTCCTGATTTCTGCGGCCACGCCCTCGACGACCCCGGGCGACATTGCGACCAGGTAGATCTTCTCCCGGCCCGAGCCGTGTTCCGCCTGCGCGAGCAGGTCGGCCGCGGCGAAATCGAGCCTGGCGCTCCCGTCCGCAACCACCATCACCTCGCTCGGGCCGGGAAGCAGGTCGACGCCGACCCGGCCGAACACCTGCCGTTTCGCCTCGCACACAAATGCGTTCCCTGGCCCGAAGATCTTGTCCACCGGGAGGATGCTCGCCGTACCGTAGGCCATCGCCCCGATTGCTTGGACGCCCCCGATTCGGTAGACCTCGCTGACTCCAGCAAGGTCGAGCGCGGCGAGGAGGTCCAGCGCGACCCGCCCGCCTGCGCCCGAGGGCGTGAAGGCGGCGATCTCCTTGCAGCCTGCAATCCTTGCGAGCGTTGCCGTCATCAGGACAGTCGAAACAAGCGGCACTTGTCCTCCCGGCACATAGATGCCGACCCGCCGGATGGGATCGAACTTCTCCCCAACCCAGGCCCCGTGGCGGTTCCTGGCAGACCAATCCGCGGGAAGAGCCTTCCGGTTGAAGTCTCGCACCGCGGCATGCGCGGCGTGAAGGGCCCGTCGGCGGTCGGGGGCCAGCCTCTTCGAGGCAGCCGCGATTTCACGGGCGCTGACCCTGAAATCGCGCGGTCTCAGCCTCGCCCCGTCGAACTTGAGTGCGTAGTGCGCAACGGCGGCGTCACCCCGCACGCGGATGTCGGCGAGAATCGCGGCAACCGAGCCTGAGACCCCCTTGGACACGGCAGCGCCGCGGCAGAATACGGCCAGGTCGGAGTCGAATCGCTTCGACGCGAATGAGATCGTCCGCACGGCCTACTTCCCCGGGGCGCTGGCCGCGGCCGGAGCGGCCTTGGTCTGTAGGATGCTGGGCGCCTCGAACAAATCAGCGTTCAGGGGCTCGTTGAGCACAATGCGGTCAAACGTGGCCGTGGAGATCAGATCCTTGCCCGAGGCGGTCTTTGTGACGCTCACAATCTTCTTTGGAAAACGCACCCCGTCCACTCGGATTTCGCCGCTCTCGCGGAAGCTCTCTGCGGCGCGGACGGTGAGCACGAGGCGACCCGTGTCCCGGTCAAAATAGCGCTCAAAGGTCGTGCCGGACCCGTGGTTGAAGTCCACGCGCTCGCACTCGATGCCGTCGATGGTGGCGGGCCCCTTGTCCTCGACGGAGCCTCCTGCGGGCGCCTGGTAGTAATAAAGGTTTTCCCATGTGTTCGCCCTGAGCGACTTGATGACGCTGGGCTGCAGCCAGGTCAGGCGAAACCTCTTGGGATCCGCAATGTCCTGGAGCAGATCCCACGCGTCGTAGCCGTCAAGAACCGTGGTCAGACTCGTCTTGTCATCGCGGACCACGAGGCGCTGCTTCATGGGCTTCGCAAAGATCATGTCGAGGGACGTGTGCGTAGGCCCCTTGTCGGCGTGGTCGGGATCCAGGCGCTCAAGGGACCCAACGAAGTGCAGGGACTTGATGCCATCCAGTGTCGATTGCGGGCCAAGGTATGCGCGCGCAAGCGCAACCACGGCGGGCTCGGCACGCGCCGCGGCGGGCACCAGGAGTGCCATCAGGCAGGCAAGGAGGCTGGCGGGCGCCTTGGGCATACCGTCATTGACAGCCAAATCTGTCGCGAGGTCGAAGAAAATTCACTCCCACTCTATCGTGGCCGGAGGCTTTGAGCTCACGTCAAAAACGACGCGGGAAACCCCCCTGACCTCGTTGGTGATCCGGCCCGAGATCTTCTGAAGCAGGTCGTAGGGAAGCCGGGTCCAGTCGGCCGTCATCGCGTCCGTGCTCTCGACGATGCGAAGCGCGATGACATAGGCGTAGTTGCGCTCGTCCCCCACCACGCCGACCGACTTCACGGGCAGGAAGACACAAAACGACTGCCAGACCTTCCAATACCATCCGCTGGACATCATCTCCTCCTGAAGGATGGCGTCGGCCGAGCGAAGGATCTCAAGATTGCTCGCCGTGATCGGGCCAATCACCCGGACGCCGAGGCCCGGCCCGGGAAACGGCTGGCGCCAGACGACCTCGCGCGGGAGGCCAAGAGCGCTCCCCACCCGACGGACCTCATCCTTGAAGAGCTCCCTAAGCGGCTCAAGCAGCTTCAGCTTCATGCGAGCCGGCAGACCACCGACGTTGTGGTGGCTCTTGATGAGGGCGGCCGGATTGTCGCCTATCGCCACGCTCTCGATGATGTCGGGATAAAGCGTTCCCTGGGCGAGAAAGTCGGCGTGCCCAATCTTCTTCAGGGATTTCTCGAACACCTCAATGAAGGTCTTGCCGATGATCTTGCGCTTCTTCTCGGGCTCCTCGACCCCCTTGAGCATGCGCAGGAACAGAGCCGACGCGTCGACAACCCTCAGGTCTATCTTGAAATGCCTCTTGTACAGCGACTCGACTGTTTCGCGCTCGTCCTTACGGAGGAGCCCGTTGTCAACAAACACGCACGTGAGCTGGCGGCCTATCGCCCTGTGGATCAGCGCGGCGGCCACCGATGAGTCGACGCCCCCGGAAAGACCGAGAATGACCCGGGAGCCGCCCACGGCGGAGCGGATCTCCTGCACCGCGTACTCGATGAAGTCCTTCGTCGTCCAGTCCTGCCTTGCGCGGCAGACGCCGGCCAGGAAGTTAAGGAGAACCTCTATGCCCCGCTCGGTGTGAAAGACTTCGGGGTGGAACTGAATCCCGTAGAAGCCCTTCCGGTAGTTTTCGATGACTGCGAAGGGCGAGTTCTCTGTCCTACCAATGGCAGTGAATCCGGGCGGCAGCCTCATCAGCTTGTCGCCATGCGAATTCCAGACGCGGAGCTTGCCGGGCAGTCCCGCGAAAAGCCTTCCGCGCCGGTGCACCGAGAGGGTCCCGTGACCGTATTCGCGCCGCTCACCTCTCGCGACCTTGCCGCCCAGCATGTGACCCATGAGCTGGAGGCCGTAGCATATGCCCAGGACCGGCACCCCGATCTCAAAGATCTTCGGGTCCGGAATCGGGGCGTTCGCCGAAAAGACCGAACTCGGCCCTCCGGAGAGGACGATCCCGATCACGCCGTCGGCGCGCAGCGTCTCCGCCGGCGTCGAGAAGTGGTAGATCTTCGAGTAGACTTGGCACTCGCGGATCCGCCTTGCGATCACTTGCGTGTATTGCGATCCGAAATCGAGTACTGCGATGGTCTGCGGCATTTGCGGTTTGAAAAGAGGAGAAGAAGAATGCCGCCGGGCGGCCAATCGCAAGTTAGAATCTCAGCCTCGCGTTCTCGTGCCCGCACCGCGGGCACTTGCACAGCTCGGTTCCCTCCAGAGCTGTGTAAAGCCGGTCGCACCTTATGCAGTGGAACGTCGTCCTGCGCCTCTCCCGGTCGAACCGAATGTGGTCCCGCCGGTCGTTGAACAGCCAAAGTCCTAGGAAGACAACGGCGACGAACACGCAATAGATGACGGCGGCGGTGGGAAGCTCGAACATCAGGGCGGTAGCAAAACAAAAAACGCGCCGAAGGTAAACTTCGACGCGTTCAAATGGCCGGGATCTCCAGGCGGGGCCTCAGCTTTTCGCCTCGCCCTCGGCCGCGGCCTTCTCGGTAGCCGGGGCGGCTTCCGCAGCCGGGGTGGATTCCGCGGCGGGCGCGGCTTCTGCGGAGGGAGCCGCAGCCTTTGGCTTGCGGCGGCCCTTGGAGGAGGACCTCTTGCCCTTCGATTTCTTGTATCCGGTGTCGTCCGCCTTTACGAACTCGATCAGCGCCATCTCCGCCGCGTCGCCCAGGCGCTGCGGCCCGAGTTTGTAGATGCGGGTGTACCCGCCGGCGCGGTCGACGAATTCCTTGTACTTCTCGTTGAAGAGAAGCGTCACGGCGTCCTCGTCACGGATGTCGCGCAGAACGAGGCGGCGCAGGTGGACGGCGTCCTTCTTCTCGGACTTTCCGGCGGCGTGCTTCGCTTTGGTGATCAGCTTCTCGATGAACGGGCGCAGCACCCTGGCCTTCGTCAGCGTCGTCTGGATCCTGCCATGCGTGATGAGCGCGGCGGCCAGGTTGGACAGCATCGACTCGCGGTGCTCGCGCGTGACGCCGAGTGAGGCGTGGTGTTTTTGATGGCGCATGGATCAGGCTTCCTTCTTCGCATCCAGTAGGCGTTCGTCAAACTTCATGCCAAGGGAGAGGCCCAGGGCCTCGAGCTTTTCCTTGATCTCGTTCAACGACTTCTTGCCGAAATTGCGGTACTTGAGCATCTCCTGCTCGGTCTTCATGGCGAGTTCGCCCACCGTGGTGATATTCGCGTTGTTGAGGCAGTTTGCGGCGCGGACCGACAGCTCGATCTCGTTGACCGACATGTTCAGGAGCTTGCGGAGCTTGTTCTGCTCCTCGCTGACCTCGCTCTGCTGGCTCTCGAACTCATAGGCCTCCTCGCTGACGCGGTCGAACACGTCAAGGTGGTGGTTGAGGATCGAGGCGGCCTGTTTGAGCGCGTCGTCCGGCGTGATGCGGCCGTCCGTCCAGATCTCGAGGATCAGCTTGTCGTAGTCCGTGATCTGGCCGACGCGGGTGTTCTCCACCGCGTACTTCACGAGCTTGACGGGCGAGAATAGCGAGTCGATGGGAATGACCCCGATCGGCTGCTCTTCCTTCTTGTTCTGCTCGCCGGGGCAGTAGCCGCGGCCGGTCTTGATCTCGATCTCGGCCTCGAACGTCCGCTTGGTGTCGAGCGTGCAGATGACCTGGTCAGGGTTGACAATTTGGATGTTCGCGTCGGCCTGGATGTCGGCGGCCGTAACGGCGCCCGCCTTCGTCACCTTGATCGCCAGCGAAATGGTTTCGCGCTTGTGCGACACGATGAGGATCTTCTTCAGGTTGAGCACAATCTCGGTGACGTCCTCGACGACGCCATCGATGCTCTGGAACTCGTGGTTCACCCCGTCGATCTTGATGGAGGAAATGGCCGCCCCCTCGATCGAGCTGAGAAGGACGCGACGCAGCGAGTTGCCCACGGTGTGGCCGTAGCCCGCTTCAAAGGGCTCAGCGATGAATTTGGCGTAGGTCGGCGTTGCACCGTCCTCGACCTTGGTCAGTTTGGAGGGGAGTTCGAATTTTCCGAGGCGTTTTGGCATGGCGTGAACTCTTTGTTGAGTTGGGAGTGGTTGTTGTGAAATGCGGTTTAGAAGCGCGAGTAGAACTCGACGATCAGCTGCTCGTTAATGTTCTGGTCCATCTCGTCGCGTTTGGGCAGGCGCACGACGCCGGCCTTGAACTGCTCAGCGTTGAGCGAAAGCCAACCCGGAACTGTGCGGATTCGGTTCTCCTCCAGGTTGCGCGTCGCCATCTGGCGCGAGGCGGGTGCGTTGCGCACGTCGATCTCGTCGCCTGACTGCACGTTGTAGCTGGCGATGTCCACCTTGCGCCCGTTCACCCGGATGTGGCCGTGGTTGACGAACTGGCGGGCCGCCGCGCGACTCTTCGCAAAGCCTAGAAGGTAGATGACGCTGTCGAGGCGGGTCTCGAGGAGCTGCAGGAAGCGTTCGCCGGTGACGCCGCGCTCGCGTTTGGCGATCTCGAACATGCGGCGGAACTGCCTTTCGAGGAGTCCATACGTGTAGCGGAGCTTCTGCTTCTCGTTGAGGCCGACGGCGTATTCGGAAGCCTTTCTGCGTGACTTGGGGCCGTGTTGTCCGGGCGGATAGTTCCGGCGCTCAAGAGCCTTGCCGGAGCCTATCAGAAGCTGGCCGAAGCGCCGGCTGATGCGGGTGGAGGGTCCGATGTAACGAGCCATTGTCTTAAGATGAAGAGGGTTGGGACTATGAGGGATGCCTCAGACGCGGCGGCGCTTGCGCGGCCTGCATCCGTTGTGCGGAATGGGGGTCACGTCGACGATGGACGTGATCTCAAGGCCGATCGCCTGGAGCGCCCTGATGGCGCTGTCCCGGCCGAGCCCGGGGCCGGACACGCGTATCACGACGTCCTTGAGACCGTGGGACATCGCGTTTCGAGCGGCGTCCTGGGCGACGATCTGCGCGGCATAGGCCGTGGACTTGCGCGAGCCGCGGAAGTTGCACTTGCCCGCGCTCGACCACGCGATCACCTGGCCCTTCGGGTCCGTTATCGACACGATCGTGTTATTGAAGGAGGCGAGCACGTTAGCGAAGCCCGACGTGACGTTCTTCGAGCCCTTGGCCTTGCGGACCTTGACCGCGCCCAGCTCCTCCTTGAGGAGATCCTCGGCCGTCGGCTGCTTCGCGACCCCGCCGATAAGCTCGACGGGCTTTGTGTCTGCGGCGGGCGCCGCCGGGGCCGCGGCAGGCGCCGCAGCGTGGACGGCACCCTCGGGCGCGTCTGCCGGCTTTCCGGCCTTGGGGGCCTTCGGCGCCTTTTCTTTTTTGGGAGCGGACTTTTCTTCGGCCATGGCTTGGAGTGATTATTCTTTGACTTTGGTGACGCCGATCGTCTTGCGCGGGCCCTTGCGTGTGCGGGCGTTCGTGCTCGTGCGCTGGCCGCGGACCGGCAGGCCCTTTCGGTGGCGGACGCCGCGGTAGCAGTTGATGGCCTGCAGGCGCTTTAGGTTCCCGGCAATGTCGCGGCGAAGGTCGCCCTCGACCACCCACTTGTGCTCGGTGATGACGTGGAGGATCTTGTTGAGCTGCTCCTCGGTGAGGTCCTGGGCGCGCATCTCAGGCTTGAGGCCGGCTTCCTTGACGACTTGGTCGGCGCGCGTGGGACCCACGCCGTAGATGTAACGGAGTGAGTAGGCGACTTTCTTCTTCGCAGGGATTTCTACACCTAGGAGACGAGGCATTGTGTGTGGGTTATGGAGAGTTGTGGTTTAGTGAATTATTATGGGGCTCAGGCCGACTTGGCCGGAACCAGTCCGGGAATCGTGAGGATTTCCGGACCCTTTTCTGTCGTGAGCACCGTGTGTTCGAAATGCGCCGAAGGTGAACCGTCGGCTGAGACGACCGTCCACCCGTCGGGAAGTATCCGCGTCGCATAGCCGCCGAGGTTGACCATCGGCTCGATCGCCAAGGTCATTCCCGGCTTGATGCGCTCGCCCGACCCGCGTTTCCCGAAGTTCGGGATCTCGGGCGGCTCGTGCATCTCGATTCCGACGCCGTGGCCGACCATGTCTCGGACCACGCTGAAGCCGTTTCCCTCAACGTACGTCTGGATCGTGTGCGAAATGTCCCCTATCCGGTTGCCGACCTGTGCGGCGTGAATGCCAAGGTCGAGCGCTTCGCGGGTGACGCGCAGGAGTTTCTGGACCCCGGGCGAAACAGGCAGGACGGGCACCGTGAACGCGTTGTCGCCGATGTAGCCGTTGAATTCGAGGACGATGTCGAGCGATACGATGTCCCCCTCGCGCAGGATGCGCCTAAACGAGGGGATTCCGTGGACCACCTCGTCATTGACCGAGATGCAGGTGTGCGCCGGGTACCGGCGCGAACCGTGCTCATATCCGTAGCAGGCGCTGTGCGCTCCCAAGCGCGCGATCTCCGCGCGGCCCGCTTCCTCCAAGTCCATTGTCGTTATTCCCGGCCGAACAAGGGGCTTGAGAGACTCAAGCACCGTGGCGGCCATGGCACACGCTTCTCGCATCCGGACGATACCCTCCTTGCTCTTTACGGGAATCATCGGGCGGCGCCGGCCACCTCCGTGAGGAGGCCGAGTGTGCGATAGTGTTCCACGACCGGCTCAAAGGCGCCGGCACCAGCGACCACCGCGTCGATTTCCTCGCCGCGGGCGTCCAGCCATTCGTCGAACACTCTTGCTTGGAGCAACGTAGCCGGGAAGTCCGTGAGGACAAATCCCGCATCAGGTTTGCGCGCGAAGAACCAGCGGCGCAAGAGCGCCAGGATGGAGGCCTCGTTCCCGGCGGCGAAGCCGCGGGACCGCGAAATCCCCCGCTGCATTAGGCCGGCGGGAGAGACGTGCTCAATCTGCAAAGAACGTGCCCGGTTCATCATTTCTTCCGTGCGAAAATCAATCGGACCGAGCAGAAGGAGTTTCGTTTGGGCGGGAGCGCCTAAATGGGAAAAGAGGTTGAATATCGCTGACATCCGGACCGTTGTAAAGCCCAAAGGGAGATCATTTTCCACCCCAATGTCGTGCGGCCCAAATCACCAATCCGAAGAGGAATAGCGATCCCACCGCAAGGCAGAGCTTTCCGACCGCCTTCAGGTCCAGCGCGTCGCCCAGTGCGCCAGGTCTGCCATCTGAGGATCGGGCGCGAATCCTGCCCTTTTTGAGGAAGCCATCATAGTGGCGCTGGAGCAGAAACGTCTCGATCTGGCGCATCGTATCGAGGATGACGCCCACCGTGATCAGCATCCCCGTGCCTCCGAAGAAGTAAGCAATTCGCGAGGGGACGTTGAGCTCGAAGAGCAGGATGTCCGGCATGACGGCGATGATCGTGAGGAAGATCGCGCCCGCCAATGTCAGCCGGGTCATGATGAAGTCCAGGAACTGCGCTGTCGGCTCGCCGGGGCGCACCCCGGGGATGTAGCCGCCGTATTTCTTGAGGTCGTCCGCGATCTGGATCGGCTTGAACATGACCGAGACCCAGAAATAGCTGAAGAAGAGGATGAGGACCGCGTTCCCCGTATAGTAGGTCCAGTGGCCGCGCAGCAGGTTCTGTGAAAACTCGCTCAAGAAGCGCAGGTTGAACGCGGCGCCAAGCTGCGACATGATCTGCTGGGGAAAGAGCAGGATCGCCTGCGCGAAGATGACCGGCATGACGCCCGAGTAGTTTACCTTCAGGGGAAGGAATGAACTCTGGCCGCCCATGACCTTGTTGCCCACGACGCGCTTCGCGTACTGGACGGGTATCTTTCTCTGGCCCTGGACCACCATGATGATCCCCATGGTGACCGCGAAGAAGAGGAGGATCATGACCACCGCGAGGGGCGTGCCATGGCCGGCGCTGGTTCCGACCGGACCGAAGAAGAATTGCTTGGTCTGGGCGATCGCTCCCGGAAGGGTTGCAAGGATGCCAACCGTGATGAGGAGCGACACGCCGTTGCCGATGCCGCGCTGCGTGATCTGCTCGCCCAGCCACATCATGAGCATCGTGCCCGCGGTCAGGTAGATCACGGACGTGATGAGAAACCCTATGCGCCCTACAACGACGATGTTGCCGTAGATGGAGACGTCGTACCCGGGGAACAGCTTGGCCGGATTCTCAAGGGCAAGAATCGTCAGCGTTCCCTGAACGATGCAGATCAGGACTGTGGCGTAGCGCGTGTACTGGGTGATCTTCTGGCGACCCACGTCGCCCTCCTGCTGGAGGCGGCTGAGCGCCGGGACCACCGCAGTCATCAGCTGGAAGATGATCGAGGCGCTGATGTACGGCATGATGCCCAGCGAGCAGACGGCTCCCTTCAGAAGCGCCCCGCCCGTGAACATGTTGTAGAGGCCGATCATCGAGCCGCTCGTCCCACCCGACTGCTGCTTGAAGAAGGTCTCCAGCGGGTGCGGATCAATGCCGGGAAGCGGGATGGCGCAGCCGACGCGCGCCACAAAGAGCAGCGCAAGCGTGTAGAATATCCGCGAGCGTAGCTCGGGGATCTTTAGCGAATTCGTGAACGCGGAGATCATGCTTGGGGCACGTTATCCGACAATTGCTTTGCCCCCGGCTTTCTCGATCTTCGCCTTGGCCGATCCTGAGAACTTGGCGGCCGTAACATTGAGGGCGCGCGTGATCTCGCCGTCGCCCAGCACCTTCACCACGGACTCGCCGGATCGGATGAGGCCGGCCTTTGCGAGCGCCGCGGCGTCGACCGCCGTCACGGAGGCGTCAAGCCCGGCCAGGTCGCGCAGGTTGATGACGGCGATCTCGGTGCGGAAGTTGTAGTTGTTGAATCCGCGGTGCGGCAGCTTGCGGTAGAGGGGCATCTGTCCTCCCTCGAAGCCGGGGCGGAAGCTCGAGCCTGAACGCGCGGATTGGCCCTTGCCGCCGCGGGTGCTGGTCTTGCCGTGGCCGCCGCCTTCGCCGCAGCCGACTCTCTTCTTCCGGTGCACGGCACCGGGGACGTTCTTTAGCTCGTGGAGTTTCATGGTGTTTTCCTCGGAAGCGCCCCACCCCACGCGATGTGGCGGGATGGAACTCGGATAATCTTGAAATGGGTCGCTTTAGGCCTGGCGCAGCTTTGCAAAGTCCTCGGCCAGGCGCAGCTGGAGCAGCGCCTTGACCGTGGCGTTCACGACGGCGATGTGATTCTTCGATCCCATCGACTTCGTGAGGACGTTCTTGACGCCCGCAGCCTCCAGGACCGCACGCACGCCGCCGCCAGCGATGAGCCCGGTGCCGGGCGAGGCCGGCTTGAGAAGCACCTTGCCGCCGTCAAACTCGCCAATGACGTCATGAGGGATCGTGTCGCCCTTCAGCTTCACGTGCATGAGCCGCTTCTTGGCGTGCTCGGTGCTCTTCTTGATCGCGTCGGGAACCTCGTTCGCCTTGCCGTAGCCGACACCGATGTTGCCCTTCTGGTCTCCGACCACAGTGAGCGCCGCGAAGCTGAACCGCCGGCCGCCCTTGACCACCTTGGCGCAGCGGTTGATGAAGACGACCTTCTCGATCATCGAGGGGCCGTCGCCCGTGTTCTGCGGCTGGTCCCTGCGGTTGTCGCGGCGCGGGCCGCGCATGCCGCCGCCACCGTGGCCATCGCGGCGCTGGGGGCGGTTGGAATAGGGGGTGGAAGCGGGCGCTGTCGCAGGGGCGGCGGCAGGGGCAGGGGCGGCGGCGGGGGCGGCGGCGGGGGTGGGGGCCGCAGCGGCTACGGCCGCCGGGTCTGCGATGGGTGCGTTTTCGTTGCTCATGGGCTTTGGATCAGAATACAAGGCCGCCCTCGCGGGCGGCGTCCGCGAAGACCTTGACCTTGCCGTGGTATCGGGCGCCCCCGCGGTCGAACACGACCGCGGACAGGCCTGCCGCCTTCGCCTTCACGGCGAATGCCGCGCCGAGGATCTTGGCGCTGGGGATGTTCGCCTTCAGCTTCTGCTTGCGCAGTTCGGCATCGAGGCTTGAGAGGAATACGATCGTCCTGCCGGCGTCGTCGTCGATCGCCTGGGCATAGATGTTCTTCGCGCTGAACCTCACGCTCAGGCGCGGACGGACCGAAGTGCCGGCGACCTTCTTGCGGATCCGCCAACGGCGCTTTTGCAGGAGCTTGGCTTTGTAAACGGTATTCATGGGTGTTAGGCGACGGTTTTGCCTTCCTTGCGGCGGACGCGCTCGCCGACGATGCGCACACCCTTGCCCTTGTAGGGCTCGGGCGGATAGAAGCTGCGGATCTCGGCGGTGACGGCGCCCACGAGCTGCTTGTCACAGCCCTCGACCTTGAGTCTTGTTCCCTCGGTCACGGTGATCTTGATGCCCTCCGGGATATCCATGAGGATCGGGTGGGAATACCCGAGCGCGAGGTCGAGCTGCTTGCCCTTGAGGTTGGCCTTGAATCCAACGCCCTGGATCTCGAGCTCCTTGGAGAAGCCGACGGTGACGCCCTTGACCATGCTAGCGATGATCGAGCGCGTTGTTCCGTACATCGCGTTGGCGAAGCGCGTGGCGCCGATGGGCGCGACGACGACTTTCTTCTCCTTGATCACGATGGTGACGACGGGGGCGAATGTTTTCTGGACCTTCCCCTTGGGGCCCTCGACGTGGACGGTCGTGTCCTTGATGTCGACCTTGACCTTTTCGGGAATGAGAACGGGTTGTTTGCCGATGCGGCTCATGGTGGGGGGTCCTTACCAAACGTTGCAGATGAGCTCCCCGCCGACCTTGTTGCGGCGGCAGTCGGCGTCCTTCATCAGGCCCTTGGGGGTCGAGACGATGCTGATTCCGAGGCCGTTCAGGACGCGCGGAATGTCGGAATACCCGAAATAGAGGCGGCGGCCAGGAGTCGACGCGCGGTTAAGGCCGCTGATGGCGGGCGAACCGTCGACGTACTTCATCTTGATGACGAGGGTCTTGTGGCCGTTCTCGTCCGCGCCCTCATTGTAGCCGGAGATGTAGCCCTCGGCCTTCAGGATGGCCGCGATACCAAATTTCAGGGTCGAGTGCGGCGAATGGCACTCCTCCAGGCGCGCCTTGCTGGCGTTGCGCAGATGCGTGAGAAAATCGCTGATCGGGTCGGTCATTTTGGATGTTTCGGGATTTTGATGGCAGCGCGGGTCATATCCGACCCCCGTGTGCCGGGCATGTTACCAGGATGATTTGATTACGCCGGGGATCTTGCCGGCCAGGGCGAGCTCTCGGAACTGGATGCGCGACACGCCGAACTTGCGCTTGTAGCCGCGCGGCCGGCCGCTCATCGAGCAGCGGTTGCGGATGCGCGCCCTCGAGGAGTTCTTGGGGAGCTTCTGGAGCTTCGTCTGGGCGGCGAAGAACTGCACGTCGGTCGTCGCGGGATTGGCGAGGACCGCCTTCAGCTCGGCGCGAACCTTTGCGTATTTCTCAACAAGCCGCTGGCGCTTCTTGTTGCGTTCGATTGCGGAGGTCTTCGGCATGGCTTCTTGGTCAGGCGGCGGAGGCCGTCTTGGTTTCGGTGCTGCGGCGGAAGGGCATTCCGAGGAGCCGGAGGAGTTCCCGGCCCTCGTCGTCGGTCTCGGCGGTGGTCACGATCGTGATGTCGAGCCCCATGCTCTTCTTCACATTCTCAACCGTGATTTCAGGGAAGATCGTGAAGTCGGTGATCCCGAGGTTGTAGTTCCCCTGGCCGTCGAGCTTGGGGGACATCCCGCGGAAGTCGCGGATGGTCGGAAGCGCGACCGCCAGAAGTCGGTAAAGGAATTCCCACATTGACTCGCCCCGGAGCGTGACGTGGCAGCCCGTGATCTGGCCCTCCTTCAGCTTGAAGTTCGAGATCGCCTTGCGGGTGCGGCTGAGCACCGGCTTCTGCCCGGCGATCAGGCCGAGGTCGCGCTGCACGTCGGCGATCTGGTTCTTGTCGGCCTCGGCATCGATCCCCGAGTTGAGGTTGATCTTCACGAGCTTCGGAACCTCGTGCTTGTTCTTGTAGCCGCGGAGCTTCACCAGCTCGGGATACACGTGATCGACGTAGTGCTTCTTGAGTGCGGGTATGGTCTTCATGTCATTCCGCCTTCTTGCGCTTGCTCTGGTCGTAGACCGACTTGAGCATTAGGTTGGATATGTGGACGGAGCCCTCCCGCTCTACGATTGCTCCCTGTGGGTGCTCCTGGGACTTCTTCGTGTGGCGCTTCATCAGGGCTACGCCCTCGATGCGGGCGCGGCTCTTGGCGGGCAAGATCTCGAGGATCTTCCCCTCTTTGCCCCTGTGTGAGCCCGAGATGACGACGACCGGGTCGCCGCGTTTTACGTGGAATCGTTGCATGGTCAGAGAACCTCCGGCGCGAGCGAAATGATCTTCATGAAGTTCTTGGCCCGCAGCTCGCGTGCGACGGGGCCGAAGATTCGCGTGCCCTTGGGGTTGCCGTCCGGGCCGAGGATCACGATGGCATTGCTGTCGAAGCGCAGGTAGCTGCCGTCGGACCGGCGGACCGGTGCCTTCGTGCGTATGACGACGGCCTTCGCGACCTCGCCCTTCTTCACCGTGGCGTCGGTCGCGCTCTCCTTAATGTGGACGGTGACGATGTCGCCAACCGACGCTGTGTCGGTGATCTGCCCCATGCGGCTGATGAAGGCAGCGCGCCGGGCGCCGGTGTTGTCGGCGACTTCGAGTATGGATCGCAGTTGGATCATGGCGGGCCTAGGTTAAGGAATTGTTGGTAGGGGTCTTATCTTACAATGCGGGTGACGGCGCGGGGGCGGGAGTCGCCACGGCTGCCGTGCTGCGCGTGGTCTTGGTCGGGACCGTAGCTGCGACATCGGCCTCGGTGATCGCTTCGGCGGTAGCGCCGACGGCGCTCTGCACCACCGACACGACGCGCCACCGCTTCAGGCGGCTGATCGGGCGGGTCTCCATGATCTGGACCTTGTCGCCGACCTTCGTCTCGTTCTTCTCGTCGTGCGCGTGCACGACCGTCTTGCGGTTGATGACCTTGTGGTAGAGAGGATGCGGTATCTTGTAAGGGATCGTGACCTTGACGGACTTGTCGCCCGAGCGGCTCGTGACGAAGCCTAGGATGGTCTTGCGCTTGTTGCGGGTGTCGGAAGTGGAGGTGGACATGGCGTGGGATGTGGCGGGGCTCAGGCGGCGGCGGGCGCAGCCTTGTTCTTCTGGCGGAGGATTGTCTCGAGGCGGGCGATGTCCTTGCGGAGCGAGCGCAGCTCGTGGGTCTTCTCAACCTGGCCGGTCTGCCTGCGCAGGCGCGACTGCAGGAGCGATTCGCGGATCTCGCGGATCTTGGTGGTGATTTCGAGTGTCGAAAGTTCTCTGATTTCCTTGGCTTTCATGGTGCGGCGGCTTCGGGTTTTGCGCGTCAGACAACGGTGCCTTCGCGGACGATGAACCTGCAGTGGAAGGGGAGCTTTGCGTCGGCGAGGCGGAAGGCCTCCTTCGCGACGCGCGCGGGGATGCCGGCGAGCTCGAAGAGCACGGCGCCGGGCTTGATGACGGCCACGTAGAATTCGACGGGGCCCTTGCCCTGGCCCATGCGGACCTCGGCGGGCTTCTTTGTGATCGGCTTGTGCGGGAACACCCGAATCCAGAGCTTGCCCTTGCGTTTGAGGTGGCGGGAGATCGTGACTCGGGCCGCCTCGATCTGCTGGCCGGTCATCGGGCCGCGGGTGAGCGACTGGAGCCCGAATTCTCCGAACGCGAGCGTATTGCCGCGCTTGGCGTTTCCTGCGCGGGAGCCCTTCTGGGACTTGCGGTACTTGGTGCGTGCGGGGGCGATGGCGGCCATGGATTGTCTCTCCTAGGTGTGTGTTGCGGCGGAAGCGGCCCTGTCAGGCGGCGTCGGCCTCCTTTTTGCAGATCCAGCATTTGACGCCGATCTTGCCGTAGACGGTGAGGGCCTCGCTGAACCCGTAGTCGATGTTCTCGCGCAGCGTGTGGAGCGGGACGCGGCCCTTGCGCTGCCATTCGCGGCGGGCGATGTCGGCGCCTCCGAGGCGCCCAGAGCATTGGATCTTGATGCCCTCGGCGCCGAGCGCCATGGCCATCTCGACCGCCTTCTTCATGGCGCGGCGGAAGGTGATGCGGCGCTCGAGTTGGAGCGCGACGTTCTCGGCCACAAGCTGGGCCTCAATCTCGGGCTTCTTCACCTCCTGGATGTCGAGCAGGATCTCCTTGCCCGTCAGCTTCATCAGCTGGGCCTTGATGTTCTCGACCTCCTGGCCCTTGCGGCCGATGACGATGCCGGGGCGGGCGGTGTAGATCTTGACGCGGACGCGGTTCGAGGCGCGCTCGATGAAGATGCGCGGCACGGACGCCTGCTTGAGCTTCTCCATCAGCGTGGAGCGGATCAGTTGATCCTCGAGCAGGAGCTTCGGGAATTCCTTCTTGCTGGCAAACCAGCGGGACTGCCAGTCGCGGCGGACGGCGAGGCGGAAACCGATAGGATTGGTTTTTTGGCCCATGGATTAAGCTTGGTTGGGGTTTCCGTCCGAAAGGACGATTCGGATATGCGACATCTTCTTGCGCCGCGGCATCGCAGAGCCCTTGGCGCCTGCCTTGAACCGCTTGAGGACCGGGCCGTTCTCGACGATCGCGCTCTTCACCGTGAGGGAGTCCGCCGCGACGTTCTCGTTGTGCTCTGCGTTCGCGATCGCGCTTTTCAGCGTCTTCGCGATGAGCCGCGCCGACTTGCGGGGGATGAGCGTGAGGTACTCTACGGCGTCGTTGGCCATCCGACCCTGGATCGTGCGGGCCACCTCGCGCACCTTCTTGGGCGACATGCGGGCGTTGCGTGTGAGTGCTTGAATTTCCATGGGCGGGTTTCCTTAGATTTCCTTGCGGGTCATACCGCCGTGGGCCTTGAAGATACGCGTGAGCGCGAACTCGCCGAGCTTGTGGCCGACCATGTTCTCCGTGACGTACACGGCGACGAAGGCCTTCCCGTTGTGCACGTTGAAGGTCTGCCCGATGAAATCGGGCGTGATCGTCGAGCGGCGCGACCAGGTCTGGATCGGTTTGCGCGCGCCCGACTTCACCGACTTCTCGATCTTCTCGAGAAGGTGGTAGTCGACGAAAAAGCCTTTCTTGATTGAACGTGCCATGGTGCGGTGCGGATGAGGTTACTTCTTGTTGCGCGGCGGGCGCCCGTTCTTGCGGATCAGAATGAAGTTGCTCGATATCAGGGTGCGCTTGCGCGTCGGGAAGCCCTTCGCCAGCTGGCCCCACGGGGAGACGATCTGCTGGCGGCCGCCGCCGCCCTTCGACTTGCCCTGGCCGCCGCCGTTCGGGTGGTCAACGGGGTTCATGGCCACGCCGCGGACGACGGGCCTGCGGCCGAGCCAGCGCTTGCGGCCGGCCTTGCCGAGCGAGCGGTTGACCTGGTCGCCGTTGCCGACGACGCCGATCGTCGCGCGGCACTTGGCGTTCACCAAGCGAAGCTCGCCGGAGGGCATCTTGAGCTGGGCGTTTCCGGCCTCGATGCCCACGAGCTCGATGCTGGTGCCGGCCGAGCGGCCCAGCTTTGCCCCGCGGCCCGGGACCATCTCCACGCAGTGGAGCTTTGTCGAGGGAGGGATGATGGAGAGCGGGAAGCAGTTGCCGACCGTGAAGTCATTGGTCGTCGCCGCGTTGGAGGAGACGATCGTGTCCCCCACCTTGAGGCCCTCGGGGGCCGGGATGTAGCGCTTCTCGCCGTTCGTGTAGAACAGGAGGGCGAGGTGCGCGGTGCGGTTGGGGTCGTACTCGATCGCCTCGACCTTAGCGGGGATGTCGAGGATGTCGCGTTTGAAGTCGATGATCCGGTAGAGCTGCTTGTGGCCGCCGCCGATGCGGCGCGAGGTCACGCGGCCGTACACGTTGCGGCCGCCCGACCTGAGCTTGCGCTCGGTGAGGGCGCGCACGGGGCGCTCCTTTGAGAGGCCCACGGGCTTGTTGAGCGAGGTGAAGCGCTGGGACGGCGTGAGCGGGCGGAAATGTTTGATGGGCATGGCGGAAGTTCCTTGTTCTGGCGCTTTCTCAGACGAGCTCGATCTTGTCGCCGTGCTTCAGCGTCACGATCGCCTTCTTGTAGTCCGACGTCCTGCTCGGCTGACCCTGGCGGCTGCGCTTGTTCTTGCCGCGGTAGTTCTGGGTGTTCACACGCCTGACCGTGACCTTGAAGGTCGCCTCGACGGCCTCCGCGATCGCGTGCTTGTTGGCGCCCTTGACCACCTCGAAGGTGTACTGGCCGAGTTCGGCGGACTGCTTGTTGGCCTTCTCCGTGAGGAGCATGCCCTTCAATACCTTGTCGGCGTTCATCAGTTCTTTCCTCCTGCGGCGCGGGCGATGATCGCCTCCAACGCCTTTGCGCTGACTATGATCTTGCTGTACTGGGAGAGATCGAGGGTGTTCAGCTTGGCGGCCTCCTGGAGGGACACGCGCTCGAGGTTTCGGGCCGCCTGGCGGGTCTCGGCCGCAAACGGCGCGTCGACCAGCAGGATCTTGCCCTTCGGGGCAATCAGACCGACCACCTTGTTGACGACCTTTGTCTTGGCTACGGTGAAGCCGAAGTTCTCTATGACGGCGATCTCACCCGCCGAGGCACGGTCAAAGAGGGCGCGGCTGAAGGCGAGCGCCCTCACCTTCCCGTTGACCTTCTTGTTGTAGTCGCGCGGTTTCGGGCCGAACACGACGCCGCCTCCGGACCAGAGAGGCGACCGGGTCGAGCCTGCGCGGGCTCGGCCGGTTCCCTTCTGGCGCCACGGCTTGCGGCCGCCGCCGCGCACCTCGGCGCGGGTCTTCGTCGAATGGGTGCCGAGGCGGCTGTTGGCGTTGATCGCGACGATGACCTCCTTGACGGCCTGGAGGCCCTTGTCGCCCTCGAAAGTGGGGAGTCCCGCGAACTCCTGTTCGCGGCTTGTCGTGCCATCGGGGCTGAAGACGGTGAATTTCATTGCTCTCAAATTCTCCTTGGGAGGTTAGGCTTTCTTCTGCTGGCCCTTGATCGCGAGGCGGACGAGGACATCGTCGCCATTCGCGCCGGGTATGGCCCCCTTGACGAGGAGCAGGTTCTTGTCGGCGATAATCTTCACGACGCGCAGGTTCTGGACCGTCCTGCGCTCGCTGCCCATGTGGCCGGGCATGCTCTGGTTCTTCCAGGTGCGACCGGGCGTCTGGCGCATGCCGATCGAGCCGATGCGCCTGTGGAACATCGATCCGTGAGCGGCGGGGCCGCCCGCGACGCGGAAGCGCTTGACGACGCCCTGGAAGCCTTTGCCCTTGGTGATCCCGATCACGTCGACGAGCTGGCCCTCCTGGAAGGCCGTAACGGTGACGACGTCGCCCACCTTGAGAGCCGGCGAGCCCGGCGTACGGATCTCGGAAAGGACCCGGGGTGCGTGTTCGACGCCGGCCTTCTTCGCGTGGGCGATCTCGGCCTTGCTCGAGTTCTTGTCCTTCTTGCTCGAGAATCCGATCTGGACTGCGTTGTAGCCGTCGGACTCGACGGTCTTCACCTGCACCACGGCGCAGGGGCCGGCTTCAACCACGGTGACCGGGACCAGGACGTTTTGGGCGTCGTAGACCTGGGTCATTCCGATTTTTTTGCCGATAAGGGAGGAGATCATGGGCTAAGCGGTAGGTGGATGGGTTCCGTTTGGGACCTACATTAGAGGGACCCGGCGGTGCGCCAGCGGCGCACACGGGTAACTGCTAACTGTGGACTTTAGACGTTGATGGTGATGTCGACGCCGGAGGGCAGGTTGAGCTTCTTGAGTTCGTCCACCGTCTGGGCGGTGGGCTCGATTATGTCGATCAGGCGCTTGTGCGTGCGCGTCTCGAACTGCTCCATCGACTTCTTGTCGACGTGCGGGGAACGGTTGACGGAAAGCTTCTCGATGCGGGTCGGCAGCGGGATCGGCCCGGAGACGCGGGCGCCGGAGCGCTTTGCCGTCTCGACGATGTCCTGGGCCGACTGGTCGATGACCCGGTAGTCGAAACCCTGGAGTTTGATGCGAATTCGTTGGCCTTTCATGGCGTAAAAAGAACGGGTGTTAGGTGCGGGCCGGAGCTTTCGTGGTGGTTTCCACGATCTTCTGGAGGAGCGAGTTCGGAACCTGCTCGAAATGGGACGGGGTCACCGAGGCGCTGGCGCGTCCCTTGGAAAGGGACCGGATGTCCGTCACGTAGCCGAAAAGGGTCTCGAGCGGCACCTTCGCCGCGATGATGCAGGCGCCAGCCTTGTTCTCGATTCCGAGGATTGTCCCGCGGCGGCGGTTGATGTCGCCGATGAGGTCGCCCTGGTACTCCTCCGGGGTCGTCACCTCGACGCCCATGATCGGCTCGAGCAGGATCGGGTGGGCCTTCTTCATCGCGTCCTTGAAGGCGAAGATTCCGGCCATCTTGAACGCGAGCTCGGACGAGTCCACGTCGTGGAACGAGCCGTCGATGATCCGCACGATGACGTCGACCACCGGGTGGCCGGCCACGACGCCGTTGTTCGCTCCCTCCATGATGCCGTCGATCGAAGGCTTGATGAATTCCTTCGGGATGCTCCCGCCCACGGTCTCGTTGAAGACCTCGATGCCCTTGCCCTTCTCGTTCGGCTCGAGCTTGATGATGACGTGGCCGTACTGGCCCTTGCCGCCCGACTGGCGGATGAATTTTCCCTCGCCTTCCGCACGGCCCTTGACGGTCTCGCGGTATGCGATCTGGGGCTTGCCCGAGGTCGCCTCGACCTTGAACTCGCGCTTCATGCGGTCGAGGATGATCTCGAGGTGGAGCTCGCCCATGCCGGAGAGGATGACCTGGCCCGTGTCGGTGTCGGTCTTGACCTTGAGCGTGGGGTCCTCGGCGACCAGGCGCTGGAGCGCGACGCCCATCTTCTCCTGGTCTGCCTTCGAGTTTGGCTCGATCGACATCGAGATGACCGGCTCCGGGAAAGACGGCGGCTCAAGGCGGATGTCGAAGTCCTCGTCGCAGAGGGTGTCGCCGGTGATGACGTCCTTGACGCCCACAAGGGCGCAGATGTCGCCCGAGTACGCGATGTCGATCTCCTCGCGGTCGATGGCGCGCATGAGGACGAGCCGCGAGACCCGCTCGCTGCGGCGGGTCCTCGGGTTGTACAGCGAGGTTCCCTTCTTCACCGTGCCGGTGTAGACGCGGTAGAAGACCAGCTTCCCGACGAACGGGTCGGTCCAGAGCTTGAAAGCGAGGCCGGCGACCATGCCCTTGTCGTCGACAACGGCGTCGACATGGCTCCCGTCGCTGTCCTTGCCCGCCATCGCCGGAACGTCGATCGGGCTCGGCAGGTAGTTGACCACGCAGTCCAGCACCCGCTGGATGCCCTTCTTCTTGAAGGCGGAGCCCGGGATGACACCGAAGAACTTGAGCGCGATCGTCGCCTTGCGGATGGCGAGCATCAGGTGGTCGACCTCGATCTCGTGGTCCGCCAGGTACTTCTCGGCCAGGTGGTCGTCAAAGTCCGAGACGGCCTCGATCAGCTTGTCGCGGTACACCTTCGCCTCGTCCAACATGTCCGCCGGGATCGGGGCGGTGACCGGCGTCAGGCCGAGCGGGTCCTTCTCGTCGTCAAAGAGGTACGCGATCATCTGCACCAGGTCGATCACGCCCGAGAAGTTCTCCTCGGCGCCGATCGGCAGGAACAGCGCGTGCGCGTTGCCCTTCAGCTTCGTGCGGATGTCGTCGATCGACCGGTGAAAGTCCGCGCCGACCCGGTCCATCTTGTTGATGAAGGCTAGCCTCGGGACGCTGTACTTGTTCGCCTGGCGCCAGACGGTCTCCGACTGGGGCTGCACGCCCGCCACCGCATCGAAAACGGCGACCGCGCCGTCGAGGACACGCAGGGAGCGCTCGACCTCGGCCGTGAAGTCCACGTGGCCGGGGGTGTCGATGATGTTGATTCGCTGCTTGATCCCCTTCCAAGGGCCGACAGACGCGTTCCAGGCGCAGGAAATCGCCGCGGCGGTGATCGTGATCCCTCGCTCGCGCTCCTGCTCCATCCAGTCCGTCACCGTAGTGCCGTCGTGGACCTCGCCCATCTTGTGGACGGCGCCCGAGTAGAAGAGGATGCGCTCGGTCGTGGTCGTCTTGCCCGCGTCGATGTGGGCCGCTATTCCTATGTTGCGCGTCCACTCCAGGGGGAACGGGCGCAACGGCGAGTTCTTCGGAGAGGTCTTTGCCTTGTCTGTGACGACAGTGATGGAAGGTTCTTCTACGGCAGACATGGAGACCTCTCTGTCGTTACCAGCGAAGATGGGCGAAGGCGCGGTTCGCCTGGGCCATCTTGTGCGTGTCTTCCTTCTTCTTCACCACCGTGCCCGTGTTGTTGTAGGCATCGATGATCTCGGCGGCCAGGGCGTCGCGCATGGTGACGCCCTTGCGGGAACCGGCGGCGTCGACGATCCAGCGGATTGCGAGGCTTTCCTGCCGCTCGAACGAAATCTCAATCGGGACCTGGTAGGTCGCACCGCCGACGCGGCGGCTCTTGACCTCGAGGCGGGGCCGCGCGTTCTCGAGCGCTCCCAAGAGGAGGTCCACCGGATCGCCCTTCTCCAGCTTCTCGGAGACCTTCTCAAAGGCCCCGTAGACGATGCGCTGGGCAAGGTTCTTCTTGCCGCACTTCATGATGACGTTCACCAGGTGGGCGACAAGCGGGCTGTTGTACCGGATGTCGGGGATGACGGTGCGTTTCTCGGCTCTGTGGCGGCGTGACATGGTCTAGGTTCTTTTCCGGATCACTTCTTGGCTTCTTTCGGGCGTTTGACGCCGTACTTGGAGCGGCTGCGGCGTCGTTTCTCTACGCCCGTCGCATCCAGCGTGCCGCGGACGATGTGGTAGCGGACGCCGGGAAGGTCCTTAACACGTCCGCCGCGAACGAGGACGATCGAGTGCTCCTGGAGATTGTGGCCCTCGTCCGGGATGTACGAGATGACCTCGTTGCCGTTCGTCAGCCTGACCTTCGCGACCTTCCGGATGGCCGAATTCGGCTTCTTCGGGGTTCGGGTCATGACCTGGACGCACACGCCGCGGCGGAAGGGGTTCCCCTGCAAAGCCGGGGACTTCGACTTGATGCGCACCTTGCGGCGGCCATTGCGAACCAGCTGGTTGATTGTCGGCATACGAGGCGGTTAAGAGTTAGAAATTGGGAAAAGAGGATAAAACTACGCTGCGCCAAAACGTCGGCAAGAACTTTTTGGCGAAATGAACTCTGGTTCGCGAAATCCGCGATTCGGGCGCGGCTCGCGAGGAGAGGCACAAGACGGCGGGTGCCGGTTGTGCGTATGTACTGAAGAAAAGGGTGATCAAAATCCCGCTTGGCACCCCCAAACACAAGAAAAAACGCCCGCCAAAAGGGCCCGCGAGCCGGGCCAATTCCGGGAGGGTCCCACACGGGCGCGTGATGCGGGCGTGCAGGGGGCCTTATGGGGCCTCCCTGCCCGTCCCAAATGGCCCGGCCGGGGTCAGCTCGCGCTGGCCTCGACGGGCTTCGTCTCGTCGATCAGCTCGGTGCCGAAGGGAAGGCTGATCTTCAGGTGCCTGTACTGGGGCAGGCCCGTGCCCGCCGGTATCAGATGGCCCATGATCACGTTCTCCTTGAAGCCCTTGAGCATGTCAACCTTGCCGAGCGTGGAGGCGTCGGTGAGCACGCGCGTCGTCTCCTGGAACGAGGCCGCCGAGATGAAGCTCTCCGTCTCGAGCGAGGCCTTGGTGATGCCAAGGAGGATCGGCTCGGCTTCGGCCGGCTTTCCGCCCGCCTCCTCGATCCGACGGTTGTCGGACAGGAAAGCCGCGCGGTCCACCTGCTCTCCCCAGAAGTATTCGCTGTCGCCCGGGTCGGTGATCCGGATCTTGCGCAGCATCTGGCGGATGATGATCTCGATGTGCTTGTCGTTGATGGTCACGCCCTGGAGGCGGTACACCTCCTGGACCTGGCCGATCAGGAACTCGTAGAGCGCCGCCGGCCCGAGGATCTCGAGGATCTCGTGCGGGTCTGCAGCACCCTCCGTCAGGTGCTGGCCCTTGTGGACGACGTCGCCGGGCTGCACGATGATGTGCTTGCCGGCCGCGATCAGGTGCTCCTCCTCCTGCTGGGTCTCCTCGTTCTTCACGACGAGCTTGCGCTTTCCGCGGATCGTCCCCTCGAAGGAGACGATGCCGTCGATGCGCGCCATCTCGGCGGCTTCCTTCGGGCGGCGGGCCTCGAAGAGCTCGGCGACGCGGGGAAGACCGCCGGTGATGTCCTTGGTCTTGGAGGCCTGGCGCGGCGTTTTGGCGAGGAGGGCGCCGGGTGCGATCGTATCCCCCTCGTTGACTGCGATTTGCGCGCCAACCGGGATGGAATAGGCCGCGAGGGGCTTGTTCTTCGCGTCGCGGACCTCGACCTGGGGATTCAGGTCCTCCTTGTGCTCGATCACGACGGTGGCAATGCGGCCCGACGACTCGTCGAGCTCGCGCTTCACGGTGACGCCGGGGATCATGTCCTTGAAGACGAGGGTGCCCCCCTTCTCGGAAAGGACAGGGACGTTGTACGGGTCCCAGACCGCGAGCACGGCGCCCTTGGCGATCTTCGCCCCGTCGCCGACATGCAGGAAGGAGCCGACAACGATGTTGTACGTCTCAAGCTCCTTGCCCTCGTCGTCGAGGATCTGGATCGAGCCTGTCTTGTTGAGGACGATGTTCCCGCCCTCGGCCGCCTGCACGAGGCGCAGGCCGCGGTACTTGACCGTGCCCGCCGCCTTGATGCGGATTTCGGGGGTCTTGAAGCCGCCGGACGCGACGCCGCCGATGTGGAACGTCCGCATCGTCAGCTGGGTGCCGGGCTCGCCGATGGACTGGGCAGCAATGATGCCCACCGAGTCGCCGATCTTCGCGATCCGGTTCGTGGCCGGGTTGATTCCGTAGGACCTCGCGTCGATGCCGTTCTTCGAAGACGACGTGAGCGGCGACATGATCTTCACGCGCTCGATGCCCACGTCCTCGATCTTGGCGGCGATCTCCTCGGTGATGAGGTCGCCGGACCCGACGATGATCTCGCTCGGCTTGAGCGGGTTCTTGATGTTGTCGCTCGAACAGCGGCCGATGATGCGCTCCTTGAGGCCGACAATCTCGTCGTCGCCCTCGTAGATCGCCTTCTTCCAGACGCCGTCGCGCGCACCGCAGTCCTCCTCGGCGATGATGACGTCCATGGCCACGTCGCAGAGCTTGCGGGTGAGGTAGCCTGCGTCGGCGGTCTTCAGGGCGGTGTCGGCCAGGCCCTTTCGGGCGCCGTGCGTTGAGATGAAGTACTCGAGCACCGTCAGGCCCTCGCGGAACGAGGACAGGATGGGGCGTTCGATGATCTCGCCGGAAGGCTTGGCCATGAGGCCGCGCGCTCCGCAGAGCTGGCGCACCTGCTGTTTGTTGCCGCGCGCGCCCGAGTCCATCATGATGTAGACGGGGTTGACCTCGGTCTTGCCCTCGTTGGCCTCGAGCTTCGCGAAGACCTCCTTGGCGATCCGGTCCGTGGCGTTGGTCCAGATGTCGACCACCTTGTTGTAGCGCTCGCCGTCGGTGATGATGCCCTTGTTGAATTGGCTCTCGACTTCGGCGATCTTTCGGCGCGAGTCGGAGACGATCTCCTTCTTGGACTCCGGAATGATCATGTCATCGATGCCGATCGATATGCCGGCCTGGAACGCGGTCGTGAAGCCGAGCTCCTTCAGCTGGTCGAGCACATAGACGGTGACGGTGTCGCCGGAGGTCTTGTAGGTGTTGAGGATCAGGTCGCCGAGCTTTGACTTTGGAACCGGGAAGTTCACGAACCCGATCGGGGCGGGCCAGATCTGGTTGAAGATCACGCGGCCGACCGTCGTGCGCAGGATCTTCTTTTCCTTGTTGCCGAACACGGTGTCGCGGCCGTAGTCGGGGTTCGGGATGTCGACCCAGTCGTGCATCTTCGCGGCGCCGTCGGCCTTTACGAAGAGGACTTCCTGGAGGCCGGAGAGCAGCGGCACGTGTACGTCCTTCGCCGCCTTCTTGCGGGGCTCGATCGTCAGGTAGTACGCGCCGAGGACGATGTCCTGCGACGGCGTGAGGATCGGCTTGCCCGAGGAGGGCGAGAAGATGTTCGAGGTCGCCATCATGAGGAGCTTGCACTCCATGATCGCCTCGAGGGACAGGGGGACGTGGACGGCCATCTGGTCGCCGTCGAAGTCGGCGTTGTAGGCCGTGCAGACGAGTGGGTGGATCCGGATCGCCTCGCCCTCGATCAGGACGGGCTCGAAGGCCTGGATCGAAAGGCGGTGGAGCGTCGGAGCGCGGTTGAGCAGCACCGGGTGGCCCTTGGTGACCTCCTCGAGGATGTCCCAGACCTCAGGCGAGCGCTTCTCGATCATCTTCCGGGCGCCGCGCACCGTGTGCACGAAGCCGAGCTCCTTCAGCCGCCTTATGATGAACGGCTCAAAGAGGACGAGGGCCATCTTCTTGGGAAGGCCGCACTGGTGGAGCTTGAGCTCCGGGCCGATGACGATCACCGAGCGGCCGGAGTAGTCCACGCGCTTGCCGAGCAGGTTCTGGCGGAAGCGGCCCTGCTTGCCCTTCAACATGTCGGAGAGGGACTTGAGCGGGCGGTTGCCGGCCCCGGTCACGGGGCGCCCATGGCGGCCGTTGTCGAACAGCGCGTCGACGGCCTCCTGGAGCATCCGCTTCTCGTTGTGGATGATGACGTCGGGCGTCTTCAGCTGCATCAGGTTCCGCAGGCGGTTGTTGCGGTTGATGACGCGGCGATAGAGGTCATTCAGATCGCTGGTCGCGAAGCGGCCGCCCTCAAGCGGGACCAGCGGGCGCAGGTCCGGCGGGATCACGGGCAGCACCTCGAGGACCATCCACTCCGGACGGGACCTCGAATGGATGAAGCCCTGGATCACCTTCAGGCGCTTCGAGAGCTTCTTCTTGATCTGCTTCGAGCGGGTCGCGCGCATCTGCTCGTGCAGCTCGGCGACCGTGGCCTCGAGGTCCATCTTGATGAGCGCGTCGCGCACGGCCTCGCCGCCCATCTTCGCGACGAACGAGTCGTCACCGTACTCGTCGAGCGCCTGACGGTACTCGGTGTCGGTGAGCAGCTGCTTCATCTCGAGCGGGGTCTTGCCCGGGTCGACGACCATGTAGTTCTCGTAGTAGATCACGCGCTCGAGCGAGCGGGCCGTCATGTCCAGGAGGAGACCGAGCCGGCTCGGCATGCTCTTGAGGAACCAGATGTGGGCCACGGGGACGGCCAGCTCGATGTGGCCCATCCGCTCGCGGCGGACCCGCGCGATCGTCACCTCGACGCCGCAGCGGTCGCACACCACGTCCTTGTACTTGATGCGCTTGTACTTTCCGCAGGCGCACTCGTAGTCGCGGACGGGCCCGAAGATCTTCTGGCAGAAGAGGCCGCCCGGCTCGGGCTTGAAGGTGCGGTAGTTGATCGTCTCGGGGTTCTTGACCTCTCCCTTCGACCACTTGCGGATCGTCTCGGGCGAGGCGACGGTGATCGAAACGCAGTCAAACGGGCTCTCGTCGACTCCGAGGGCCGAGCGGGCCTCCCGGGTATTGCTGGTGGCTTCTGAGGGTTGGATCATGGCTTATGGGTCCCTGATTCTGATTCTTGTGAGTGGGGGCGTCTGGCTCTTACGAGCCGAACGACAGCGCGTCGCGCTTCTGCAGCTTGATGTCGAGGCCCAGCGACTGGATCTCCTTGATGAGGACGTTGAACGACTCGGGGGTGCCGGCCGACAGCGTGTTGTCGCCCTTGACGAGCGATTCGTAGATCTTTGTGCGGCCCTGCACGTCGTCGGACTTGACGGTGAGCAGCTCCTGGAGTGTGTGCGCCGCGCCGTAGGCCTCGAGCGCCCAGACCTCCATCTCGCCGAACCTCTGGCCGCCGTATTGGGCCTTTCCGCCCAGGGGCTGCTGGGTGACAAGCGAGTACGGGCCGACCGCGCGCGCGTGGATCTTGTGCGACACGAGGTGGTTGAGCTTCATCATGTAGATGTAGCCAACGACGACCTCCTGGTCGATTTTCTCGCCGGTGCGGCCGTCGAGGAGCGGGCTCTTGCCCGACATCGGCAGCTTGGCCTCCTTCAGGTACTCGCGCACCCGCTTCTCCGGGATTCCGTCGAACACCGGTGTGGCGACCTTCATGCCGAGCTTCTTGCAGGCCCAGCCAAGGTGCGTCTCGAGGACCTGCCCTACGTTCATGCGGGACGGCACGCCGAGAGGGTTAAGGCAGATCTCGACGGGGGTGCCGTCGGGGAGGAACGGCATGTCCTCCTCGGGGACGATCTTGGCGACCACGCCCTTGTTGCCGTGGCGGCCGGCCATCTTGTCGCCGACGTCGAGCTTCTGCTTCGTGGCGATGTAGACCTTGACCTGCTTGATGGCGCCGTCGCCGGAGCCTTCCCCGGCCTCGACCGCCCCGACCTTTCGCTCGCGCTCGCCCTCGAGCTCGTCGAACTTGGTCTGGTAGGATCCGATGATCTCCATGATCTTGATCCGCACGGGAGACGGGTCGATCTGGACGTGCTTGGAGACGGCCGCGAGCTTGCGGAGGAGCGTCTTGGTGATCTTGCGGTTGGCGGGGATGATGATCTCGCTTGATTCGCCGTTGATGACGTCAAGCGGGATCTTCTCGCCAAGGAGGATGTTGGAGAGCGCCTCGGTGAGGCCCTCGCGAAGCTTGTCCATCTGGGTCTTGTACTCCTCCTGGATCTGCTTCACCTGGCGGCGGCGGTCCGAGGGGGAGAGCTTCTCCTGCTCGTTGTCGATGCGGGAGGAGACCTTGACGTCCATGATGATGCCGGTGACCCCTGACGGGACGACGAGCGACGTGTCCTTCACGTCGGCCGCCTTCTCGCCGAAGATCGCGCGCAGGAGCTTCTCCTCGGGCGCCAGCTCGGTCTCGGACTTGGGGGTGATCTTGCCCACGAGGATGTCGCCGGGCTTCACCTCGGCGCCGACGCGGATGACTCCGTTGTGGTCAAGGTTCTTGAGAGCCTCCTCGCCCACGTTCGGGATGTCGCGGGTGATCTCTTCGGGCCCGAGCTTTGTGTCGCGGGCGGTGACCTCGAACTCCTGGATGTGGATCGAGGTGAAGATGTCCTCCTTGAGGACCTTCTCGGAGATGAGGATCGCGTCCTCGAAGTTGTAGCCGTTCCAGGGCATGAACGCCACGAGCACGTTGCGCCCGAGCGCCATCTCGCCC
>Ga0265338_10000920_pt1 | contig 49610 bp, 45 predicted proteins | sample 42126metaG_FD_193579 | JGI IMG/M metagenome (GOLD analysis project Ga0265338, IMG submission 193579) | Rhizosphere microbial communities from Carex aquatilis grown in University of Washington, Seatle, WA, United States - 4-21-26 metaG | ecosystem: Host-associated > Plants > Roots > Rhizosphere...
CCATGCTTTGAGAGATATTTGTACCTATTTTGTATGGTCTGAAATCAATCAATGGCAAGTGATTGTAACAATAGATTGAAATACTTACTGAGAATAGAAATGCAAATGCTGTAAATACCCACTGCGTTCTATTGCCAAAATAAGATTTGTAGCTCTTACGAAGCAAGTAGATGGATATAATTAAAAGAGAAATAACAATATTCTTCCCAAATGTTGCCCAATTACTGATAACTAAGGCATCACCAAAACATCCGCAGTCGTGTACCGGATTTTTTATGGCAATCCATAGTGTCAACGGAGTCATAAACAACATAAGTAAAGCCGCCAGCCAAGTTGTTTCTTTTAATCGAATGCCAAAAATAAGATTCAATCCAACGATAAATTCAATGGCCGAGAGTATTATTCCAACACTAAAGGCTAATGGTGCAAAATGGTCGAAGAAAGGACCCATTGCAGTCAAATAATCTTGTATCTTGTAGGTATAACCTAGTGGATCAACAGCTTTCACAAATCCTGAGAAAACAAATACACAGCCTATTAATAAACGGCTTGCTAGTAATGCAATTCTTTTAATCATAGTGTTATTCTCCATATTCTAGTTTTATTAATCCAAAAACAGCATAATTTATCATATCCAAATAATTGGCATCAATTCCTTCCGAAATAATGGTTTTACCATCATTGTCTTCAATCTGTTTGGTACGGTATAATTTCATCAATATTAAATCGGTATAGGATTCCATACGCATGGATCGCCAAGCCTCATCATAATCATGATTTTTAGCCATCATCAGCGTTTTAGCTGTTTCAATATATTTATTGTATAGTTCCAAGCCTTTGTCAAAGGTTAAATCATCGCTTTCCGAGAAACCAAGTTCAAGTTGAATTAAACCGATAACACCATAATTAATGATACCGATAAGCTCAGAACGAATGCCTTCATCAACCATCGTTACTCCTTTAGTTTCAATGCTCCGGATGCGGTTTGCTTTTATAAATATCTGATCAGTTACCGATGCCGGCCTAAGAATGCGCCATGCAGCACCATAATCCTTCATTTTTTTGCGAAAGACATCACGACAAATCCCCGTTACGTTATCAAACTGCTGTTCTGTATGCTCCATGACTTTCCTTTTAAGAATGGCAAATTTAGCTTTTTAAATTAAAAACAAAAACATCAATTACGATAAAAACTATTAATATACTTCCAAACCCTTATTGATAAGGAATTACATCAACTATCTTTCTTCTTTAATTTGATACATTTAAAAATATAGTACTATGTATTGCATAGTACTATGAATTATTATATCTTTGTAATATAAATGTCATTGCCATGCAAATAGAAAATATCAAATCACAATTTAGAAAGGGTACGCTTGAATACTGCATACTCTTAATTATAAGAAAAAAAAGAGCTTATACCAGCGATATTATTAACGAACTAAAAACGGCTCAACTCATTGTCGTAGAGGGTACTCTTTATCCGATACTCACTCGATTAAAAAACGATGAGCTTCTTCAATATGCCTGGGAAGAATCAACACAAGGGCCACCACGAAAATATTATGAACTAAGTGGTAAAGGCGAAGAAATGTTACTCGAAATGGAACAAGCATGGTCTGAACTCAATGAAGCAATTAATCAATTAAAACAACCCTAAGTAAAAATATACTGACATGAAACAAACAACAAGCATTAACATCGGAGGAATTGTACTTCATATTGATGATGACGCTTTCCAACAACTTAACGAATACATCAGGCGCTTAGAAAAACATTTTGAAAAAGATCCGGAAAAGACGGAAATTCTCAACGACATTGAACAACGGATGGCTGAATTGTTGAGCGAACAACTTTCGAGCAGAGAGCGATCTGTAAATGTTGAGCATGTAAAGAAAGCAATTAGCATTATGGGGAATCCTCAGGATTTTGACAATGACACTATGGAGACTTCATCTGCTCAATCAAGCGATAATGACAAGAAACCTAAACATTTTTATCGCAATCCAGAAGGGAAAATTATAGCCGGCGTAGCCTCCGGATTAGGTGTTTATTTTAATATAGATCCGGTTCTAATAAGAATAGGCTTACTTATTCTCACTTTAGTTGGAGCTGGCTTCCCCGTACCGTTGTATATTATCTTGTGGATAATAATACCTGAGGCACAAAGTCGCACTCAGAAAATGGAAATGTATGGAGAATCAATTAACATTGATAGCATAAAAAAAAACGCCCAAGCGGGCTTTGAAGACATAAAATCAACTGTTCGTGATTTTGCACATTCCAGCAATACTAAGAACGCAGTATCGCAAATGGGTAGTTTTATTGGAAAAGTTGCTCCAATTGTTTTTAAAGTAGTTTTTGGTTTAAGTATTGCTGCAATAACTACCGGAATAATTTTCCTATTATTGATGGAAATTCACCCTAATTTAGTTTGCTGGGGGTTACCACCTTCATTAGATCCAAATGTTGCCTATTTCTTAAGCAGAGTAGATGTAAGCTTATTAGGGATAGGGTTTCTTCTGGTGGCTTCAGCTGCAGTAACTTCATTATTTTATATTTTACCCAATGTAATCTGGGGAGGAAAAACTAGTTCACGGGTTGCTGTACAAATAAGTTCGGCACTAACTACTATTGGAATCATCATTATAATAATAGCCCTAACAAAATCGGTAATTGATTATCATGCTGTAAAAGAATTTATCTTTTATGGAGGTAATAAATAAAGAATTAAGAATGATGAATTAAGAATGATGAATTAAGAATAAAAAAGGTTGCTCCATGGAGCAACCTTTTTTATGTAAATCTTGAAATTATATTAATCATTCATTGTTAACTATTAATTAGTTAAGCTTCTCCGCCAAAAGACATAGGTGGAATATATTGTTGTTCACCTACTTTTATCTTTCCGTTACTTTGTTCGTATTTGGAGATATTATCCTGCAAAGCAAACAACAAGCGTTTAGCATGCTCTGGTGTAAGGATGATGCGTGATTTCACGTTCGCCTTTGGTGTACCCGGCATAATACGTACAAAATCAATTACAAATTCTGAATTAGAATGTGAGATAATTGCCAAGTTTGAATAAATACCTTCAGCCACTTCTGCTGATAGTTCTATACTAAGTTCGTTTTTTTGTTCCATGATTGGTAGGGTTTAATTTGCAATAGCAAAAGTAATTAAAAACTTACATTGCTTTATAAAAAAAGAGCTGCTAATCATAGCAGCCTCTTTTTTTATAAATATATGTTATTCTACAACTTTTATACTAATATTAATATTTGCAGTAGCTAAATCTGTGCCTGTGATAGAATTTACTTTAAAGATACCTTTTTTACCACCAGCGGTATTAAATACAATAACATCTCCAACGACAAGATTTTCAGATGCATAAGGAGTGCTTAGAGAAGTTACATCATAAGCAGTTGCAGTTGCATAATTTACTATACCATTAGCTTTAATAAAAGCAGTTCCATTTTTAATTACCCAATTAGCAAATCCTGAGGTAGTTGTGTTAATAACTGCTGGAATGGCATCAGGAGCGTAAATTGTTGCATTAGTACCATCATTGAAATAGACAAAATCAATTTTGGTTTGTTGAGCTGTTGTTGCATTTTGAGGTGCATAAGTTGTTCCATCAATACTTGCACATGTTGAATTAGTTGATCCATCAGCCAATGTACAAAAAATTGTAGTTGATGCAGAAACTTCTGTTAATTTGCCTAAACTTGGAGAAGGGACTTGTACAATAAAAGTCTTAGAAGATTGAACTCCATTCTTATCCGTAGCTGTAATTGTATAAGATCCACTAACGAGATCTGTAATTTTGATAGCATACGGACTATTTGCTCCAACTACAGGTTGCCCAGCTGCAAAACTTGTAATTGGCCAACCAACAACTGTAGTGCCATTTAGTAATAATGTTACCGACCCAAGAGCATTAGTGGATGTAATAGTTCCAGTAACAGTAGCTCCAGATGAAAAAGAAGGTGCATCTAAAGTAACAGTTACAGTTCCAGGTTCAGATGATTTACAAAAAGTAAAAATAGAACCAAATACTACTAATGTAGCCAATAACAAAAGATTGAATTTTTTCATATTTTTCATTAAGTTAGACATAAAATGCAATAAAGAGACCAAAGTTAATTCTTTTTTTCTGAAAAATCGAAGTGGCTAATTGCTATTTTTAATAACTTTGAGATAGGTATTTAATTAAACTCTCATACACAAATTGAAGTACCCCCAAAAAGTTAGACAAAACTGTTGGGGGCACTTCATTGAAAGAACAGCCTCTTAATTATATATTAAAAAAATCAGCTTTGAGTAGCAAGGCTTATACTTATAAAATCAGTTGCGTTAGATGTACCTGAAACAAGATCAACTGTAAATATACCAACTTTCCCTGACGCTGTTTTAAAAATAACTACATCACCGGCAACAAGTTTTGACACACTATTTGTTGTTAAGGTTTTTGCTTCATTATAAACTTGAGCAAATGTTGCAGATGCATATGAAAGGTTTGTTTTTGCTAATAAAGTTGCATTCTTTGTCGTCCAGTTCGAGAAAAGAATAGAAAGACCTGAAGGAACTGCACTCGGAGCATAGATAGATGCAGCAGGGCCATAAGGAGTTGTACCATTACCACTAAAATAAACGAAATCAATCTTTAATTGTTGAGCAGAATTTGCAACTGCAGGGTCATAAACAGTACCATCTGCACTGGCACAAGTAGAAGTAGTTCCACCACCTGCTATGGTACAAAAAATATTAGGATTAGCCACTTCCGGTAATGCTCCTACAACAATAGTTATTGTTTGTGCTGTTGAGGCATTTCCTTCCTTATCATAAGCAATGGCTGTGTATACATGAGTTCCTGCTGCCGGTTTGATTGCCACAAAATCTTTCACAACATTACTTGTATTATTATAAAAACCTGCACTGGAATTAGCACTAGCACCATTCCAAACCAAATTATTGACATCTGTGATATAACTTGTGCCTTCTTTAACTTCTACTCTATTAATTTTATTATCCCCCATATTTATTTGGATATTTAAATGAACAGAATCTCCTGTGTCAAAAGCGTTTGAACTTGTATTAAAAGATAAAACAGGAGGGTTTGCTATTGAATTAGCGGAATCTTTGCTACAAGAAAAAAACAATGCAACAAATGCTACCAATGTAGCCAATAACAAAAGATTGAATTTTTTCATAAAAATTTATTTTTTAAGTTAAACATAAAATATGAAATGCAATAAAGAGACCAAAGTTAATTTATTTTATGAAAATCGAAACAGTTAATTACTATTTTTAATAACTTTGAGATAGGTTTTAATTAAACTCTCATACCACAAATATGGTATAAAAATGCCACTTGTTTGGGATTTTATGATATCAAAACTCCTCCTATCTTTGTAATATAAAATCAAACAATCAACAAATAAACAACATTATGGCAGCAATTGTAAAAAAACTAACTGACCTTATTGGAAAGACTCCTTTATTAGAGCTTTCTAATTATAATAAAGTAAATGGTCTGAATGCGACGATAATCGCAAAACTAGAATCTTTCAATCCTGGTGGGAGTGTAAAAGACCGTATTGCACTATCAATGATAGAAGATGCTGAACAAAAAGGCCTATTGAAGCCCGGTGCATTGATTATAGAACCTACTAGTGGTAACACGGGTGTTGGTTTGGCTCTTGTAGCTGCCGCCAAGGGTTACTCACTTATTCTTACCATGCCAGAAACCATGAGCGTTGAGCGCCGTAATTTATTAAAAGCCCTAGGTGCTAAAATTGATTTGACTCCCGGTTCACTGGGTATGAAAGGAGCTATCGCCCGTTCCGAAGAATTGAAAAATGAAAATCCCGGCTCGGTTATTTTACAACAATTTAATAATCCGGCAAACCCTGAAATTCACAAACGCACCACCGGAGAAGAAATTTGGAGAGACACTGATGGCAAAGTTGACATCTTTGTAGCGGGTGTAGGTACAGGTGGTACAATAACGGGCGTAGGTGAAACTTTGAAAAAATATAATTCAAATATTAAAATTGTAGCTGTAGAGCCTGCCGAATCTCCTGTATTATCAGGAGGCAGTCCATCTCCACACAAGATTCAAGGAATTGGAGCCGGCTTTGTGCCAAACAACTACCACGCTGATGTAGTGGATGAAGTGATACAAGTAAAAAGCGACTTGGCTATTAGAACTAGTCGCGAGTTAGCTAAAAACGAAGGATTACTTGTGGGAATATCTTCCGGAGCAGCTGCTTATGCCGCAACAGAATTAGCTAAACGCCCTGAAAATAAAGGTAAAAATATCGTAGTACTTCTTCCTGATACTGGCGAGCGTTATTTGTCAACTGTACTTTACGACTTTGAAGGCTATCCTATAGAATAAAAATTATTGATTGGTTGATTAGAAAAACCTCTACCCTTTTCGTTAGAAATTGAGTGGAGGTTTTTTTGTATCTTTGCAACTCAAAATAAACGGAGTTTTTCACAGATGAATATTGCAGCATTAGTTTCCGGAGGAGTGGATAGTTCAGTAGCCATTCACTTACTAAAAGAACAAGGATACGAACCCACTATCTTCTACATTAAAATAGGCATGGAGGACGAGTATGGCTATATTGATTGTCCTGCCGAAGATGATATGACCATTGTAAAATGGTTGGGGCGTCACTATGGTTTGAAAGTGGAAATGGTATCATTGCATCAGGAATATTGGGATAATGTGGTGGCTTATACCATTGACAATGTAAAACGCGGCCTTACTCCTAACCCGGACATCATGTGTAATAAAATGATTAAGTTCGGGTACTTCGACCAAAATTGGGGGTATGATTTTGATAAAATTGCTACCGGACATTATGCTACTACAACTGAAATAAATGGCACTACATATCTTTCAACGTCTATCGATAAGGTAAAAGACCAAACTTACTTTCTCGGTCAGATGAATAATATGCAAATCAGTCGTTCTATGTTTCCAATGGGACATTTGCCTAAAAGTGAAGTGCGCCGAATTGCTCTCGAAGCTAAACTTCCGTCAGCGGCAAGAAAAGATAGCCAAGGTATTTGTTTCTTGGGAAAGATACATTACAACGATTTTATTAAAAGATATTTAGGTGAAAAGACTGGCAAAATCATTTGCTTCGAAACAGGTAAAGTATTGGGCGAACATAAGGGTTATTGGTTTCACACCATTGGTCAACGCAAAGGCATTGGCTTGAGTGGTGGACCTTGGTTTGTGGTTAAAAAGGATATGGAACAAAATATTATTTTTGTATCGCAAGGCTACGACCCCGAAACTCAATATGGCACAGTAGTAAACCTTAAAGGGTTTAATTACATAACCGATCCATATACATTAGCCGGCATAGAACAAGGAGAAACGCAGGATTGTTTATTTAAGATTCGTCATACGCCAGACTTCACAGCGGGTACTATTGAAAAAATTGGCGATATTTATCGCATACGTGCCTCTGAGAAACAACAAGGTATTGCTGCGGGTCAATTTGGTGTGGTTTATGATAAAGAAGGGCATATTTGCGTGGGTAGTGGAGAGATAATCTAGCCCCTCCTAACCTCCCCGAAGGGGAGGAATCGAGAAATGAAAAATTACAAAATAAAAAACATATAACCAATAAAAGCATTTCTCCCTCTCCTTTGGAGAGGGTTGGGGTGAGGCTTCTAATTATGATAAATGAACACATGGTGCTTCGCACCGAAAATTTGGTAAAACGATATGGTAAACGAACCGTTGCCAATCATGTTTCTATTGATGTAAAACAAGGAGAAATTGTAGGATTGCTTGGTCCTAATGGAGCAGGAAAAACTACCACCTTCTATATGACCGTAGGATTAGTTACGCCTAATGAAGGGAAAATATTCTTAAATGAACATGAGATAACCAACTACCCTGTATATAAACGCGCACAGAGTGGTATTGGTTATTTGGCACAAGAACCTTCAGTATTTCGTAAGCTCAGCGTAGAAGATAATATCCGAGCCGTATTGGAAATGACCAACTTCTCTAAGGAATATCAAAATGAAAAATTGGAAACACTTATACAAGAATTCAATCTGGAACTTGTACGCAAAAGTCTAGGCGACCAACTTTCAGGTGGTGAACGCCGCCGTACGGAAATAGCTCGATGTTTGGCAATCGAACCAAAATTCATTATGCTTGATGAACCTTTTGCCGGTGTTGACCCAATTGCCGTGCAAGATATTCAAGATATTGTATGGAAGTTGAAAGATAAAAATATAGGCATCCTTATTACCGACCACAATGTGGATGAAACACTTTCCATCACAGACCGCGCTTACTTACTTTTTGAAGGGAAAATATTGTTTCAAGGTTCAGCGGAGGAACTGGCAGCTAACCCAATTGTGCGTGAGAAATACCTTGGTAGAGATTTCGAATTAAGGAAGAAAACTAGGTTAGAATAATTTATATCTGATATGAAAAGATCAATCCTCATATCAATCCTAATTGCTACTGGAATCATTTTGTTTGTAGCAGCCAAAACGATTGGAACGGTTGACAAACAAGAAGCTCGGAATGCCTTTGAGTATTTGAATAAGGTACGCCAAAGTCCCAAAGATTACAGCAAAGAAATCGGATTGAACCTTCACGGCATAAAACCCATGCCAATATTAATTTGGAATGATACGCTTGCCGCAGTTGCCGAAGCCAGAGCCATGGATATGGCAACCAATAATTATTTTGCGCATGTAAACAAAAAAGGCGAGGGAGTTAATATTCTTATGAATCGTGGAGGATATGTTTTGCCTAAAGATTTTTACAAAGTAAAAAAGAATAACTTTTTCGAATCTATAGCTATGGGACAAGAAACGGGAGTCGATGCTATAAAAGGCTTGATTTTAGATAAAGGAATAAACCCACCAGGACACAGACAACACTTACTTGGTATGACTAAGTTTTGGGCTACTTGCTTCGATATTGGTATTGGCTTTGTAAGAACTGACAATCCCGAAAAGCCAAGCTACACTTGTATTATTATTGCCAGACACGATGCTCCAGAAGGTGAAATAATTAGATAGACATCTTTACCAAGAGAATTTCATATTTATCTTTTCACCGGCAGCGATAGTCCAGCGAGGAGAATAACTTAATATTCGAATTACTTCTCTTTTAGCTTCTTCACAACTAAACTTCGGGAACTTAAACGAACTTGGATATTGATTTACATTTAATGTAAATTCAACTTCTACCGAAGCTTTCACATCTCCACAAGCATTTTTCTTTGCCTTATTCATGAAAAAAGATGAAAATTCTTTTTTGCCAAACTCTTTTTGTTCTACTTTATCCGCTTTGACTTGTTTTTCCTTTAATTGCTCTTTTGTCGCATTTGAAACTGAAGCAACGGCCTGCGGTTTGTAAGCCATAGCCTTTCTCTCAGAGACTTCTGCTACCGAATTAAAAATTGCTTTATCTGTTTCATCTTTAATTCCTGCACTTGCTTGTCTGTTTTCTGAAACTACTGATTTGTTAGCTAATACGGCATTGGCTTCATTCTTATTTGAAGATACAGGAACACCTGCACTAATTGATTTTTTCTCAATATTTTTCTCTGGTGCAGTTATGGGCGGAGGTGGAATATTTTCAACAGTGTTTTCTTCTTTTACGCTCTTCTTTGCTTCTTTATTTATCGTTACTTCTTGTTTCTTTTCAGTCTTCTTTATCTTTGTTTCGACTTTACCAATAAGCTGTTTGTCATTTATTTTATCATGCTTTAATAAAAGTGTGCCGAGAGTGATTATTAATACTATAGATGCTGCAATAGAAGAATAAAAAATAAGTTTGCTTTGTTTTTTATTCTTCGATTGTTCATGCACTTTTTCTTCTAAGCGTTCAATTGATTGTACATGATTACTGATTACGGTATCATAACCATCCAAGGCTTCCTGCAAAAAAGCATCCTCCAAGGATTCCCGTTCTAAACGGTTGGCTTCCTTGCCGTATCTATTTCCTTTTATGTAGTTAATCAACTTCATATTATAAATGCAGTGTTTCTACCATACAATTTTTCAAATTACGCTTTCCGTTTTGAATGTAACTTTTCACTTTATTCAACGTGTAACCTGTCATTAAAACAATGTCTGCATACGAAGACTCTTCAAAGAAGAAGCTTTTGATACATTTCCGTTGTTCTTTGGGCAAGAGATTCATGCACATCGAAAGGGCTTGTTCCTTTTCTTTATCTTCCGACTCATCTAATAGATGTAATAAACTATCAGATTCCACAATTTGATCACTTATTTCTTCAAAAAATTGTGGATTCGTTCTTCTAATCAATTGCAAACAGTGGTTCTTAGCCACAGTGTAAAGCCAATTCTTGAAGTTGAGTATTTCGTGTTTAGCACACTTCTCTATCAATTCTTCATATATGTGCATTACGGCATCTTCGGCATCTTGTTGATGATGTAGATATTTCAAGCATAATCCGTACACCAAAGGGATATAGCGCGTATATAGCTGGCCTAATTCCTCTTGATTGGAAGAACTAATATACGAGCGCAATAGTTCCTCGTCAGTTAGCACGGTATTTTTTAGCTTAAGAATCATGGTTTTATCAATATCATGTTATGCAAAGAAAACACTTTTTTGGTATGTTTCTAAAGAAAATGAAAAAAAACACTCTGTTTTTATGGAATTTTGAAATCAAATGCGTCTATAAGATAAAAATTCAAGAAAATATGTTGAACTCTCTGCTTCTAAAAGATTCGGATTTCAAGGGTGATGTCAAGTATGAAGATGTGATTGCTTTAGCCAACAATGGTTTGGGGAATGATAAAAATGGTTATCTCAGAGAATTTGTTCGTTTGGTGGATGCTGTGAATCGGATGACGAAATAAATAATAGCAAATACAACCTGTTTGATGTGCGAAGACATCTGTCGAGTGAGAAATATCATCTGTCAAGTGAGAAATGCTATCTGTCGAGCGAGAAATATCATCTGTTGAGTGAGAAATGCCATCTGTCGAGCGAGAAATGTCATCTGTTGAGTGAGAAATGCCATCTGTCAAGTGAGAAATGTCATCTGTTGAGTGAGAAATGCCATCTGTCAAGTGAGAAATGTCATCTGTCAAGTGATCGAAGCCATCTGTCAAGTGATCGAAGCTATCTGTCAAGTGATCGAAGCTATCTGTCGAGTGCTCGAAGCTATCTGATGAGTGCTCGAAGGCGTCTGTCGAGTGTTCGAAGCTATCTGATGAGTGAGCATGTTTATAAGAGGGTTGTGCACGGGGCTTCGACTACGCTCAGCCACCTTTCGTCCACGCTCAGTGCAAGTCGCTCAGCCACCTTTCGGTTAGTTTAACTGCCTTCAGCTACGCTCAGCCACCTTCCTGACTGCGTTCAGTTTATTGAATAGACCTAAAATGTAGGAGCAAAAGGAATTTTCTTAAAATAAACTAGGCGATAATCGGTATGATTATCGCCTAGCTTTTATTTTTAATTCTTCGTTTTTAGTTTTTCATTCTATAAAAGATTACTTGCCAACTCGGACAAATAACTCCGTTCACCTTTAATTAGATTGACATGAGCAAAGATATCTTGTCCCTTCATACGATCTATCATATACACCAGTCCGTTGGATTGATGATCGAGGTAAGGGGAATCGATTTGTTGAATATCACCTGTGAATATCACTTTGGTACCTTCTCCTGCGCGCGTAATAATCGTTTTCACTTCGTGTGGTGTTAAGTTTTGAGCTTCATCTACAATAAAGAATGTTTCACTCAAACTACGTCCACGTATATATGCCAATGGTTCTATTACCAATTGATTGTTTTTTTGCATTTCGTCCATGATACGCACTTCCTTTCCTTGGTATGAAAGGTTATGTTTTATCACATTGAGGTTGTCAAACAAGGGCTGCATATAAGGTGATACTTTTTCTTGGGCATCTCCCGGAAGGAATCCTAAATCTTTATTTCCCAATGCCACAATAGGGCGAGATAACAATACTTGCTTATACACTTCGTATTTTTGGAGTGCTGCAGCTAAAGCCAAAAGCGTTTTACCTGTACCTGAGCGACCGGTCAATGCTACAAGTTTGATTTCATCATCCATCAATACATTAATAGCAAAAGCTTGTTCGGCATTGCGTGGTTCTATGCCAAAAATCTTTTCTTTTTCCACCCTTTTCACTTTTCCATCAAAAGGGTTATAACGACACATCACACTGGCACGGTTACTTTTTAATACGAAACATTCATTTGGTTCTACATCTGATTTGAAATCAAATTCGTCTAAATCAATTCCTTCTTGCGAAGCATAAAGGCGGTCAATTATTTCGGGAGCGACTGAATCGAAAGTGCTGAATTCTTTTTCGAAAATGTCCATATTGGTTACCTTATCCGAGATATAATCTTCGGTGAGGATACCTAAGGATTTTGCTTTCATCCTTAAGTTTATATCTTTTGTAACCAAAATGGTTTTATTCTTTGACTTATTCTTGAGATTAAAAGCTGTAGCTAAGATACGGTGATCAGGAATCCTTTCGGCAAATGCTTTTGAAATTTCTTCCGGATAATCTTCACCTGTTACAACAAAAAGCTTACCTCTTCCCGGACCTAGTTCTGCTCCTTTGGTAAACAAATCGTTATCTGCAATTAAATCTATTTCACGAGCGAATTCCCGTGCATTGAAGTTAATTTGATCATTTCCTTTTTTGAATTTGTCCAATTCCTCCAACACAATAATAGGAATATAAATGTCATTTTCTTCAAAATTGTAAATACATTTGTGGTCGTGTAGTATAACATTGGTATCTAACACGAAATTCTTTTTTGCTCCCATGATTTCCATTATTTTATAAATCAACACTTGTATCTGTCAACACTAGTAAGATATAGCATTTTGCAATGCTCCGTAAATGTAAAAATATTTTTGAGAGTTTATTAACAAGTTATCAAGATTTTATTAACAATTCAGCGTGTTTAAAAACACAGGGTATTGTACTTTTTAAAAATTATTAAACGCTAAGACACCGAGACACGAAGGAAGAATATATCTTATTTTAATTTCTTAGCGCGTTTGTATCATAGCGTTTAAATCTTTTCAATGAATTATATAATGAATTACGAAGAAACCCTATCATACCTATATGCTCGCTTGCCTGTCTTTCAACGGGACGGACAATCTGCCTATAAACCGGGCTTATACAATACGGAAAAATTAGATGTAGAACTCGGACATCCCCATCGCAATTATAAAACTATACATATTGCTGGTACCAATGGAAAAGGTTCTGTGTCTCACTTATTGGCATCTGTATTGCAACATGCAGGCTACAAAGTGGGCTTATACACCTCTCCTCACCTAAAGGATTTCCGCGAACGCATCCGTATTAATGGTGTATCTATTTCTGAACAGTATGTTTGCAATTTCACAGAAAAGCATCAAGCATTTTTTGATGAGTTAAATCCTTCTTTTTTCGAAGCTACCATGAGTATGGCTTTTCAATATTTTGCAGACGAAAAAGTGGATGTGGCTGTGATAGAAGTTGGCTTAGGCGGTCGATTAGATAGTACCAATATCATCACTCCGGTGTTGAGTATTATTACCAATATCAGCTTCGACCATATGAACTTTCTAGGAAACTCACTTACAGCAATTGCAAGCGAAAAAGCCGGGATTATTAAACCATCTATTCCTGTAGTGATAGGTGAAGCTGAGGGTGAGATAAAACAGGCTTTTAAAGATAAAGCGAAAGCCGAGAACTCTCCAATTATCTTTGCTGAAGAAGAAATTATGGTTACGCCTTTGGCAAATGTGAACGGCAAGCAGATTTTTGACTGTACTTATTTTCCTCATTTGACAATTGGCTTAGGTGGCATTTATCAACAAAAAAATACGGCAACAGCACTTGTTGCTATCCAACAATTGCAAGAAGTGGGATTTAATATTCCAGAAGAAGCCATATACAAGGGCTTCGAAATGGTTACCGAAACCGCTGGCTTGCAGGGTCGATGGCAGACGTTGCAAGAAAATCCTACTGTTATTTGTGACACAGGACATAACGAAGGTGGCATGCGCTACATCGTAGAACAATTGAAATCGCTTCAATACAAACGGCTACGGATAGTAATAGGTATGGTAAATGACAAAGATATTCGCAAAGTATTGAGTCTTCTCCCAACCGATGCTGAGTATTATTTCTGCAAAGCCAACATTCCCCGTGCCTTGAATGAAAAAGAAATACAAAAGCAAGGAGCTGAATTTGGCTTGCAAGGAGATTGTTTTCCTACTGTACAAATGGCCTTGGAGAAAGCTAAACAAGATGCTGCAATTGATGATATTATCTTTGTTGGTGGAAGCACTTTTGTGGTTGCAGAGGTAGTTTAATCTAAAAATAAATGAAATGAATATACTACTCACTATACCTCCTCTCACCCAATTAAATACACCTTATCCTTCCACCACTGTATTGAAAGGGTACTTGCAGCCCAAAGGACATATAGTTTCTCAATGTGACTTGGGTATTGAGCTAATTAACGCCATATACACAAAGGATTTTCTTACTATGGTTTTTGATAAAGAACCAGATAAGAAAGCTAAGAAATTGATGCGCATTTATAAAGATCGAGATGCATATATAAATAGTGTGGATGCGGTATTACGTTTTTTACAGGGTAAAGACCAAAACTTGGCAACTCGTATTGTGAATCGTTCACTCTTACCAGAAGGACCTCGCTTCGACCAAATGGCAGATATGGAATGGGCATTTGGTACAGCGGGAGTTTACGACAAGGCTCGTCATCTCACTACGCTTTATGTGGAAGATTTGGCTGATTATATTCGTGAGGCAATTGCTCCTCAGTTTGATTTGATTCGCTATGCTGAACAGTTGGCTATTTCTGCACCATCTTTTGAAAACATAGAAGCATCGTTACAACAACCCCTTACCATTGTTGACAAACTGATGTTGGATTTGTTTGAAGCTCAATTAATAGCATCCAAACCTGAATTAGTTGGTTTTAGTATTCCTTTCCCCGGGTGCTTATATGCAGCGTTGCGTTGTGCACAATTGATTAGAAGCAAATATCCGAATATTAAAATAGCAATTGGTGGCGGCTACCCCAACACTGAGTTACGAAACATAACTGACACGGGTATCTTTCAATATATCGATTTTATTACCCTTGATGATGGTGAAATAGCCATTGAACGCATATGTAATTTTCTACAAGGGAAATGTACTGAAGCAGACTTAGTACGTTGCTTTTATTTGAAAAATGATAATCTTATTTATAGTGGCAATGATGATGTAAATATTCCTTTTGCCGAAACCGGCACACCTGATTTCAGTGGATTGCCCTTAGATAAATATATTTCACTGATAGAACTGACCAACCCCATGCACAAACTTTGGACTGATGGTAAGTGGAATAAGATGGTGATGGCGCATGGATGCTATTGGGCGAAGTGTGCTTTCTGTGATTGTTCATTGGATTATATCAGTCGCTATGATGCACCAGCTGCATCAATTGTAGTGGATAGGATGGAAAGTATCATGAATCAAACAGGTCAATCCGGTTTTCATTTTACAGATGAAGCTTTACCTCCGAAACTGCTCAAAGAAGTAGCACATGAAATTATCCGACGCAAACTTACCGTAAGCTTTTGGGGTAATATCCGCTTTGAGAAATCATTTTCAGAGGATTTATGTTACTTGCTTTCGGATGCCGGCTGCATTGCAGTTTCCGGAGGGTTAGAAGTGGCCTCAGATAGATTACTCAAGCTAATGAATAAAGGTGTGAGCTTAGAGCAGGCTACACGCACGGCTCGTAATTTTACATCTGCTGGAATCATGGTGCATACTTATTTGATGTATGGTTTTCCTACTGAAACAGAACAAGAAACGGTAGATTCTCTTGAAGTAGTTCGTCAGCTTTTTGATGGGGGCTTGGTACAATCAGCTTTTTGGCATCGCTTCACAATGACTGTACATAGTCCAGCAGGAGAACATCCAGAGAAATTCCAAGCTGAAATAATTCCACCAACAAAAGCACATAATTTTGCATTAAATGGCATTGAATTTACTGATAGCTTAAACACTGATTTAGAAATGTTGGGTGATGGGCTTAGTATAGCAACCTACAATTACATGCATGGAATAGGAATAGAAAATCCGGTAAATGAATGGTTTGAGAAACAGGTAGAAAAAACTACAGTAAAGAGAAAATTTATTCAAGATATATTGAAGAAAAAATAAACCAATATATAAAGAGAAAGCCTCACATTACTGTGAGGCTTTCTCTTTATTAAGTTGAAATTGTATAATAGCAAATACTTATTATTCTTTATCTTGATTCTTTGATGCGTATTCAGCTAACAATTTCTCTTGAATATCCATCGGCACTAATTCATAACTTGCAAACTTCATAGTGAAGGAAGATCTTCCACCTGTTAATGAACTTAATACTGTTGAATAATTTGACAATTCTTTTTGAGGCATCTTTGTAGTTAATGTCTCATGTCCTTTATCACTATTCATTCCAAGAATAACTGCTCTACGAGTTTGCAAATCACTCATTACATCACCCAGTCTATCACTAGGCACTTGCACCTCTACATCACATATAGGTTCTAGTAATTTAGGTCCTGCTTCTTTGAATGCTTGGCTGAAGGCATTTCTACCTGCTAACTTAAAGGAAATTTCGTTTGAATCTACCGGATGCATTTTCCCTTCATAAATAATAACCCGAACATCACGAGCATACGAACCAGTTAATGGACCTTCTTCCATTTTCTCTAAGATGCCTTTTAATATGGCTGGCATAAAGCGGTTGTCAATAGCACCACCAACTATGCTATTTATAAAAACAAGTTTTCCACCCCATGGTAATACTATTTCTTGTTTATCTTTTACACTAATTTTATATTCTTGACCATTAAACTTGTAAGTTGGTTGAACTTCTTCACCTTCAATAAACGGTTCAACTATAAGGTGTACCTCACCAAACTGGCCAGATCCTCCCGATTGTTTTTTATGACGATATTCTGCTCTAGCCTTTTTCGTTATGGTTTCACGATATGGAATCTTAGGTTCATCATACACAATCATGATTTTATCATTGTTCTCTATGCGCCATTTCAATGTGCGTAAGTGGAACTCCCCTTGACCATAGACAATAGTTTGTTTAAGTTCCTTTGAATATTCAATTATCCAAGTCGGATCTTCTTCATGCATTCGAGTGAGTATTTCACTCATTTTTTCTTCATCAGATTCGTTTACCGCTCTAATAGCTCTTCTATATTTATAGTCAGGATATTGAACTTCTTTAAACTGAAAATTACATCCTTTAGCATTCAACGTATTCCCAGTACGAGCATCTTTCAATTTTACAGTAGCACCTATATCACCTGCAACTAATTCTTCTACTTTGATACGAGTTTGTCCTGCAACCACAAATAATTGACTTAAGCGTTCCTTACTTCCTCTATTTATGTTTTGCAAATCGTCTCCTTCTTTTACTATACCTGACATTACTTTAAAATAAGAAACTTCACCTATATGAGGTTCTACATTTGTTTTGAAAATAAATATACTGGCAGGGCCACTACTTTCAAGTGCAACTTCTTTTTCGTCAATAGTTTTTACTTTTGGCATATCAGAAACATATGGAACAACATTACCTAGAAACTCCATTAAACGACGAACACCCATGTCCCTACCCGCACAGACACAAAATACTGGAAACAAGTCTCTTTTTACAAGGCCTTTACGAATACCTATACGCATATCGTTTTCGTTAAGCGTGCCCTCTTCAAAGAACTTTTCCATCAAGGCTTCGTCATTTTCTGCTGCTGCTTCTACTAGAATATTATGAAGGGCTGCCGCTTTTTCCTTTTCATTATCGGGAATTTCTAAAATTTCAGGAGTTCCACCTTCGGGTTTCCACTTGTACATCTTCATCATCAATACATCAATCACAGCATTAAAAGCTGGGCCTACTACTATTGGATATTGAATCTGAACTATCTTAATTCCAAAATTTTCTTTTAGTTGTTCTAAGGCGATATCATAGTTTGCTTGCTCATGATCTAACTTATTAATCAAAAACATAGCAGGTTTCTTAAATTTCTCAGTATACTTAAAATGGTTCTGAGTGCCTACTTCAACACCATATTGAGCATTTAACATTATAATTGCCATATCTGTCACTTGCAAGGATGATATGACCCCACCAATAAAATCATCTGATCCAGGACAATCAATTATATTTAGTTTTTTATTTAACCATTCAGCATGTAGAATTGTAGAGAATACTGAATATCCATACTCTTGTTCAACAGGAAAAAAATCAGAAATAGTATTTTTACTCTCTACGGAACCTCTACGTTTTATAATTCCGCTTTCATATACCATAGCTTCAACAAGTGTCGTTTTCCCTGAACCAGAACTTCCAACGAGAGAGATATTCTTTATCTCATTTGTTTGATATACTTTCATAAGATTAAAATTATTAATGTTTATAATTATTAATATGATTGTAATTGATTTTTTGCAATTTAGAAATTTGTTATTGATTTACTTTAAAAAATACCAAGTAAAATTTTCTGTTTTACAGCACATTTTAGTAATAAAAAAGGCCGAGTAATTAATTTACTCGGCCTTTTTTTATATGTATTTAAATGAATTATTACTCAACAGATGCAGATATTGGTTCTTCCATATCAAGCACGCTTTTTCTTGCTTCAAGCATCTTTTCATATTCATCTAAAGAACCCACAATGATTTTATCAAATTCTCGTTGACCAGTTCCTGCAGGTATTAAGTGACCACAAATCACATTTTCTTTAAGACCTTCCAGTCTATCTGTTTTCCCGTTAATTGCGGCTTCATTAAGCACTTTAGTTGTTTCTTGGAAAGAAGCAGCTGACATAAAGCTATTTGTTTGTAGAGCTGCACGTGTAATACCTTGAAGTATTTGGTTAGATGTCGCTGCAATAGCATCACGCACTTCAACTAACTTCATATCCTTACGCTTAAGCATACTATTCTCATCACGCAATTTTCTTGCGGTAACAATCTGACCTGGCACAAATGTCTGTGAATCACCTGCATCTAAAACGACCTTCTTACCCCATATTCTATCATTTTCTTCTCTAAAAGCATGCTTATCTGCAAATTGTTTTTCTAAGAACAACGTATCTCCAGGTTCAATTATTTCAACCTTACGCATCATTTGTCTTACAATTACCTCAAAGTGTTTATCATTAATCTTCACACCTTGTAAGCGATATACATCTTGTACTTCATTAACAATATACTCCTGTACTGCAGTTGGCCCTTTAATCGCTAAAATGTCCGAAGGAGTTGTAGCTCCATCTGAAAGAGGTGTACCGGCACGCACATAATCATTTTCTTGTACAAGAATTTGACGTGAAAGTGGAACCAAGTATTTTTTAATCTCTCCCGTTTTGGAAGTCACTGATATTTCACGGTTACCTCTTTTAATCTTACCAAAATTTACTTCACCATCAATCTCAGCCACAACAGCAGGATTTGAAGGGTTACGAGCTTCGAAAAGTTCAGTTACACGAGGAAGACCACCAGTGATATCTCCGGCTTTACCTACAGCACGAGGAATCTTAACTAATAACTGACCAGTAACAATTTTATCACCTTCTTCTAACACAAGGTGAGCACCCACCGGCAAACTATAAGTTTTAAGAATAGTTCCTTTTGCATCAACCACATGGGCTGTTGGTATCTTATTTTTATCTTTAGATTCAATGATTACTTTCTCACGTAAACCAGTTGCTTCATCTGATTCGGTTTTAAATGTAACATTCTCAATTACATCTTCAAATTGAATTTTACCTGAGATTTCAGCAATGATAACCGCGTTAAAAGGATCCCATTCACAAATCAATGTTCCTTTTTTAACTAGTTCTTTATTCTTTATAAACAACTTAGAACCATATGGAATACTTTGTGATGTTAATATTATCTGAGTATGTGGATCAATTACACGCATCTCAGCTAAACGACCTACAACTACTTGATATGTTGCTTTTGTCGTTTCGTCAGTAACATCAACAGTACGAAGTTCTTCAATATCGACAATACCATCATAACGAGAAGATATACCTGATTCAGCTCCAACATTCGATGCAACCCCACCGACGTGGAAAGTACGAAGTGTTAACTGTGTACCTGGCTCACCGATTGATTGAGCAGCAATAACTCCTGCCGTTTCACCTCGTTGAACCATTCTGCCAGTAGCTAGATTACGGCCGTAACATTTTGCACAAACACCTTGTTTTGATTCACATGTTAATACCGAACGAATTTCAACACGCTCAATTGGAGAATCTTGAATTTGTTTAGCTGCTACTTCTTTAATTTCTTCTCCCGAAGAAACGATAAGTTTCCCTGTTTGTGGATGTTGAACATCATGAACTGATACTCTACCAAGAATTCTTTCAAATAAAGACGCAACCACATCTTCATTATTTTTCAATTCTGTAGCAATCAAACCACGCAAAGTACCACAATCTTCTTCATTTATGATTACATCTTGCGACACATCAACCAAACGACGAGTTAAATAACCAGCATCTGCTGTTTTTAAAGCTGTATCAGCAAGACCTTTACGAGCACCGTGAGTAGAAATAAAATACTCAAGAACAGAAAGACCTTCTTTAAAGTTAGATAGAATTGGGTTTTCAATAATTTGACCACCTTCAGCACCTGACTTTTGAGGTTTTGCCATCAAACCACGCATACCTGATAACTGACGGATTTGTTCTTTAGAACCACGGGCTCCAGAATCTAGCATCATATAAACAGGATTAAATCCCTGATTATCAGTTGAAAGTTGTTTCATTAAAATATTTGACAACTTTGCATTAATGTGTGTCCAAGTATCAATAATTTGGTTATATCTTTCATTGAAGGTAATGAATCCCATATTATAGTTATTCAAAATCTCTTCAACTTCAGCATATCCTTCTTTTACAAGAATTTCTTTTTCATCAGGTATAATTACATCACCCAAGTTAAAAGATAATCCACCTTTAAACGCCATTTGGAATCCAAGATCTTTAATATCATCCAAGAACTGAGCAGTACGAGCCACACCACATTCTTTTATAATATTTCCAATAATATCTCTTAACGATTTCTTTGAAAGAAGTTCATTAATATATCCAACTTCTTTAGGAACATATTTATTGAAAAGAACACGACCTACCGTGGTATCAATCATCACATCAACTAATTCACCATTTTCATTAAGATCTTTTGTTAATATCTTAATATTAGCATGAAGTTCAACTTGACCTTCGTTGTATGCTATTTCAGCTTCCTCTGTACCATAGAATGTAAGACCTTCACCTTTAACACCAGTACGCGGTTTTGTAATATAATAAAGACCAAGAACCATGTCTTGAGATGGAACCGTAATTGGTGCACCATTAGCAGGATTCAAGATATTATGCGATGCAAGCATCAACATTTGAGCTTCCAAAATGGCTTCATTACCAAGTGGTAAGTGAACCGCCATTTGATCACCATCAAAATCCGCATTAAAGGCTGTACATGAAAGTGGGTGCAATTGGATTGCTTTACCTTCAATCATACGAGGTTGAAATGCTTGAATACCTAAACGGTGAAGAGTTGGAGCACGGTTTAATAATACCGGATGACCTTTCATCACATACTCTAATATATCCCAAACAACTGGATCTTTCCTATCAATAATCTTTTTAGCTGATTTTACAGTTTTTACAATACCACGCTCAATCAATTTTCTGATAACAAATGGTTTGTATAATTCGGCTGCCATATCTTTAGGCAATCCACATTCGTGCATTTTAAGTTCAGGACCCACAACAATTACGGAACGAGCTGAATAATCAACACGCTTTCCAAGTAAGTTTTGACGGAAACGGCCTTGTTTCCCTTTTAATGAATCTGAAAGAGATTTTAATGGACGATTTGCATCAGTCTTAACTGCACTTGATTTACGAGAGTTATCAAATAATGAATCTACAGACTCTTGAAGCATACGCTTTTCATTACGCAAGATAACCTCTGGAGCTTTAATTTCGATTAATCGTTTCAAACGATTGTTACGAATTATAACACGACGATAAAGGTCATTTAAATCAGAAGTTGCAAAGCGACCTCCATCCAAAGGAACCAATGGACGCAATTCTGGTGGAATCACCGGAACTATCTTAATAATCATCCATTCAGGACGATTACGATTTTTAGAGGAACGAAATGATTCTACAACTTGAAGACGTTTTAATGCCTCATTTTTTCTTTGTTGTGAAGTATCTGTATCTGCTTTATGTCTTAAATCATATGAAAGAACATCTAAATCTAAACGAGCAAGCATATCATGGATAGCATCAGCACCCATTTTTGCAATGAATTTATTTGGATCATTATCTTCCAATGATTGATTTTCACGTGGAAGTGACTCGATAATATCTAAGTATTCTTCTTCGGAAAGAAGTTCACCTTGTGCAATACCTTCTTGTGTATTTAAAATACCGGGTTGAATAATTACATATTTTTCATAATATACAATTGTATCCAACTTTTTACTTGGCATACCAAGTAAATAACCAATCTTATTAGGTAAAGAACGGAAATACCATATATGTGCAACAGGAACCACTAATTGAATATGACCCATTCGCTCACGACGCACTTTTTTCTCGGTAACTTCTACTCCACAACGATCACAAACAATACCTTTGTATCGAATGCGTTTATATTTACCGCAATGACATTCATAATCCTTAACAGGACCAAAAATTCTTTCGCAAAACAAGCCATCGCGCTCTGGTTTATAAGTACGATAGTTTATTGTTTCCGGTTTTAAAACTTCTCCACTTGATAGTTCTAATATCTCCTCTGGTGAAGCTAATCCGATAGAAATTTTACTAAAAGTAGTTTTTACTTTATTCTCTTTTCTGAAAGCCATAAATATAGAAAGCTTAAAGCTTCGAGTAATAAGCACTTAATAAATTAAGCACTTACTCTCTATGCGGTTTATTATTCCAAATTAATACTTAATCCTAATCCTCTAAGTTCATGTAAAAGAACATTTAAAGATTCAGGTATGCCAGGAGTTGGCATTGGTTCGCCTTTTACTATAGCTTCATAAGCTCGTGCACGCCCCATTACATCATCCGATTTGATGGTAAGAATTTCTTGAAGAATATGAGCTGCGCCAAAAGCTTCTAAAGCCCAAACCTCCATTTCACCAAAACGCTGACCACCAAACTGAGCTTTACCTCCAAGTGGTTGTTGTGTGATAAGAGAATATGGACCGATTGAACGTGCATGCATCTTATCTTCAACCATATGACCTAGTTTCAACATATAGATTACTCCAACAGTTGCTGTTTGGTCAAAACGAACACCAGATCCTCCATCATATAAATATGTCTTTCCATACTTTGGAAGTCCTGCTTTAGCTGTCCAATCGTTCATATCATCAATGCTCGCTCCATCAAAAATTGGAGTTGCAAATTTAACACCTAGTGTTTTACCCGCCCATCCAAGCACAGTTTCGAAAATCTGTCCAAGGTTCATACGTGAAGGCACTCCTAGTGGATTTAAAACAATATCAACAGGCGTTCCATCTTCAAGAAAAGGCATATCTTCTTGACGAACAATACGCGAAACAATACCTTTATTACCATGTCTTCCTGCCATTTTATCGCCAACACGAATTTTTCTTTTTTTAGCAATATAAACTTTTGCTAACTGAACAGTTCCTGCAGGTAACTCATCCCCAATAGTAATATTATATTTTTTGCGTTTTAATTGAGCATCAAGCTCTTTATATCTCTTAAGGAAATTCACAATAACATCACGAATCATTTCATTCTTATGTCCATCTGTAGTCCATTTTGTGACATGTACAGTGGTAAAATCAATGTCATTCAATGCCTTTTGAGTAAATTTGCTTCCTTTAGGAATCACCTCATTACCAAGATAATCTTTTACTCCTTGAGAAGTTTTTCCACTTGTTAGAACCATTAATTTTTCTACAAGAATTGATTTTAATGCAGCTATTTGATTTTCAAATTCTTCATCCAACTTTGGAAGAATAGCTTTATCTGATAATTTTGATTTTCTATTCTTAATAGATTTTGAGAACAAACGTTTATCAATAACAGTTCCCGACAATGAAGGACTTGCTTTTAACGACGCATCCTTTACATCTCCTGCTTTATCACCAAATATTGCACGAAGTAATTTTTCTTCAGGTGAAGGATCTGATTCTCCTTTTGGCGTAATCTTCCCAATCAAAATATCACCTGGTTGAATTTGAGCTCCAATTCGAATAATGCCGTTTTCATCAAGGTCTTTTGTTGCTTCTTCACTAACATTTGGTATGTCAGATGTAAGCTCTTCCATTCCACGCTTTGTTTCCCTTACTTCAAGTGAATATTCATCCACATGTATAGAGGTAAAGATATCTTCCTTAACTACACGCTCATTGATTACGATTGCATCCTCAAAGTTATACCCTTTCCAAGGCATAAACGCGACTAGTAAATTTTTACCAAGTGCTAATTCACCATTTTGACTAGCATATCCTTCAGTTAATATTTGTCCCGGCACAACTTTATCTCCACGCTTAATAATAGGGCGTAAATCGACAGTCGTGCTTTGATTTGTTTTTTGAAATTTAGGAATGTTATAAGTAACAATATCAGTATCGAAACTTACAAATTCCTCTTCTTCTGTTCGCTCATATTTGATTTTAATACATGTTGAATCAACAAATTCAATTACACCTACTCTTTCAGCTGTGATCTGAGTTCTTGAATCTTGTATAAGTTGTTGTTCAATACCTGTACCAACAATAGGAGATTCACAACGCAATAACGGAACTGCTTGACGCATCATGTTAGATCCCATTAATGCACGGTTAGCATCATCATGCTCCAAGAATGGAATAAGAGATGCTGCAATAGAAGCTATCTGAGTTGGAGATACATCCATCATATTTACCTCTTCTGGACCCACTACTGGAAAATCCGCATCTAAACGAGACTTGACTTTATTTAACATAAATGCCCCTTTCTCATTAAGTGGCGCATTTCCTTGCGCAATTATTTTCTTTTCTTCTTCTTCTGCTGTTAAATAAATTACTCCATCTTGAGTCAAATCAACCACACTGTTTTCAACTTTTCGGTAAGGTGTTTCAATAAATCCAAGTTCATTTATTTTTGCATATACACACAAAGATGAAATTAAACCAATATTTGGACCTTCCGGAGTTTCAATCGGACAAAGGCGACCATAGTGAGTGAAATGCACATCACGCACCTCAAAACCTGCACGCTCACGAGAAAGACCACCTGGCCCCAATGCTGACATACGACGTTTGTGAGTAATCTCAGCTAATGGATTTGTTTGATCCATAAATTGAGACAATGCATTTGTTCCAAAAAACGAATTAATTACAGAAGAAATTGTCTTCGCATTAATTAAGTCAATTGGAGTAAACACCTCATTGTCACGCACATTCATACGTTCACGGATAGTTCTTGCCATACGAGCTAACCCGACACCAAACTGATTGTGAAGTTGTTCTCCAACAGTTCTTACACGACGGTTACTCAAGTGGTCAATATCATCGACATCAGCTTTAGAGTTAATAAGCTGAATCAGATATTTAATGATCTCAATTATATCTTCTTTGGTTAAAACCCGCACACTCATTTCTGTTGTGAGATTCAACTTTTTGTTGATACGATATCGACCTACATCACCTAAATCATATCTCTTTTCGGAGAAAAATAATCCATTTATAACTTCGCGAGCAGTTGCATCATCTGCCGGTTCTGCATTACGAAGTTGTCGATATATATATAGTACAGCTTCTTTTTCTGAGTTACTTGGGTCTTTTTGAAGCGTATTATAGATAATAGCAAAGTCGTTCAAATTTTGGTCTTCTTTATGAAGAAGAATTGTTTGAACATTTGATTCTAAAATTTCATCTAGATGGCTATTTTCAATAAAAGTTTCTCTATCAATTATAACTTCATTGCGTTCGATTGTGGTAACCTCACCAGTATCTTCATCTACGAAGTCTTCCACCCATGTTTTCAACACACGAGCAGCTAATTTACGACCGACGACCTTTTTAAGGTTTGTTTTATTTACTTTGAATTCTTCAGCAAGACCAAATATTTCTAAAATATCTTTATCACTTTCAAAACCGATGGCGCGCAATAAAGTTGTAACCGGAAGTTTTTTCTTACGGTCAATATACGCATACATGACATTATTAATGTCAGTTGCAAACTCAATCCACGAACCTTTGAAAGGAATAATTCTTGCAGAGTACAATTTTGTGCCATTGGCATGCACACTTTGACCAAAGAATACCCCTGGTGAACGGTGAAGTTGTGACACAACAACACGTTCTGCACCATTAACAACGAATGTACCTTTAACGGTCATATAAGGAATAGGACCAAGATACACATCTTGAATTACTGTATCAAAATCCTCATGTTCGGGATCTGTACAATATAATTTAAGCTTTGCTTTTAGCGGTACGCTATAAGTCAAACCTCTTTCGATACACTCGTCGATAGAATAACGAGGAGGATCTACATAATAATCGAGAAACTCGAGTATGAAGTTATTACGAGTATCTGCAATTGGGAAATTTTCCGCAAATACCTTATATAAACCTTCATTTTTTCTTCTCTCTGCTGGAGTGTCAAGTTGAAAGAAATCCTTAAAGGATTTTAATTGAACCTCTAAAAAATCCGGATATTGTAATGGATTCTTAATTGAGGCAAAGTTAATTCTTTGATTTTCTATGATTGAAGACATGTGTCAAAGATATTATGTGAACTTAATTATTTTATATACATAAAAAGGTTTAGAGTCCCGTAAAGACGGGATTCTAAACCGTAACTCCCTTTACAGGAAGGAGTTAATTATTTAAGTTCAACTTCGGCTCCGCCTTCTTCAAGTTGTTTTTGCAGTGCAGTTGCTTCATCTTTAGCAACGCCTTCTTTGATTGCTGAAGGAGCACTATCCACTAAATCTTTGGCTTCTTTTAAACCTAGACCAGTTAATTCTTTTACTAATTTCACGATAGCCAATTTATTTGCACCAGCCGATTTCAAAATCACATCAAACGATGATTTTTCTTCAACTACAGCAGCTGCATCGCCACCACCTACAGCAGCAACAGCAACAGCTGCAGCAGCAGGTTCAATACCATATTCGTCTTTTAAAATTGTAGCTAACTCATTTACTTCTTTAACTGTTAAGTTAACTAATTGTTCTGCAAAAACTTTCAAATCTGCCATTTTACTTATATTTTAAGTTAAGTTTATACTAATTGTTTTTATCTTTTTATCTTTCAGCTAATGTTTTTAACACGCCGTGGATTGTATTTCCTCCTGATTGGAGTGCGGATATAACATTTTTGGCTGGAGATTGGAGTAAACCAATAACTTCACCAATAAGTTCATTTTTAGTTTTGATACTAATTAATGCTTCAAGCTGATCTGCACCAATGTAGAAACTCTCTTCAACATATGCAGCCTTTAAAACTGGTTTTGCATTTGCCTTACTAAATTCTTTTATCAATTTTGCAGGTACATTCCCGCTATTAGATAGCATGATTGATGTATCTCCCACTAATGTGTCAAAAAGTTGAGAATAATCTCTTTCAGATATTTCTAATGCTTTACGCAATAGTTTGTTTTTTACAACAACTAATTTTACATCTTGCTTATAACATAATCTTCTCAAATTGCTAGATTGTACAGAATTTAAACCGCCTATATCTGTTAGATAAAAGTGACTGTATTCTCCAATTGTAGCTTTTATTTGTTCTATGATAACGCTTTTATCTTCTTTTTTCATAAGTTCAAATTATTAAATTTCTTCTACCGTTTTAGGGTCTATTTTAATACCCGGACTCATTGTACTTGAAAGATAAATGCTTTTTACATAAGTACCTTTTGCGGAAGATGGTTTCATTTTGACAAGCGTAGTGATAAATTCTTTTGCATTTCCAACAATTTGCTCTTGTGTGAAAGAAACTTTACCAATAGCGGTATGTACAATACCAAACTTATCTACTTTGAAATCTATTTTTCCTTGTTTGACTTCTGTTACTGCTTTACCTATTTCATTTGTAACGGTACCGCTTTTAGGATTTGGCATAAGGCCACGAGGACCTAACACTCTACCCAAAGCACCAATTTTACCCATGATAGAAGGCATAGTAATAATTACATCAATATCGGTCCAACCTCCTTTGATTTTCTCTATGTATTCATCAAGACCAACATGATCAGCACCGGCTGCTTTAGCCTCTGCTTCTAAATCGGGAGTACATAATGCTAAAACTCTTATTTGCTTTCCTGTTCCGTGAGGTAACGAAACTACACCACGAATCATTTGATTTGCTTTTCGAGGATCTACACCTAAACGCACATCTACATCTACAGAAGAATCAAATTTAGTGGTAGTAATTTCCTTCACTAACTTTGCTGCCTCCTTTAAAGAATAGCTTTTCCCTTCTTCAATTTTTTCAAAAGCTAACTTTTGATTTTTTGTAAGTTTACTCATTTTTTAATTGAAGTTTAATTAATTATTACCAGGAAATGTGCCTTTGATAGCAATACCCATACTTCTCGCTGTACCAGCAACCATTTTCATTGCTGAATCTAATGTGAAACAGTTTAAGTCTACCATTTTATCTTCTGCAATAGTCTGAATCTGATCCCAAGTGATTTCAGCCACTTTTTTACGATTAGGTTCAGGACTTCCTCCTTTTAATTTAGATACTTCCATTAACTGAATAGCAACTGGTGGAGTTTTTACAATAAAATCGAAAGATTTATCTGCATAATAAGTAATAACTACCGGTAAGATTTTACCCGGTTTGTCTTGAGTTCTGGCATTAAATTGTTTGCAAAACTCCATGATATTAATCCCTTTGGATCCTAATGCAGGACCTACAGGTGGGGATGGGTTTGCTGCGCCTCCCTTAATCTGTAATTTGATAAGTCCAGCAACTTCTTTAGCCATAATAATTTTGATTTTTTTGTGAATTGTTAAAAAGAAAAAAGCCGTGCGTAACAATAAATCACCAACTTATTCTTTTTCTACTTGAGTAAAACCTAATTCGAGCGGTGTTTTACGCCCAAATATCTTAACTTCTACCTTGAGTTTCTTTTTCTCATTGTTAACTTCTACTATTATTCCACTAAAACCACTAAAAGGTCCAAAAACAACCTTTACAGATTCTCCTTCATAATATGGAATATTAATCTCCTCTCCTGACTCTTGAAGTTCATCTACGGAACCTAATATCCTGTTAACCTCAGATTGACGAAGTGGCGTTGGTTTGTTTGAGCTACCACCTAAAAATCCAATAACATTTGGTGTACTTTTTAAGCGGTGAGGAACCTCACCAACAAGATCAACCTCTATCAACACATACCCTGGCAAATAACTGCGTTCTTTTGTAATCTTTTTGCCGTTGCGGATTTGGTATACTTTTTCTGTTGGAATCAAAATTTGACCAACATATTGACCAAGGTCAGTATTTTTAATTTCCGCTTCAAGATATTCCTTTACCTTGTTCTCCTTACCACTAATAGCACGAAGAACATACCATTTCTTTCCTGTTTCCGACATTTTTTTATTACCTCCGAATTAGAGTACCTTGTAAATAAAGGTCATGAGATTTTCAAAACCTAAGTCCATAAGCCAAACAAATAGTGCGATTATTAGGGAAGCTACTAATACGACAACTGAACTGTTTGTAAGTTCTTGACGAGTTGGCCAAGAAACTTTATGAGCTAGTTCTGAATAAGACTCTTTGATATAGTTAATAATCTTCATCCTTTTTGAATTGAATTTGCACGGGTCGAGAGGCTCGAACTCCCGACACCTGGTTTTGGAGACCAGTGCTCTACCAACTGAGCTAGACCCGTAAATTATAGGTGGCTAAAATTAACCACCTATAATAAACTATTTATTACGATACAATTTCAGTAATCTGACCAGCACCAACTGTACGACCACCTTCGCGAATTGCAAAGCGTAGTCCAACACTACAAGCAACTGGATAAATTAGTGTTATAGTAATTGTCAAGTTATCACCAGGCATAACCATTTCTGTTCCTTCCGGAAGGGTAATTTCACCTGTAACATCCAAAGTACGAATATAGAACTGTGGACGATATCTGTTATGGAATGGAGTATGACGACCACCTTCTTCTTTTTTCAAGATATAAACTTCAGCTTTAACAACTGTGTGAGGTGTCACTTTTCCAGGGTGAGTTATAACCATACCGCGTTTGATTTCTTCTTTATCAATACCACGAAGTAATAAACCAACATTATCACCAGCTTGCCCATCATCCAAAATCTTGCGAAACATTTCAACACCAGTTACTACTGATTTTTTAGTTTCAGCCCCTAGACCGATAATTTGAACCTCGTCACCTGTTTTAATAAGACCTGTTTCAATACGACCTGTAGCAACTGTACCACGACCTGTAATAGAGAACACATCTTCAACTGGCATTAAGAAAGGTTTATCAATATCGCGTGGAGGAATTGGAATCCAAGTATCTACTGCATCCATTAACTCCATTACTTTATCTTCCCATTCTGGAACACCATTTAATGCACCTAGTGCAGAACCACGAATAATTGGTGTATTATCTCCGTCAAATTCATAGAATGAAAGCAATTCACGCATTTCCATTTCTACTAATTCTAACATTTCTTCATCATCTACCATATCACATTTGTTCATAAAAACAACGATCTTTGGTACATTTACTTGACGAGCTAAAAGGATGTGCTCACGAGTTTGTGGCATAGGACCATCAGTTGCAGCGACTACAATGATAGCTCCATCCATTTGAGCGGCACCAGTTACCATGTTTTTCACATAATCCGCGTGACCAGGACAGTCAACATGGGCATAGTGACGAAGTGCAGTTGAATATTCAACATGCGCTGTATTGATAGTAATACCTCTTTCTTTTTCTTCTGGAGCATTATCGATCGAATCGAATGAACGCAATTCAGAAAGACCTTTTTTTGCCAACACAGTTGTGATAGCAGCAGTTAAAGTTGTTTTACCGTGGTCAACATGGCCAATTGTTCCTATGTTAACATGCGGTTTGGATCTGTCAAAATGTTCTTTTGCCATAACTCAAAATTATTAATTAGTGATTTATAATGTTTTCAAAAAACTTCTATTAAATACAGAGAACTGAGCTGTTGACGGGAGTTGAACCCGTGACCTCTTCCTTACCAAGGAAGTGCTCTACCACTGAGCTACAACAGCAGTTGAGCGGGAGACGGGGCTCAAACCCGCGACCCTCAGCTTGGAAGGCTGATGCTCTATCAACTGAGCTACTCCCGCAAAAATCAAGTTTATAAAGAAATATAGTTCTAAATTATCTTAAACTAAAATCTCAAAACTTATAATATTAATCGTGGGCAGTGGTGGATTCGAACCACCGAAGGCGTAAGCCAGCAGAGTTACAGTCTGCCCCATTTGGCCACTCTGGTAACTACCCATTGAGCCTCTTGTCGGATTCGAACCAACGACCCCGAGATTACAAATCACGTGCTCTGGCCAACTGAGCTAAAGAGGCATTAATAAAGCGTTTCAATATAGAATCAAAAGCCGTTTTAACAGAACCTGCTAAAACGGCTTGCAAATGTAGAGCAATTATTTCTAATTACAAAAAATAATTATCTAATTTTTTATTAAACTCTTGCCTTTTCTTTATATTTTATTATTTGCTTCTCTATTGCATCAATCGCGGTATCAATCGACTCTTCAAATGTGTCAAATATTTTTGATGCAAAAAACTCTGCATTCGGAATGGTTACTTTGATTTCGACCTCCTTATTTGCTGATGTTTCAGGTTTAACTACTTTCAAATAGAAGTCTACATTTATAATCTCATCTGTCAATTTTTCTAGTTTGGCAATTTTTTTTATTGCATAAGTTTCAAGTTGTTCAGAAATATCGAAATGAATTGCATGGATTTTAGTATTCATAAGTTTTTCTCCTTATTTTTTACGCTCTAGGATGAGCTTGTTTATATATTTTTTGTAATTGTTCAAACGATGTGTGTGTGTAGATTTCTGTAGCAGAAAGATTAGCATGTCCCAACAATTCTTTTACCGCATTTAAATCTGCACCATTATTAAGTAATGTAGAAGCAAACGTATGTCTCAATACATGTGGGCTTCTTTTTGACAATGAACTTACTTGAGACATATGTTTATTTACAACACTATATACTAACCTAGAATACATTTTACTTCCATCTTTCCTAATGAACAAGTAAGGGAAATTTGAAGCAACTTCTTTTTTGCGAAGTTCGATATATTCATTTATTAGCTTTAATAAATCTTTCCCTATTGGAATTTTTCTTTCTTTATTTCGTTTGCCTATTACTTTTAATGAACAAACATAATTATCAATGTCAGAATCTTTTATATTAATAAGCTCGGAAACACGAACTCCTGTTTCATAGAACAAGGTTATTATTAATCTGTCTCTGTTCTTTTCAAAGGAGTTTCCAAGGATAACATCTTTTAACACAAAATCAACTTCCTTTTCTTTAAAAAATAATGGAAGAGGCTTATTTGTTTTAGGTGAGATGATATTTCTAGCAGGATTCTGCTTAATAACACCCTCATGAATAAGAAACTTGTAAAAGGACTTGAGTGATGATAGCTTTCTATTGGCAGAACGAGCACTCAACCCAATTCCAATTATCTCAACAATCCATTGTCTAATGTGATTTGGATTTGCTTTTGAAATATTGAGGTGATGCTCTTCAAGTTCAAAAAAATGAGAAAACTGCAATAAATCATTTTTATATGACAAAACCGTATGAGAAGAGTAATTTTTCTCATACTGTAGGTATTGCAGAAACTTGTCTATCATGATATAATTATGTACTCTGCATCGAAAATATAATAAAAAAAGCTAGGAAACTACTCAGCTGTTTGTTGTAATTTTTGCACATAAACTGCATGAAGTTTCTCTTCTCTTTTTACAATAGATGGCTTATCAAAACATTGGCGTCTTCTTAATTCTTTAACAACACCAGTTTTTTCAAATTTTCTTTTGAATTTTTTTAATGCTTTCTCGATGTTTTCACCTTCTTTTACAGGAACTACAATCATAATGAGTTGATTTATTATATATAAATAAAATTTCGCTTAGCAAAACGGGTTGCAAAAATAGTTAATCCTTTCGGAACTGCAAAAAAAATGAGGAATAAAATGGAAAATGATGATAAGTTATAGAGAGTTTGAATAAAAACGATGATCTCTGTAAAGTGAACATTAATTTAACAAATTCCAAAACAATAAAATTTGCTAGGTTTGAGAAAATTCAATTAAATTTGTGTTGATAAAAATAGCAGAACATGAACAGCAAGATAATAGAGGCCCTTTTAAGTCCATATAATGAAAACTCAAGATTTCTTAAATCTTTTGAATTATTGGGTGAAAAAGGCTTAGCCAGTTTTGAAACTAATAGCAATTTCTATTGTATTTCACAGCAACCCGTACACCATTTTACTGCTGTCGAATTACAAGTTTGTCTCAATCAATTGCTTTACACTTATTTTGCTAGACTTGGTTTATTAAACTATGATAAAAACGCATCTTTGAATCCCGATTTTATAAACGCATTAAATGCAAACAACTTTATTATAGAACAGAATACTCATTTCAAAAAAGCAATTAATGCCTCTCAACCGATTAAAGGAGAAATAGAAATTACAAAATCAAAGAAAATTGGTGATTCATCGTATATAGAATGCAGTTTTCTTTTTGGAGACGGTTGTTTTGGAACCGTTAAATCTATTTTGAAAAATGGGAATATATGAATACAATACTTGCAAGAATTGACTGCCTAAAACAAGTAATGTTCAACTTACATATTTCTGCATGTGTGATACCCACAAACGACCCACACATGAGTGAATATGTAGCAGAACATTGGAAAGCACGCAGTTATTTCTCCGGATTCACTGGATCTGCAGGAACGCTTGTTGTCACTCATGATAAAGTTGGGTTGTGGACAGATTCGAGATATTTCCTACAAGCTGAACAACAACTAGTGGGAACCGATATTATTTTGTTTAGGTCAGGGAATCTTGGTATACCTTCTTATTCACAATGGCTTGAAGATAATTTAGAAGCTGGTTCTGTTGTTGCTATGCATGAATCAGTTTTCTCAATTGAAGAGATGACTTCTATTTCAAAAGAATTTTCTCGAATAGAATTGACTTTAGACACAAATACTGATTTAGTTTCCGAAGTATGGATTAATAGACCAACTTTACCTGAAGGTGAGATTTTTGTTCACGACATAATCTATGCCGGCGAAACGGTAGCACAAAAATTAGAGAAAGTACGGTTAAAGCTAAATAATAAAAGAACAGATACCATTTTACTTAATGCTTTAGATGAAATCGCTTGGCTTTTTAATATTAGAGCTAATGATATAGAATATAACCCAGTAGTTATTGCTTATGCTGCTATTGAGAATAACAGTGCTACACTATTTGTTTCAAATAAAAAAATCACAAAGGAAACGGAATCTTATTTTAATGAGAATGGAATTTCAATAAAAGATTATTCATTCTTCGGGGCATATATTTCTTCATTTAAAGATAAAAATATTCTATTAGATAATACAAAGATTAATTATGCGATCTACAATCATGTATGTCCTCTAAACAAAATAGTCTTTGCTACATCACCCATTTCCAAATTAAAAAGCATCAAAAATGACACTGAGGTTAATGGGTTTAAGCTTGCCATGCAAAAAGATGGAGCTGCCCTTGTACAGTTCTTTATATGGCTTGAAAGTTGCTTGAAAAATGATGAAAAGAAAACAGAAATATTAATTGCGAATAAGCTAAAAGAGTTCCGACAAAAACAAGAAAATTTCTACGATGAGAGCTTTGCGCCTATAGTAGGATATCAGGAGCATGGTGCAATAATACATTACACTGCCACTGATAAAACAAATATTTCAATAGAAAAAACAGGCTTCTTATTAATTGATTCTGGAGGCCATTATCTACATGGCACAACTGATATTACAAGAACTATCAATTTAGGAGAATTAAGTCCTCTTCAGAAAAAAGATTTTACCTTAGTATTAAAAGGACATATTGCATTAGCGAACACTAAATTTCCAAAAGGAACCTGTGGAGCACAATTAGATAGTATCGCACGATATCCATTATGGGCAAATGAATTAAATTATGGTCATGGAACAGGGCATGGCGTTGGATGTTTCTTATGTGTTCACGAAGGTCCTCAAAGTATTAGGCCTGACCAAAATAGAACAATACTAGAGAAAGGAATGATTTTGTCAAATGAGCCTGGGATATATCGACCTGGAGAATATGGTATTAGAATAGAAAACCTACTACTTATTCGTGAAATTGAAAACAACTCGGAAAGTGCATTTTTATATTTCGAAACATTAACTTTGTTCCCTATTGATATAAGTGCTATCGATGGCTCTCTTATGTTAAGAAATGAAATAGACTGGTTAAATAATTATCATCAAATGGTATATGATAGACTATCTCCTTTTTTATCTGCTGACGAGAAAAATTGGTTAGCAAATAAATGTCAGAAATTATGTTGAATTTTTATGTATAACTATTAAGACTTTACTAACTATGAAACGATTTTTATTCGCATTCACAACACTTTTATTTATTTGTATTTCTTCTCAAGCAAAGAATGGTTATAATATAAATATAACTGCATCTCAGATAGCTAACAAATCCATTTATTTAGCCGGTTATTATAATGGTAAAATTTATGCCTTTGACACTTTAGCATTGGACACAAAAGGCAAAGGTATTTTCACAAAAGAAAAGAAACTTGACGAAGGGCTTTACATTATCTATTTAAATTCTAGTCGTTATTATGAATTTTTAATTGGACAAGAACAAAGTCTCAATGTGAAGATTGATACTATAAATATAAAAAATGGGTTTGAGGTTACTGGAGCTCCAGAAACTGATGCGTTTGCTTCATTTGCTAAATTCATGATGCAAAAACGAGGTGAACAAGATGAACTAAAGAAAAAACTCGAATCAGTAAAAGGTGATAGCATTAAAGAAAAACCTTTAAAAGATCAAATTAAGAATCTCGATGATCAAGTTATCAAATATCAAACAGATCTTGCAGAAATTCATAAAAGTGATGTTATGGGTTTATTTGTCAAAGCGTTGATAACACCTCAATTTCCAAAAAGTCTTACAGATGGTGATATGACTAATGAAGCCTTCTTAATGGCTAGATATCAATATGCAAAGAAACACTACTGGGATAACATTGATTTAACAGATAAAAGATATTGGAGATTAAATATTTTGACCCAAAAATTAGAAGAGTTCACTCAACGCTTACTAATTCAGATTCCAGATAGTATTATCCCTGAAGTTGTCTCATTAATTGAAAAAAGCAAAGGAAACCCGGAAACGTATAATTTAATGACAAACTATATGATAAACTATTCTGTAACTAGCAAAATAATGGGGATGGACAAACTTATGGTTGAGCTTGCGAATCGTTATTATTTCACAGGAAAAGCACCTTGGGCTGACTCAACTATAATGGCTAATATCACCTCAGAAGTTAAGAAAGTTCGACATAATCTTATCGGTATGCAAGCTGCTAATCTTCCTCTAACAAAATTTGATGGTTCTCACTTCAATTTATACGATATAAAAAGTCAATTTACTTTAGTATATTTCTTTGAGCCTTCATGTGGTCATTGCAAAGAAGTAACTCCTAAACTATATGACAATGTTTATCAAAAATTTAAAACAAAAGGTTTTGAGGTAGTTTGTGTATATATTATGACTGATAAAAAAGAGTGGAAAGAATTTTTAGATGAACATAAATTATATGATTGGATAAACGCATGGGATCCGACTAGGGAGTCTTATTATTGGCAGTTCTATGACACGTCAACAACTCCTGGAGTATATTTATTGGACAAAGACAAGAAAATTATTGCCAAGAAGATTGATGTAACTTCTTTAGATAAAATATTAGATTTTGAATTAAATAAAAAGGATAAATAATATGGCTCTAATAAAATCAGTGCGTGGTTTTACTCCTGAAATAGGAAATGATTGTTTTTTAGCTGAAAACGCAACTATTATAGGTGATGTTAAAATTGGTGATGGATGTAGTATTTGGTTTAATGCGGTTTTGCGTGGTGATGTAAATTCTATCCTTATTGGCAATCATGTTAACATACAAGATGGAGCTATTTTACATACTTTGTATCAGAAATCTACAATAGAAATTGGTGATTACGTTTCCGTCGGACATAATGTTATTATTCATGGAGCAATTATAAAAGATTATGCTCTCATAGGCATGGGTGCTACTATATTAGATTATGCTATTATTGGTGAAGGTGCCATAGTTGGGGCTGGAGCATTAGTCCTCAGTGGAACAATAATTGAATCAAATACCATATGGGCAGGAGTTCCTGCCAAATATGTGAAAGATGTTGACCCTCAACAATCCAAAGAAATGAATCAACGAATAGCACATAATTATAAATTGTATGCTAGTTGGTATAAAGAAACTTAGAGTTTTAAAATCTTATTCTGACATTAATAAGAGTATAGATCTTTTTTCAAAAAAATGAATGCTATGAATTTGCAAATATAAAAACATCGACTAACTTTACATTCACTTCCTATATTAGGGAAGTATAGGGGCGTTTAGCTCAGCTGGTTCAGAGCATCTGCCTTACAAGCAGAGGGTCGGCGGTTCGAATCCGTCAACGCCCACAAAAAAGAGAGAATAGAGTATGTGTAACATATTGTATTCTCTCTTTTTTGTGGGGGGGGGGTGCCACCTCTGTATAAAAAAAGCTCCTCACAAAATGAGGAGCTTTTTTATCTTAATTTAAAACCAAGGTGGTAAATACTAGTATTCCCACAAATCTTGTTCTTCATTCAAAATATCCGTTTTAATACGAGTTTGTTCTCTTTTTACTTCGTCAGGAGTTGCATTATAATCAAGAATCATGCGATTTTGAAGATTCGTTTCTTTATACAAATTACTGGCGAAACGACGCTTCATAAATAAGTCATCAAAAGACATACGTGCACCATTATTTTTATCAGTGATCATTACCTCTCTTTGCACAAAATACGGTCTTAAAGCATCATAAGGGATCCAAAACAAAGGGAAATTTTGAATACCAACACCTCGATCAGTAACAATAACAGGACATATTGATATAATTTTCACATTAAAAGTTGATGAATTTTTATCAAAGAACCAAACTTCCTTCATGAAATATTTTATAACCTCACGATTAGGAATATCACTTTCTTCGACTTGATATGTTTTTTGTTTTGTAGTTGGATCTATTTGAGTTTTATAAATTATCTCAAACTTTTTCAAAAACTCTTCAAAATCAATTTTATTACCCTTTGAAAAAACTTCTTGATTAAATTCAAAATTAAACGCAGGAACTTTTTGATCTTTTATCAATTTAAACATTATTGAAAAAAGTGACTCGCGACCATTTCCTGGTTCTTCAGGATAATACAAAGGATAGTTCATTCTCTCGCGTAAATCTAATACACGATAAACTACTTTCTGCCAATATATATCATCAGCACGAGGATTTTGAAATTCAATTGGAGTTAAATCCTTCATTTCATAACTTGTAGGTAAGTTAGAAGGTATTTCACCATACTCATTGAAAAAATCATTTTGAGTAGTCGAACTCTGCGAACTAACAGTAGCAACTCCAATAAAGGCTACAAGCAGGGTAATAAATAAACGGTTGTACACTTTCATAATTCTATTATTTAAAAAGAATTTGTTTCTATATTTAATCTACAATTACTTCCATAGGAGGTAATTTTCTTTCAATTTTATCTGGACCTATAGCTCTAACCTGACCAATAAAGAATTTCTTCCCTTTGGATAATGTTTTAACATATGAAACTTGAGCTGGTGTAAAATTACTACCACTTGATGACATAATAATCGCACCCATTGAATTCGTAGCATTCACTTCGAAACTTAACACTTTAAATTCAGCCTCGATATCAGCGTCATTTAATTCAGCTTCTAGATTTGTTAAATTCAACAAATATCTCTTAGGTATTTTTTCACTTCCTTTATATTTCATGTTAACACCATTATCGTCTTTATATGGAATAAACGCGATTGGAGGAGGTAACATTTTCACCCTAAAACTTCTTGTGCCCATTTTTTGATCTTTACCATCAATTTTTGCCACTGCTGTAATTATACATTCCTGACCAACTTTTGCAGGACGAGCAACATAACCACCATTAGGTTTTTTTACTAAGGAACCCCCAGACATTGTTGCAGTAACAGAACTAGATGCCACACCTGGCACAGAAACACTTACATCATTATCAATACCACAATAAAAAACATTCATTTTATCAGCTGATATTGTAGCTGATGGGGCTCCAACTGTAAAATCTGATTCAAATGGATAAGACATCTCTCCAGATGCTCTTTTAACTTTTATATATCCGGCAAATTTTTGATCTCCAATAGAAGAAGCTGATCTCTCATATTTACCATCTGGAACTAATGTGCCACCTACATAAACTTGTGGTTTTTCAGTCGAATCACTTGCCGCTAAAACAATTTTGGCTTCATACTTACCACCTTGAATTACATATTTAGAATTAGGTATAACCAATGCTTCAATTTTATTTACACGGAAATCTTCTGCATCAACTTTACTTTTCAGATAATTAACAGTTTCACCCTCAGCACTTCTTATATCAGATTGGATCTTAGTCATAATAGTTGTAATAGCAACTATTGGCATCATATCAAAAGTAGCTATTTCCCATTTCACTACATCTCCATTATGATTTTTAAATTTATCTGTATTAAATGTTTTCTTTAATTGTGCTACTTTTGCCTGGTCATCTTTAACTTGTGAAATTAAAAAATTTCTATATTTGTCTATTGCCGTTTTAATAACAATACCTTGTCCCAGTCCATCTGGTTTATCTAAACAAATTCTACTTCCTGCATCTAAATTACTTTTAGCTTCAATATCATAATCATCTAAAGTCTTTTTCTTGTAAACTCCGAATTCCTCAAGTCTACTTTTACCATCAGCGGCTTCAACAAGTTGTATTTTTAGTTGCTCAATCTTTTCAAATAAAATATCAGACTCAGATTTCACAGAATTTGCAAGCTTTAACCATTTCCCAACTTTTACAGGATTACTCCCATTTAAGTCATTAAATTTACCATAAAGATTAACATTTCTTTTTTCAGTACCTTTAATATTAACATGTAAACTATTTTCTACCATAGTAAATCCTTCCAAAATACTTGCAGAAACATTCATAGCTAACATGGCAGTCAATACTAAGTACATCATTCCAATCATCTTCTGCCTAGGAGTCTCCGTACAGTTCGTTGCGCCACCCATATATTATAATTTATTTTTTATTTGTAAATATATTAATACATTAGATTGACAATGCATTCAGCATATTACCATAAACAGAATTTAAACTCGTCACTTGTTGAGACATTTTAGCTGCTTGCTCTTTAAAACTTTCAACATCTTTCAACGAACTTGAAACAGAAGATTTTATTTTTTCCAACTCTGAATTAACTGATTTTACATAATCACTTTGATCTGTAACAGTTTTAAGTTGTAATTCATATATAGAATTAATTGAAGAAAGATTTTTGTTAATATCTTTCATTGTATGAATATAACTTTCCGTAGTTTGCTCTACATTAGTAAGATTACCCACAACATTCTTATATGAGTTAACTAATGTTTCTGAAGTTGAATTAATTTGAACTTGAGATTCAGCAAAACTAGCAACTGAATCAGAAGCTTCAGACATATTCTTAACTAAAGAACTAGTAGCATCAGTTAAAGAAGATAAATCAGCTAATTGAGAAGCTGTGTCAGATAATCTTGTAATGCCTAATGAAAGCTTTTTAACATCTTCTTCTGATAAAGAAGGTATTGCGTCTAAACTTTGGTTTCCATGAACTGATGAAGATGAAGATGAAAAAGATGATGATGAAGTTTCGTCTATACTAAGATGTTCATCCTCGTCCAATTGAGGGAATACAGCTTCCCAATGATATGTTTTATGTGGATTTCCAAATGCAGAAATTGCAAATAAAACAGCTTCGGTTCCCATTCCTAAAGTCAACATAAAAGAAGCACCAGGCCAGTGCTGTATTTTAAATAGAGCTCCAAGAATTACGATAGATGCGCCAATCCCAAAAGCATATCCCTGAATTCTACCTCCTTGCGGAGTTTCCATCCAATCACCAATGTTCATAATAATTCAAATTTAAGGGTTATATTTTACAAAGTATTATTTAAAATTCTCAATTAAAAAAGTTATAACAATTTATTTCTGACCTTCAATAAAGCTTCTAATACATCTGAATCCAATGTATGATTTACTTTCTTGTTGATATTCATAAGTACGAGATCCACATTGTAAGTAAGCACCAATATCTTTCCAAGAACCACCTTTTACTACCTTGCGTCTTTTCACATCAGGATCTGATGTTTTTGCATTTAGCTGATATTCAGGATTCATGTCATGAACAAAACTTAAAGTAGATTCTGTATATACTGAAGATGTCCATTCGGAAACATTTCCAGACATATCATACAAACCATAATCATTTGGAGGATAAGATGCTACTGGAGCTGTTATCATATACCCATCATCTGTGTAATTACCCCGTAATGGCTTGAAATTTGCCAAAAAACATCCTTTTGCAGTTCTTATATAATTACCTCCCCATGGGTACATGGCCATATCTCTTCCGCCACGAGCAGCATATTCAAATTCCGCTTCAGTAGGGAGCCTCCAATCTTGAACTAAAGGACCATGCGTTGATACTTGATAGCCATTAAATAATCTAGTTCTCCAATGACAGAATGCTTGTGCTTGTTCCCAAGTAACTCCAACAACAGGATATTCTCCATATCCAGGATGCGATAAATACATTTTCATATAAGGTTCATTATATGCATATGTAAAATCTCTAATCCAACATAATGTATCTGGATAAATATTTAAGATTTTATTTGATATAAAGTCTGCTCTTTTTCTTAAAGGACGGAATATCGTTCTATTTACAATAAATCCATTCTCATCACGATAAGTAGTATCCTTTTTAATCATAACATCTGCACTATCTTTTGTAACACCTAATCCGTCAAGACTTCTGTCATATCCGCTCTTTAAGGAGTTAAATTTATTAACTTTCATAGCAGCTTGTTTATAATCAACGAAATCATACTTGTAATTTAATACTGTTCCATTAAGTTGGGGAACAAGTTCAATTGCATCATCACCGACATAATACATACTATCTAAAGCACGCTTTTGATCTTCATTTGCTCTACCCCAAGGAATAGGTTTATCCCAATTCAAGTGTGGAGGAATTTCATTACCTTTTTTGTCTTGAGTTATTTTATATGTTTCATCTCCACCAATAGCAGGGTTTGAAAGTCTCTCCCTCGCAATTGAATCTCGAACATAAGTTATAAATTGGCGATATTCACCATTAGTAATCGCTGTTTCATCAATCCAAAAAGCGTCAACAGAAACTGTTTTCGATTGAGAATTCATGGCCCAATTTGCTTCTTGGTCATTAGTTCCGGTTGTAAATGAACCTCTATTTACAAATACCATCCCAAATGGAGTGGGATCTGTCCAAGTACGAGAGTAAACTCCAACTAACTCTCCGTTTCCTTGATTACTTCCACAGCCAACTATGGCTAAAAGGAATGTAGAAAAAATCAGTAACTTTTTCATATTAATTAATTATATATGTACACAAATTTATAAAACTCTAACACTCTTATATTTATTTAATTTGTTTTTTCCTAAATTTATACTGTATCTTAAAACTATTTCAGGAGAACCAATTGAATACGCAATTATCTTTGAAGTCGGCAAATCATATGAACAACTTACTGATAAACCATTCATTAAATTAATTCCTGCAAAGAAAACAACCGCATCTTGGTATCTCCAACTTAAGCCAACCCAATACTTTTGATCTTTCTCTATTCGAGCACTTAAATCAGTTTGTAAAGAAATAAAATCAGTTTTAACTAATAAAGATGGTTTGAAAATATACCTGATATTATTTAAAGGAAAATCATACCCACCAGTAATAAAAGCAGTTCTTCCTATAAATGTCTTCAAATAATCATCCAGATTAAGAACCGGTTGAAATAAATGCAAAACGGATAAACCAGCATAATAATCTTTACTAGTATACATCAAGCCAAGCCCAAAATCTAAAGCCACTGCATTTACAGATTGAGTGGGAATAACCAAATCTCCTGCCATGTCGTGATAATCACTTTGCACCAGATGTTTCTGGATGCTATCACCAGCAATAGTTTGACTTACAAATCCGACATTTGTACCTACGCTTAGGTAATTGTCATTTAACTTAAATCTCAATGCATATTGTAAATTCACACTTTGATTTGAGAAAACCCCTAATTTGTCATTTACAAAAGCTATGCCAATACCTTGTTTTTTATTAAAAAAAGAACCTAACGAACCATTTGCTGCAAAAAAAGCTGTTTGCGGTGCATTGGGAATCCCAATCCATTGTTGCCGATATAACCCGATCAAATTTATAGCATTGTTAGTATTTGCTATTATTGAAGGATTGTAACTTTCTACACAAAACATATGCTGACTCACTTGAGCCTCACTCTGTCCTCTGACAGAGATTTGATATAAAAGCAAGGTGGAAAAAACTAAAAAAAAAACTTTTCTCATATCATACCTTTGCCATTGTTTGAGAAAATTATCCTTAAATTATCTTTATTAAATTAAGAATCGAAAAAAGAAATTCTTATTTATAAAAATCTCATTAACAAGCATTAGATTTAGAAAACATGCAAATTAATGATACAACCTATCAAAAATGGCAATTCTTACTGTCCATTCCATCAATATTCTTCTTCATTAAAGAAAAAGTCTTCTTTACTCGGATAATCAGGCCAAATATCTTCTATACTTTCGTATATTTCTCCTTCATCTTCCATCTCTTGTAGATTTTCAATAACTTCCAATGGCGCACCTGAGCGCATTGCATAATCTACCAATTCATCTTTAGTTGCCGGCCATGGGGCATCTTCTAATTTTGAAGCTAACTCCAGCGTCCAATACATAATTTACGTCTTTGATCTTTAAATTCACAATTTATTCAAACCCCTTTTAATTGCTTGCAAAAATAAAATAAAATCCTTTACAAACAATTAATCTCTATAAAAAATCTTCCTCTCCATTAGAAAAAGAAATAAACCTTCCAAAAATGAATAGAAAATCAGACAATCTATTCACATATTTTAATATTAGCTTTTCTGATTCCGAATCCTTCAGGATATCACACAAACGCCTTTCCAAACGACGACAGACAGTTCTACATACATGACACATCGCTACTCCATTTAGACCTCCGGGAACTATAAACTTATTTAAATCCGGCAATTGATGTTGCATAACATCAATTTTATTTTCTAGAACCAAAATCTGGTTTCTGACCAATTCTTGAGACAACAATGGCTCTTTCTTAGCGGAATCTGTTGCTAAAAAAGCGCCAATATCAAATAAAAAGTATTGAATTTGAATAATCTCTTCCTGAATATCTTCCTTTTCGATGTAAGTTCTTAGTAATCCTAAAAATGAATTAAGCTCATCAACCGTGCCATAAGCTTCAATTCTTAAATCATTTTTTGAAACACGAGTTCCACCTATTAATGAAGTAATACCGGTATCCCCTGTTTTTGTATATATTTTTTTTTCACTCATAAATTACCTGCTATTTTAAAAAAGGAGAGTATAGTCTTGTTTTTTCAATTGCTGATTAAAAAAGACAATTCCTAATGTAAATAAATCGTATGAAACACTTATTCCTTTATAGTTTTTTATTTCATTCCAAGCTTGCTCCATTTCTTTGGAATAATGAATATCATCAAACACAAAAACAGTTTTCTCGCTTACCTTATTAAGACATAAATAAAAATAATTAAGTGTCGCCCTTTTGGTATGGTTAGCATCAAAAAATACAAAATCAACTTTTTCGAGAGTTTCTAAAACATCCGGCAAATTATTATCAATATTTCCAATACAAAGAGTAACATTTTCAATATTACATTTTTCAAGGACTGTATTTGCTATTGAAGCTATTTGGGGGCAACCCTCAAAAGAATAAACCTTTGACTTTGAATTAGCAGAAGCTAAATATGCCGTTGTAATGCCCAAAGATGTGCCTAGTTCTATAATTGAGTCAGGGTTACATGCATTAACTAAACGAAATAATAACTGTGCATATTTTCTCTTCTTTAATGATCGGGAAGCTATTTCCGAGATTTTTCTTTTTCCGGATTCTCCTGTACCAAAATCGAGAACATCAATTGTTGAGTTATTAGAAAGTAGTTCTTCCCTGATTTTTTCTACTTTAGAATAAATATAATATTGATTATTTTCCTCAAAAACATTTGTTATTATATCAAATGAGAAAGGTGAATGGACGCCATATCCTTTTCTATGCTTCGCTTTCAACAAATATCGGATGAATCTTGCAATATGTTGTATTTGTTTAATCATCGTGCAGCAAAGATAATAAATGTATCTACAAATGAATAATAGCCCTTGCAATCATATGACTACAAGGGCTATATTTCGTTCAATCGTACCCAGAGCCGAACTATGCATAAGGCATTTGGCTACAATCTATTTCTATTATAAAGCCTGTATATTAGAACTTTAACTTTTTAACAACTTCTTTAAATGTAAATAAATATAAACAAATATCGAAAATGTTTCAGTAATGTTTCAGTAAAATAAATGGATTTTGTATATTTGTAAGTACTTAAAACAAACAACTATGGCAATATCCTTTAATCTAGAACTGAATAATAAACCCACTCGCAAAAGTACATATAAAATTTTACTTCGCATAACTCAGGACAGGAAACATAAGCGAATAAGCACTTCTATTGAACTTAGAAGTCCAAAAGACTATAATTCAAATGCCAAATTTGGTTATTGGATTAGAGCATCAGAACCAAATCACAAAATTTGGAACGAAGCCCTTGTACATGAAATCGAAGAAGCTAAACAAACATATCGTGATTTAAAAGAACAGGGTTTAGCCTCATCAGAACTTATTAAAGCCACAATGAAAGAGTCTGAGGTCTCTCTTTCTTTCTTACAATATGCTAAACAAAGAACCTCTGATATTTTAAACGAAGGCGGACACCGTAATTATAAAAAGTACAATGGCTTTATTAATAAGTTAGAATCCTTCATAAATAGTAACAAAAAACAAGAACTCCTTTTTGTAGAACTAACAGCAGCTTTTCTTTCAAAGTTTGAAGCATTTCTTCACACTTTAAAAAACGAGCGTAACCCCGAAGCCAAGTTACACCCCAATACAATAGCCATAAATCTGAATATCTTCAAATCAATTATCAACCGAGCTGTTGAAGTTGATAAATTAATCAAACCGGAGCAAAACCCCTTTTTAGGTTATAAGTACACTCGGGAAGTTAGTACAACAAAAGAAAAACTAAATGAATCCGAAATTGAGATTATAGAAAAACTCGAATTAAAAGAAGGCTCTCTAATGTGGCACTGTCGTAATTATTTTCTATTCTCGTTCTATTTAGCTGGTATAAGAGCAGGCGACCTTATTCAACTTCGTTGGTGTAATATAACAGGAGATGGTCGTTTAGAATATCGTATGGCTAAAACAAAGAAAGACCGTAGCATATACCTACACGACAAAGCAATGGATATTTTACAACATTATTATAAAGAAGATAGCAAGCCAACTGATTTCATCTTTCCTTTATTAGATAGCAAAGCACAATATGCAAAGGCAGTTACAGCAGAGCAGAAAGTTACTCTCCCACCCGATATGATTATGAAGCTTAATGATATTGTAAGTGCTAAAAACGCATTGATAAATAAATACCTTAATTTAATGGCTACCGAAGCCAAAATTGATAAACACATATCCATGCACATTGCCCGGCATAGTTTTGCTAAAATTGCAAAGGACAATAACATTGACAACAATCACTTGAAAAACCTCTTAGGTCATTCCAATATTAAGATTACGGAAACCTATATGGGAAATTTCGAAACTCAAGAAACAGACAATGTGATGGCTTCCATTTTCAAGAAAAAGGAAGATCCAAAAGATAAACTCAAGAATCTAATCAATGAAATGACAGCAGAAGAGGTCGAGAAACTTTTCAATTCAATTAAATCTAATCAACAATAAACACGAATATAAATTAATATTATGGAACAAAACGATTTTGAGACTTTAGATGAAATATTCCCAAATGACAATAGTGATGAAGTAACCTTTGAAAATGAAATATCTGAAGAAGACCTAGAAAGAATGACTAAATGGAGGCTACAAGAAGAAGAAAAAGAAAAGCAACTCCATGACCTCATAATATTATATAGGTATGATTCTTCATTTAAGTTTATTGAATCCAGTTACTCATTCTTTAGCTCTATGATTAATTCTGTAATAGGTAAATTTAAAAAGTCCAACAAGCTCCAATTAGCAGAATTAATATCTCTTTTAAGTAGTTGCCGAGATAATAAAATAACAATCTCAGGCATAGTATCTCACCCAAAAAAAGGTGAAATTAAATCTCAAATCAAAAAGGTCGAACTTTCTTCACCATTAGATATACACAACTTTTCACTATGGGCAAATACAGTACTTGAAAATGCACAAGATGGTTATTATCAATACCTTTTTAATTGGGAGTTTAAAGAGAATATAAAATATCTTCTTTCAAATAAAGAAGTCGTATATGATGAGTTTTACATAGAACCATATACAGATGATGAGTTAGATAAAATACTAGCATATGAGAGAACAGAAAAGAAGAAAGAAAAAAATTACACTCGAAATGCAGAATACGGCAGATGTCTTACTTCTTTTTACAATACCCTTCATAGGCTAGGTGTATTCACAGCACAGATCGAAAAAGAAAAGTCTGGTAAGGCTTCTGGTATAACAAAAGAATATTGTTTTATGTATGATTGCTTGGTTCTGTTAGATGCCACCGAACCACTAGACGACAATAAAGAAAAATACACGAAAGTAAAAGATTGGATAAATGCTTTTGCCACTCAAAAGAGTAAATAAAAGGCATTTATCACATAAAAGTAGTTATGGGGAAAAAATCAGGGGTAAAACTCGATTTTTTCCCCATTCTTTTTATTCTTTATGCTGAATAGAAGCCATTTACATTTGTATTCATATTTTAATATCAAATACAAACAACAAATTTAGCAACAGCATGAAAACAAATGAAACCAGCCTACAAATGGCAGTCGTTCCGCAAAGCTTCCTTAATCGTATGGAAGAAAAAATGGAAAACTTAGAAAACATTCTTCGTGATAAATCCGAACAGGAAATCAACTCCCAATGGATTGAATCAGTCAAAATTCCAAAGATTTTAGGTATAAGCCTAAAAACTTGGCAGACCTACAGAGACAAACGCCTCATTCCCTTTTCTCAAATTGGCTCAAAGATATTCGTTAAGCGTGCCGACCTTGATAATTTCATGGTATCTCATTATATCGAATCTAAATAATTCTATATAAATATGAGATACGAAGAAGACTACTTAAATGAGCAGTTTGAGAAACTACTTGCAAAAATCGACACACATTTTGCAAGATTTGCAAACAACATAGAATTTGCCGACGACCCCATAATTGACAACTTCCGATTTATTGAACTTATGGGCATAAGCACCAAAACAGCACAATCTTGGAGAAACAATGGCTTGATAAATTATAGCAAAATAGGGTCGAAAATCTATTATAGGGTATCAGATATAAAGGCAGTTCTGGACAAACACCATAAAGAAACAAAATGAAAATAGTTATACATTATACATATTCTGTATATGCTTATATAGTAACCTGTTTCTTTTACCAAAATTTGGTATAACCTATGTACGATACTATTCATTTTTGGATACATAGGGCAGATATAAGTTTTGATCCATTTCAAATTGCCAATTTATTATCAAATGTTGTAAAGTCAAGTAGTGATAATGGTTATTCCTTTACTGGTCGGCTTAATAATTTCATTGTTAAGGCTACTGAGGCAGGAATAAGTGTGAAAGGCAGTTTATCAAAGTTTTATTTTGGCAACAATATTCAAACATTGACATTGCAAGACACTCAAAAAGCAATTCAGATGCTTAGTGAAAGACTCCAAATCTCACTTTTTCAAGCAAAAGTTACGAGAATAGATATTGGAGCAGTTTTGATAACAAAACATGCTCCGGCAAGTTATTTTAAGTTTTTAGGGAATAAAGCTCGTTTTGAAAGAGTGTTAAAAACAAAAAACTCACTTTGCTATGAAACAATAAAACGAATACTTGCTTTCTATGATAAAACA